>Ga0116231_10010565_pt1 | contig 14778 bp, 10 predicted proteins | sample S1TSphgellanicum_2_FD_89695 | JGI IMG/M metagenome (GOLD analysis project Ga0116231, IMG submission 89695) | Host-associated microbial communities from peat moss isolated from Minnesota, USA - S1T2_Fd - Sphagnum magellanicum MG | ecosystem: Host-associated > Plants > Peat moss > Unclassified...
GTTTATGTTGGTTTGTTGTGTTCCTGTTACACATCCGCCCCCCGTCGGTGGGGTGCGCCTCCATGGTGGGGGGGGGGGGGGGGGGGGTGGGAGTATCCACTTTAACTCATTTTAGGGCTTTACATTCTACAACTAATCATTTCCCCTCTTGTTTATTTCCATCCATTACAAATGACGTTCACATCATAGGTCCCCTTCCAATTGTATCATTTGCCTATGAACACTTCCAAGCCAAACTTCGTGTAATAGGTCTTTCCATCCAACCTTAGAAATGTGTTGCACGGTCACCCTCTAGCCTACCACCAAACTTCAACACCCCATCCTAATTTACCACCCCATCCAAAGGAATAAAAATCTTGGGGGTTCCGCCGGGCACTATAACTTTCACATCATCCTTCATCAAAGAAGCCTTATAAGAGGATGCTCAACATGTGGACCTTCTTTTTAAAATGGGTGATGGTCATGTGGCTTTTGGAATTTTAACTCGTTTTTTTGTGCAACATTCATCGTATTTTTTACTATGCACACCTCCATCTTCCACCTTCATAAAGTCCTTTATTTCCTTTGATTCCTCCTTCCATAAAATGTTTAGATGCCTTTTGGGTCTAGGATCTTTTGATAGCCGAAAAAGATTTTTAGCTCGTAAACAAACCTCCTTCCCAATAACTTTCGGTGGCTTTGGGGTCATAGTGACATCCACCATCACCTTAACAACTTATTTAAGGAGTTGGGCCCTTGTCGTTTCAATCATAGTTGCTAGGTTTATGGTTGATCAACATCATTTCCTTCTTGAAGCCTTAGCACAAGCCAACAACAACACATTTCCTTTCTAGCAACACCTCAAGGTGGCATGTGATCTTCTACCACCCCTAGCTTGTGCGTGTCTTCCTCCATTTGAACAACTCATCGGGCAACAAATGATTCAACTTCAAGATTCCATCTCAAAGTGTCTACACCATCATACCCTTTCTAACATGCTCTCCAACAAACATCTGAAGCCTATTATGCTCGAATTTTATCATGTTTTGGCCCAAAGGCAAGCACTTGGCTTATAGCTCGACTAATCTTCCCAACCTTTCAATTATCTTCCCCAATTTTTTGCACAACACTTCATATGCGACTTGGACTACCCCATCCCTCAATTACAAGCATCTATCAATGTGCGTGCACACATCCCATTGACCCTATGGATATCCACCTCTTATGTTGTGCTCATGGCAACGAACGCATTGGAACCCATAATGTAATTTGCGACACCTTTGTCGCCATTACACAAAATGTTGGTTTCCACGTGGGACGAAAACAATTATATGCACTTCTTTCAACCACATTCAACTCCTCTCGTTGACAAGTCAAGATTGTGTTTACCAAAGATGGCATTCGCACCTTAGCCGATGTTGTCATTGCCGACCCAATGCAACTAGATTTATTTCCCCGATCTTGTGCAACTCAAGGATTTGTTGCATTAGATGCAGCTCAAGCCAAGGAATGGAGCTATCACAACCAACACCCCACTGATCAATTCCTCCCATTAGCAATTGTGGTATTTCATTGCTTACACAAACATGTCGATGTGTTTTTACACGATTGTGCCAATGCCATTTGAAGCTTGAAGGGGACAGAAGGCCCTCATCTTTCTACCTTGGTCACTTTTTTTCGTCAAAAAGTTTTGATCACATTACAAAGGATGCAAATGTCTTCCATCTTAAATCGAGCAATAGCCGTAGGCTTAGCTACTTCCTAACTTCCACCCCTTTAAAACACACCTCCCATCACCATGGCTGACCTATTGCAAACTGTCGATTTTTGACATGTAAATATGGTCGACCTTCCACAAGCAGTCAATTATGGACATACATAGATTTTCATATCAACTTTGAGCCAACTTAACATCCTGTCGCTTCTCCCTTTTTCTTTATTTTACTCCTTTGTACATTTCCCTAATCTATGATGTGTTTCTTAATAAAGATTTACAAGTCTTTAATAATTATTCTCCTACATGCAAAGACCTCATAGGAATTTTTTTAGTGTGGTTGAAGGGCACATTCCTCACCATAGTTTTTTTGTTCAAGAAAGGCTGGTGTTTTGTTTTTCAAAACGCTTTCCCAGCCTCCCTTTTTAGTGAGGTAGCTGGCAGATACCTACCAGATATCAGGGGGAGCAAAAAAAAATTATAATGGTCAAAACATCTAGATTTACCCATTCCTTATTTTAGTCTAAGGCAAATTTTGAATACTAAAAACTTATCATGAAGTAATGTTAAACTCCAACGTACGTACACTGAGTCAATGAGATTTTTTCCATTTGGAGCTGTTTTGACATTAGCATCTTGACATGTTACTTCACACTTGTCACAATCAGGTCCATGTCATGGATGTAACGTCCTCTTGTTATCCTAGGGTTTGTGCACATTACCAAATTAATTTCATTATGAAAGTGACCGAATATTGGTTGGTTTTGCATGATTGACATGATGTGCCAGTCTTCTTGTAGTAGGTGCATGTCATGGGAAAAAACATATTACTGTAGTGTTTACAGCAATTATTCACAGATATTCATTTTGACACACTCTTGTTTGTGTAGTTATTATGACCTTGGAGACTTTAGAGTTGGGTCATTTGGTGCACTTGCTATGGCACAAGATTGCAGTGTCTAAATGGTTTCCATATTTTCTAGAGTCTCTGATTCTCAAGGACCGTGCTTCATAGGCCTTCTTCCATGATGGGTTTAGTAGAGCTCACATGGTGGCATTGATCTGGAATGGCCAGGATCTGACTTATGCAGGCTACTCTTGACATTTGACACAGATTAACGATCAGGATTTTGTTATTCCTATGATTGTAGGTTTTTTTCAAAGAGCTGCAGACTTATGTCTTTTGGTTGAGTTAAATGCATTTGACAATGAAACCTGCAAGTATGAGTTCTCCACTACCAAGATGATCATACAGAAAGGTCTCCTCATTTCCTCTCTGCCTCTTCTCATATCCATTAGTTTACTTTCAATCAATTTTATAGCAGAATTTTGTTGTGAGATCATCTTTGTGCTTGGCAAGTCTTGTATTTTGTGTCCAGGCGGATCACAGCACAGTAGATGATTGATTGAATTTTGCAGGTCTTTTGCACCAAGAGCAAACCCAATTGCAATGCCACATTCATTGAAAATAGTCATGGGAGTCAATGCGATATGAAGAGGGTTTGCGTGAGTTCCAAAGTTGTTTAAGATCCGATATAGTTATTCCGATGGCTAGATGTCAGACACATGTAGGCTTGTAAGGTTTAGTGGAGAGGTTTTAGCCAATGTTGGGCAGTTCTCACTTTTTAAAGACAACCATCGGTTCCAGTTCGTGTTAGAGTTTTGAAGAACCAGTCCAATTCTTCAACAAATTTTCATTCCCAGTCTGGTTCTCTAAAAAAGGAACTGTCAAGTTTTCCTTCACAGTTTTCCTTAAAAGCCAATTTTCAAGCTTATTGAAAGTTGAACTCAAAGACCGAGATAGAGAGAGAGACCAATGTCTTAACTACAAGTCATAACTTGCCATGTCTAATAATGATGATTGTTTTTATTTAAAGTTTGTTATCTTGATGGCTCTAAAGCTAGCTTAGAGCCATCAATAAGCATAAACTTTAAATAAAATGGTTCTCCTAATTCTTCAAATGAGAGGTGTTTGCCCAGGGATAAAGACATTCTTTGAAACCAAAATATCTTGAATTCAAGCCTCACTTACTTAGCAACTTATTTTCTAGACTCTTTATAGTGTAGACATTTTATGACCTGTCTACTAGATTCAGAACTCAACCCTAGGGGGCTCAGTTCACTTTGTAACCTCCTCAGGTATCAAGTTGAGGCCCATGCAATATCATGTTGGTTCTAAATGAGACGGTTATCACTAAAAGTGAGAAACTTCATTTTTCAATGTGAGAATCAATTTGAGAACCAGCTCTTACACCATCCCCTTGAGTAATACCCGCCCAACACTAGGTTCAGCCTTTGACAAGGCTGCATAGAATAATCTCATTGGTTATCAGGGCAGTTCTTAAGATTCATAACCACAACTCTCAAAATTTTCAAAGACCCAATTCTGGTATACAACTAGATGGTTTTCAATTTTTTTTAAATCAAATACCTGGCCATAAAATGCCAGTTCATTTCCAGTTCTTTAATTAACCATTAATTGACGATTGTAATTGGTCACAAGATAGAGCGAAATGTTTTGGCCCATAGGCAGCCTAAAACTCGGGGGCGGGGTGGGGGAGTTCAAGGTTCAATTATGTTTGCAAAATGATCAATTATTTGAAATTGTCAAGTGGTTGAATATGAATATGATTCCATCAAGGTTCAATTATGTTTGCAAAATGATCAATTATTTGAAATTGCTGAGTGGTTGAATATGAATATAATTCCACAATTATTGCACCATCCATGATTGAAGGTCTCCTTTCCTCACCCCAGGTGAATGAATCCAATACTCAACTAAATAATCATGAGATAAATTAATAAAACCATTGTGGGAGTGTTCAAAGCTTCACCCTGGATGATCACATAATGAGGCACACACATAATCAAACTTTGAATCGTCTATTATTTGAATGAGATAATTGAACCTTTAAAACACGCCCCCCCCAAAAAAAACAAACAAAGAAAGAACCTATTTCCTCACATGAAGTGGATTGCGCAAGTCAAGTGTATGGGAAAGGTGCAAATCAAGGTTTTTCTTTGAAAAGTTTCATGTGGTGAAGGACTTTAGAGTTTGCATCATATAACTTTTTGGGGAAGAAACAAGCGTGTCAATGTGTCAACTGATGTGATAAATTTTGGTTTAAAAGTTGTATATCATATGACTATTTGGGAAGAAAAAATCTCTATCAATTGATGTCATACTTTTGCTTTTTGCATCTCAAATGAAGAAGGTTTTCCTGGTGCACTTAAAGGGAGTGAAGTCAAATTTGACAAACAAGTGATAAAGTTGTGTGTCACATGACTTTTGTGTGAAGAAAAAAAAGTGGTTGGCAATAGAATTTGTCACTTTTGCTTTTGTATGCCAAAAGAAGCTTTTCCACAGAGCAAATGAGAAAACACTTCATACAATACATCATAATTGCAAGCTACTTCCAAAATCATGAAAGAAGCTACAAAGGTTAATGTTCAAACAATTTACTTCGCAATAACATATGTAGAGTCTAAAACTCCACATCTCACCATCATTAACCATGTATACTTGCACCACTAAAAAAAACAGAAACTCATGTGAACATAAAATTATCTTGAAATTATTGAAATAAATATTTGAAACCAAAAAAACAAAAAAAACACCTCAAAGAAACAAAGGGCTTGCTTTTTTATCTTATCATCAATCAAGACCAAGAATCCTCTAGTGATCAGTCCATAATATTGTCTCCAAATATACTCCAATGCATATCATATTTTTGAAAATAAAAATAAAATTTGTGGCTTCCTGCATCAATTTAAAATTCCCAAAAAGGACTTTTTTTTTGGCTTCTTAGGTGTTTACAGCTTAAGGGTTTCTTAGGTACTATGAGTGTAACTGGTTCTGGTGTCTTGTTCAGCTTTTTTTTTTTAGGTTTTTTCCTAGGTTGGATACGTGTTTATTTGCCGATTCCACATGTGGTTCTGCCTGTTCCACTTGTGATTTGGATCAAGTATCTGAAATACTGGCTAAGGTCTGGAACAAGCCCAATGGAACCCATTACCACCTGGTGAAATGGCAACTCACCATACCAGGCTTGGCACATTCCATAGGATATTACAGGTTGTGGTGTCCTATTCCGACAAGTTTCCAGCCATATTCCGATGCGGGACAGTGTACATATGTTAGTTCACATTTAGTGCAGTCAGTTTGACTTGTAATGTGAATCGACGATACAGAAAACCAATTACACTCTGGAACAGGCCATCGTAGAACCTGTTATCACCAAATGGAGCAATGGCTCATCCTTCCAGGCTTGCCGCATACCAGGCCCATTCTAGAGTACAAAAGGGATATGGTGAGAGTCTTGCCAAGGAATCATTGGGGTTTCCTTTAGGTTTCTTTGCCTGATTGTTGGGTGTCTTGTGGTGGAAAATAAGCCATATTACAATGTGCTATGGTTATATTGTGGTTATGTTCAGAATTTTGAGTTTACCACATCATGACAACCTATTATTGCTAGAATGGTAAGCTACATTATTCAAGAGAACAGAACAACAAACTTTATGGATTGTTAGACCCAAATAGCATGAACAATGGGAGATTCATCCGTTCATTAATATGATGCTTTGCAAACATTAAGAAAATAAATAAATTCAATGATATGATGCCCAACCCAAAGTGGGGAAACAAATAAAATGAATATGCCATCTATTAATCAATGCACATATACTGCATAAGTAATGTGTGAGTGTGCACGTGCATGTGTGTGTGTGTATACATCCATAGTACCTTTTCAGGTTTGGCAGTAATAAAATTACTTTTGGAAATGTCATTTCCAGAAATTACATGTTTGAAATGTTGAAGGGGAGGACAAAATACAAATTTGGTGCAAACCAAGGAGCTTCTTGCTTTTTGCTAGTCCACCATTTGAAATCCCCATCAGTACGGGTGGGCAACAAGTAACTATTAGGGAGAATTGGCACTCAAAAGGTGACAAATTCATGGATGTACATTTTGTCGTTGACTTTGTCACTCTTGTACATTAAAAAATGCCCCAAAAAACACATGATGTTTCAAGGCTTCCAATATGTTGAGTCAGGATCACCATGCATTTTATCAGGGTATGCTGAAATCCACTCTGCAAATTCGTAGGCACGTTTGTTTCTTTCACCTTGAGGTAGGTTTAGCACCCATTCAGGTGTGAATTTGTCAAAATAGGTAGTTTCCGCAGCATATGATTGCATTTTTGTTAGTCGTGGGACACGAATTTGATCAAACCTGCAAACATAAATAAACTATCATTCAATCCCAATGTAAGTTTCTCTTTTGTTTAACATCCATGGAGTAAGATATAAACTTTCAAACATGACAAGCTCTAACTCTTGTAATAAAGTTCTTGCATTTCAAGACCTGGTCTATTATAGTACTTGTGCAATTAACAAAATCATTCTTAAAAGGTTGTCTAGTGGATTCCAAAGGCACCTTTTCAGAGCTTTTTCCATGGTAATGTCTTGGTTTGGGCCATTGAAGACTTCATCCAGAAGAAGGTTAAGTTGATGAGCATCTTCAAATGCTGTCCTTGCACCTTGTCCCGGTGTTGCATGCATTCCATGTGCAGCTGAAATACATTGATGAATGATGTGAAAGCCAAAACACATACAATCTATTTGTGAACATTAATTCCTCCCACTAACCATGTGTGAAGACCAATGAAAAGAAATCTTGGGTATGCAATGAAACTAAATTTTGGCACCTCTGGTAAAGCTAAATTGCAAGTTAATATACATGTTTCCACTTTGGTGAACACAGAATAGGAAATTCAAGGATTGACCAAGTTTAGACACACAATTCAGTAAACAAACAGATAAGCATTATTGAAGCATGGAATGCAACTAAAATGGAAACAAAAAATTTTGACATCACATGATAAACAAAGAGTGTAGAGCACAAACCATCTCCAATTAGAACAACAGGAGCTGAATTCGGATCAATCCAGCTGGTGAGTGGCAGGCGATCAAAACACTTCCCTTCTCGTACAAGCCCCGCTTCTGTTATATTGATAGCCTCTTCCAAGCTCTTGAAAAAGCTCATTTTGTCTGTTTCTTTGAATGTGCTTTTTAGTTTTGCTAGTCCCTTGAGCACTCGCATCTTCTTTGCATTTTCTCCATATTCATGAAAATCAGACTTGAATGCCTCCGAAAGTTCACCATTCTCATCTGGTAGCCGTATTTGCCATAGCGTGTAATCCGAACCTACCTCATCCATCATGGGCACAACAAACCATTTACTTATTGACATTTTATGCCCATGGGTATCACATAACTTTCCTAGAGGATCACCTATATTAAGCAAACTTGCATAAAGTAGAAATTCTGTAGCCCTAAAACTTGCAGAAAATCTTAGCCAAATTTGAAAACTGTGCTGACATATTTTGCATACTGTACACCCTCATTAATGTGTGCACACATTATTCACCTTCTATATATATTCAAGGGTGCCATATCCTCACAACACTACTTGTTATCTTCACTAGGACTTAAGAAATTCAAGATCTTATCTTAGAATAAAATAAGGTTATAAACTTGCCACTTACCAGCATCTGTAAGGAATCCAACTATATTGGGACCAAACTTAACAGATCTGATTTGATCCTTTTTGTGCACCTTGAGCACCCTGCATGTAAAAAAGATCACAACACTCTGTATTCAGGTTTAATATGATTCCACATTCTAAGATGTTTTTGCATCAATTAAATTGAAGGTGCACATGCTTCTTGGTGGGAATACTCTTGGGCAAATACCTTCCGCTTATTCATTGGCTTACATAATCCTAGAGTACCACCCCCTTGGGATCCATGGTCAATAGGTCTATACATGGTTGAAGTCAAATTGGAACTATGCACTAGAACAATATTGGAAATCCTTGTCTGGAAACATAAAGATGGACTTCTTAGTCTTTTTTCACAAAAACAAGCTCAACCCAAGTAACTTCAATGGGACGGACAGACTTTTCTTTGTTATAATAGACTACCAACATTTCAGTCATCAAAAAGAATGTGATCAACAACTCATAACCAATCTCTATGCATATATCAACCTATGCAAACTTGGGCAAAGCTCTCTCTATGAACACATTCATCCTTTTTTCCCACATTCATGAGTATTGTCCATGCCATTACTGTTCACTAGTTGCAGAGACACAAACTGCCCTAGTTAACAAGCCTTGTGTATTGTTACAACAGGTAGATCATAGATGGAAAAAGGATCACATGAGGCTGGAATTCACCTTAAATCAGGGTTAAGAATGATGCAATTCCAATCCACCAAAGACAAGTAACGAGCATCATCACCAATCATTTGCTTGCGAATTACAGAATGCATCCCATCTGCACCGACCAGCAATTTAGCTCGTACCACCACCACTTGATCCTCATCTCCATCAACAGTGAAATATGCCTCCACACCATTAGTACCCTACATATACACATTGTCAAAACCGTTCAAATTATTCACATTATAGTGCCAATTTCTCTCTTCCCTGCCCCCCACCGATCAAGCTCTACTAACTACTACTTATTTCAAGAGATAATGATGCATTAAGTTCATTCCAATTAGGATGTTTCAATTTCTTTTTCATCACTTTTCTTTTGAACTGTAAAGATCTGATCATAACGTATGCACATGAAGGCAAAAAAATCTCAATCTGCAAATAAAATGAGTTTTTCTCCTGCACATCTTATGGAAATGTAACCTTGCTAAAGCTCATCAATTTTCATGAGACAATGACAAATGGGATACAACACTCAATGTGACTGTTATAAAATAAGCTTAGAAGTCTACATAGTGATATCAATAGGCTTAGAGCAAAGAAATCGAAATGACCTCAATATGTCTATAGTTGTGAAATGTGTGTCCCCAATGTATCAATTGTGGGTCGAGTTGCTCTCCGAGAACATATTGAGCCATTTTCCAAGGGATCATGAAAATCTCCCCAGGTTTTCTTATCCACTCCACCACTTCCTCCTGTTTACCAGGGTATTCTTTTGTAAATTCAAGATTTGTGATGTCACTCCCTGCTTTCCTCATTTTCAAACTCAATCCCAGTTGGATCCCTTCCAATGCCGTTATCCCTGCAGGACAACCAAAAGATGAAGAAAGAATCCCCAAGTCTCAATAGGGGGGCAATTTTTATAGCTCAGGCTGAGTATGTGGTTGCACAAGCCACACACAAGCAAGCTCTGCACACTTAATCTAAAATTTCTTGGCAGAGATGCAGGACACTTTCTATGTGGCTTGTTTTGCAAATGGCTTTGCCCAGCATTTTTGCACAGTTTGCTGAGGTTGGTAGAAGGCGCAGCAAAGCCTAACACCTGCTGTTGATTGGCTAGATAGTTTGATTCGTCCAGGTGGATTGCTATTAGTAGTCTCCCACCTATTTAGTTTTATGGGTGGGGTTAGAAAAAGGCAAATAACTAACTTGGATGTGAGAAACATTTTTGCAGGGTCACATTCGGAGCACCGTTGGAGATGCTACGAAAAACAGAGGAAGAAAACTCAATGGCTAACAAACTGTGAAGAAGAAGAAGAGAAACCAAACAAGATGCTCATCATGATCGTCGCCTACCTAATGGCTCTGCAAGACGGAGACACAAGACTTAGACACATGAAAAAGATCTTGAAAAGATGGAAAAATTTGTATACAAAAGAATAGGGTATGTAAAACATTAGGTTAGGGAGTTCTTGCCATTTTGGGCGATGCTGATTGCGGTTCCTGAGTGGTGTCGACGAGTGGTAGCCTTCTCGAACACATGGGTCTTGATTCCCCGCTCATGTAGTCCTACTGCACATGCCAATCCGCCTAACCCTCCACCTACTATTGCAACTTCCGTCTCCAAAATTCTCTCCCTTCTAATTCCTGGCTCATGTTCGGATTTCATCATCGATTTTACTGCTGGATTAAGCTTGGCACTTAGTGATTTCCTCACTCTAGATCTAAACTCTATGAATCTGAACGAGAAGAACTGGCTCTTCTTGGCTCTTGTTGTTGTTGTTGTTGTTGTTGTCACTACGTGGTCTTTTACACTACAACAAGAAGCCAGGAGGAAGCTGCAGCAGCTGGAGATGCTGTGACTTGATAATAGATACATATGTATGTGGTGGGACTAGATACAGCTCCTGGCTTGTAAACACAACAAGCAAGCTCGATCGATCCCCAGGTCTACAATGGGTAGATAGGTTTTTCCTTCTCTGGATCAGTAGTACTCTAGTTGTGAGTCGGAGCTCGGCTTGCCTGGTCTCCCTTCATCCACTTCTTGTCCAAGGTGGCTGGCTATTAGTAGTCTCTCATCTATTTGCAGTCCCAATTTTAGTGTTGTGCGTGGGGTCTGAAAAAACCTAATTAACTAAAACTTGGATGTGACAAATACTTTTCTAGGGTCACTTTTTCCTATCATTTCAGAGTTTCTCGTCTTTGCAACAACCATTTCTCAGTCTTCTTCCACGTTTCCCCGTCGTTGTCTTCTTTTTCTCAGTTTGTGTGTTGGAATGGAGAAGCTCTGGAAAGCTTTCCTTGAAAAAGACGCAACCTCTTCTTCTTTTTTGGCTAAATTTGGCGAGTTGGCTTCTTAAAATTTTCAAAATTGCTAAACCAATTTGTGAAAGAACGTAAAAAAAAAATTAGTTTGATGTCCTCTTGTAGCCAAATTTGGCTAAACTTTACTATGGATGATCGCCAGTTCAACTACATCACAAATATGAAAAAAAAACCCTGGGAAGACTGAAGGCAAGATGTGCTGCACACTCACATTATTCCCAACTAACCAATACTTTTTTTTGAGAATTGTTTTTCCTTTTTTGGACCGAAATTGTGTGAAAGAATCTTTTGGAATACTTGAGATTTTTTTTTAATGAAATATTCATAATTAATTAATTATTCGGCCCACATGTGCCCAAGCTTGTACATGGAAGATGCTAAACAGACCACCACCTGCTCTGCCCCCCCCCAGCTCTGTGGGGGCACATTTGTTGGCTAAGCTCCACATAGCTTAGCCAGGCCTGCACAGACCAGTGTTTTTTTAGGCAAAATTTCTCCAAATTTCGACCAGAAAAATATGATTTTGAACTATACAAAGGATTTTTCATGAAGAAAATGACCAAAATTTGCCAGATTTCAAAGAAAAATAATTCAAATCATCAGATTTTTATGATAAGTTCCATTGTGTAACCACCACCAATATAGAAGGATTCTGATTTGTTGGCTTTGCCTACCAAGGCAAGGATATTGTGTTTATATTGATTATAGAGTATAGTAGCATAATGTATTTTGGCCCCTAGGTAATAGGTCTATTTTTATATGAGGAGTTTTGAAAGATGATATTTTTGCTTGTATTGAAACTTGAGATTAGTTAGATAGTTATAATATCTCGATTTTGGTTTCTTTTAGAGCATTTTTTGAAGATTATATTTTTGCATAGTAAAATATTTGAGTTTCCATATTTCTTCTTTTGCTTTAAGATACTTCTTAATGCAAATGGCAAGGCCACAGTGTGACACACCCCTTGTTTCTACTTTCATATTTTGTCTGTAAGCAAATTTGACTTGAACACCACTTCAGTTACATCACAAAATTGAAAAACAAAAACCCCTGGTGCAAACCGTCTCCCACTATGGTACTTTGATTCTTGATCTTTTTCTCTCATCTATCATTTTATGACTCATCACAAGATCCAGAGAGAGGATACATGCCATGCCTTTAACCCCAAGTTTCCAGGATCTCCCACTCATCCATTATTTGTATTATCTCCCACCCAAATAGTTATGACAAGACAATTGCCTTTCACCATAAGTTTCCATGAGTTCCCACCCACCCATTATTTGTACTATCTCCCACTCAAATATTTGTGATTTGCATGGAAAATGTTGAAACTTGAGACCAGGGTTTCTTTTAAGGATTTTGTGATGCAGATGGTGGCAATCATTGAGAAAGTAATTTAGCCAATTTTGGCTATATACTAGATACGAAAGTAGAAAAAAAGCAGAATCTTTCTATATTTCTTGGCTACATACTGGAGCTTATCATAAAAATCTGACGATTAGAAGGAAAAATTCTTTGAAATATGACGAATTTGAGCCATTTTTTCCATGAAAAATCTCTTGCATCCATTGAGATCATTTTTTTCAGGTCAAAATTGGCAAAAATTCGCCAGTAAAAGAAATGCTGCTTGAGACATTGGCCCACTACCTCTTCTAGAGAATTTCCCACTATTTTGGTGGGTGCCAAGGTCTCCACGCCCACCCAGTGATTCTTTTATTGCCAAATTTTTGCCAAATCCTAACCTATACAAAGGATCTTTCATGGAAAAAAATGACCCAAATTCACCAGATTTCAAAGCAAAAAAAGTTCCACATCTTCAGATTTTTTTTTATAAGATATCCACCTGACCAATGAATGCCAGTCACCTGCCCTGAAAACAGCACAAGTGCAAAAATATTTTCTTGGTTAGAGTTGCATTAACTCTCTCCACTTGCAACTGCCAGGTGTGGGTTCTTTCAAGGTGGGTTGGTTGAAACTTAAAACTTGAGAAATAGTGAGGTGACCATAAAAAGGAACCCTTTTGCTATAATTTGACCAAATTAATTGTGGCTGGATAGTGGATGAACGAAAGACCTGGAAACTTAGGCCCGCTCTAGACTAGGAGTCGGGCCAAAAAATCTTGGGTGTAATAATGGGAATTTGAGCACTTCTTGGCTCATTGTATGCAATGTTTTTTTTTTTTGTGTGGCGAATTTTGGTATCCTGGCGACAATTTTAAAAAGGGGCTGGCGAATCGAACAAAGGGATTTTTGAGAATTTTTTAAAAAATTCGCCAGATTCTGACTAAAAAAAACTTAGATATAATGTGTTCCTGTAGGTCGCCAAAACTAAGCAGATTCCAAAAAAAGATCTACTAGTACATCAGGACAGTCGCCATTTACTGCTAATTAATGCTGAGGATCCTAGCCAGTGCACCTACTTGAGGAATTTGAGAAAAAAAACACTGATTGTATCTAAGTTATCCATAAAATATTATTTGTTTGGGGTCAATGAGTTCATGCGTAAAGCTGTTAAGGCCAAAAAGGAGGCAAACAAGCACAACAAGTCAACAAGAGGCAAGGAACATGAAGGGAAATCAAATGAAGAAGGAGATACAGGGTTTGGTTTAGAGTGTACTTTGACGCTACAGATGTGGATTTCATCCAACCAACAAAATTTTCTTGCAGCAACATTGGACCCCAAGGGCTGCAAATTGGCTTCTCAAGTTGATAGGTATCTTTGTTTTTTGGTGCCTTGGGGTCAAGTCAGGCCATAAAGTTCTAGATTTTTTAAATGTTCTCTATTTTAGCCTTGACTCCTAATGTAAAGCCCTTGGATTTCAGTGATTGCACGGATAGGAATGCTTGCTTTGAGTTCAAACCTTGGCCTTGATTCCTAATGTAAAGTGGGTCTCACTCTAAGGGCCTTTTCCGCCAAAGGCTCCTACCCATTCTCAAGGGCTGGCTAGACATCGATGAGAACACTGAAACTCTAAACCGGTAGAGGGCAGTTGGAAGGGACTGGGGCAGTATTTTCTCTTCTTTTTTTGGCATCAAAATTTTGGTGATTTTTTTAATAGTAAATAGGGGGAAAAAATTCCAAATTTTGTTTCAATTACTTTGTCAAAAAATGCTGAAATTTCGCCGGTAAAAAAGATTAGGCTGGAATAATTGGGGAAAATACCTTTTAAATAAAAAGGAATATTCTGTTACAAATTTCTTATTTTAAAAAATTTAAGGAAAAATTTCAGCACATTTCAACACACTTTTTTAATTTTGGGCGATTTTCACTAGTTTTCTACACTTTTCACAGTTTTCTACAAACTTTTCACTGTTTGATGTTGAATCTTATTTCAAGATGATTCCCAATTAGAGAAATGAAAAAAAAAAAAAAAAACAAAAAAAAAAAAAAAAAAACACTAATAAAAAAAAAAAAACTTTCATTTAAAAAAAAAAAAAAAAAAAAAATTTAAAGAAAGTACCGATCAAACAAAATGGAAGGGAGAACTTAAGAAAAATTATGATGTTAAAAATCCAAAAAAGGGGGGGGTCAGTGGAAA
>Ga0116231_10010566_pt1 | contig 14777 bp, 15 predicted proteins | sample S1TSphgellanicum_2_FD_89695 | JGI IMG/M metagenome (GOLD analysis project Ga0116231, IMG submission 89695) | Host-associated microbial communities from peat moss isolated from Minnesota, USA - S1T2_Fd - Sphagnum magellanicum MG | ecosystem: Host-associated > Plants > Peat moss > Unclassified...
CAGTGAGTCAGTGAGTCAGCTAGTAAGCGAAAGTGGTGCTGGTGCTTTGAAACCCATATACATACCCGGGTGCAGAGCCATCCAGGTAAGGGGGACGAGGCTGTCCGGGCAACCATTCTGCCATGCAGCTCACGCGGCTGCCATTGCTACACCCGAATCTCCTCCCGGCATGAGAGACACTTCCTGCATAAAATCTGGATCTTTGTGCAACTCCACCCGCAACAGCTGGAGCTGCAGCTGCCGCCAGTTGGGTACAGGCCATTGCTGTTGCTGCCATTGCTGCTGCTGCTGCTACTGCTGCTGTACTAGTAGTAGTGTGAAAATTTGCGGGTGCGCGCACTGTTGACGAGTCTCTCGCCTCCTCTTCTTCACCAAGTGCACGGCGCAGAATGCAAAGCACAGGAGGCTGTGGAGAGAGAGAGAGAGAGAGGAGAAGAGGAGAGAGGAGAGAGAAAGCAATATGGGATATCTCTGCGATCGCGTCCGCGGTTGCCTATTGGCTCTTTTCTCTCCTTCAGGATTGACGTCCCAAATGACATCCCGAACAACTGAACTAGATAAGGGTAGGGAGGGTGGGGATCTCGATTCCACCATTGGATGCAGCAACTGCTCATCTGTGCCATGGATTATTCATTTATGTAATTTTAAAACAAAATGTGGGTTTTAGCATTTATAGGTCAAATTTGGCAACAAAAATACATTTTTAGCGGCCCTTAATCCCTTTCTCTCTCTCTCTCTCTCTCACATCTTAGTTCCTTCTTTGGTTCCTAACCATTTTAGTGGCCTTAATCTCGCTCTCTAATGTTGAGTTTTCTTTGGTTCCTAACCATTTTAGTGGCCATAATAATCCCTCTCTCATCTTGGGTTCCTTCATTAGTTTCCAACCATTTTAGTGGCCTTAATAATCTCTCTATCGTCTTGGGTACCTTCTTTGGTTTCTAACCATTTTAGTGGCCTTAATAATCTCTCTATCCTCTTGGGTTCCTTCTTTGGTTTCCAACCATTTTAGTGGCCTTAATAATCTTTCTCTCATCTTGGGTTCCCTCTTTGGTTTCTAACCATTTTAGTAGCCATAATAATCTCTCTATCATCTTGGGTTCCTTCTTTGGTTTCTATCCATTTTAGTGGCCTTGATAATCTCTCTCTCTCTCTCTCTCTCTCTCTCTCATCTTGGGTTCCTTCTTTGTTTCCTTCATTTAACTGGAAAGCTTTTAGGAGCCTTGGTTGAGGTTTCATATTTGTAATGTAACAGTTAATAGTCCCATTCATCGTCATCCCCCTTTGATGTTGTTGTTGTAGCTCCAAGTATCCTATGCAAAATGTGCTCACATTTGTGACATGGGATTGATACATGGATACATATCATAGTCTTTCATGCAATTGTTTGTTGCTCAACTTCATCGTGATACTAGATCCAGACCTCCATTGGGAAATGGGCTTGATCTGCCTTTGTAGAATTTCTAGTGTACACAATAATAAATTTCCTGAGAGATCAACCATCCCAACATAGTTCTCATCCCAAGCTCCTTAACTTCAATACTTCCTATGGCCTGTATCAGTGTATTATTGAACCACCTAGCTAGATCCAAGTTTAGTTTAAGTAGCAAGCACGCAGTAGAACCAATTACCCCACTTGGTTACACCACCATATGCACACCGCTATCAGTTTGAGACTTCCAAAAGGTCTCAACCCTTCTGAGGCTGATTAAACCCTAAAATGTTTTGAGGCTTGAGCCTCTATTTTCAAACATTCGGATTCCAAATTTCTTCTCAATGGTAGTCATGTGAGGCCATTCAACTTCCCTCTTCATGTCTCAAGTGAGGACTCAGAATGTTTACTGAAAAACTGGAGGGATCAAAGGTCACAAATCATTCTTTCAATTTGATCAGCAACAAGAAGATGATGAGATGTACAAATTATCAATAGTTTATACAACTACAAATCTCCCACAATCGTATTTTCAGAAAGAGACAGAGAGGGACAATTGGATTGGAAATTTGAGAAAACCCCCCAAATAACATAAAGATGTTTGTCGGCTTTGCAAGAGTATTAGTCCCAATTGCAAAGGGGGTCAGATAAAATGATTCCTTTCCAACAATAATAACAAAAAATTATAGCCCACAATGACCCATCACTTCTTTCGTTTCACCGAGTACCACTGTACTCACCTCCACAGGATATACTAAGAATTGTCCTCTCAGATGTTGCCCACATACACCCCCAAAACATACTGATCCTAATAACTATCAATTCAAAAAACAGAAGGATGAACCTTCAAAGGATTCATCCCTGTGTTTTTTTCTCAATCAGTTGACTCTCTCAATAATTTGACATTTTCTGTAGCACTTCAATCAAATTGAAATACTAGACAAAAATCTTTGAGATCCAACAAATATGAATTTCAATCAAGGGATCAAGCAAAGTGGCATTTTAGACAATGCGCCCATGAGATGGTTAAAATTGCTTGGTATTCGATTCCAATCCTAATAAACTCAGACTTTTCTTTGGATTGCTGGATCCATCTAGTGTTGAAGCTTTTCAGTGTGCCATCTTGTTGCACTTTAGAGTTCTTCCAGCATAACATTCTTGAATTAGTATTTGGAAAGGCAGGGAGGACACACGACTTTGTCCAGGACCTCCTTTGACCATAATGATTCTTTTAAATCTCTGTAAGAGCAGCCCTAATAGTTGGCAAGGTTTAGGATTTCGGGTTTAGGGTTTAGTGTCTCCTAATCTTCCAGTGATGCATACCTCATGGTGTGTGAGGGAACTTGAAAAATCTTGATTTGCTCAAGCTCCTGATTATCTTGTCTTGCCTAAATGTTCCAGCCATGATTGCAGCTCCTACATACTTGGGAGGTTCTGCAGAGAGAAAGCTTGTGGTTGTCAGCAGTGCTGGCAATCATTTTCATGTCTGCCCATGTGGTATTGTGATTATCAATATTGGCTTCACAATCAATGGACAAACTTGAGAGAGAGGATGTTCATGGTGACACATGCAAAGAATGGAGAAGCACCAATGTACTCCCACTTGTAACAAGATGGTCACATAAGTGAAGGTAGCCACCCACCAGATGTATGAATGAAGCACGGCCTTTGCTGTTCACACCAACATCCCTCTCTAGATTTTCAAGTTTATCTAGCTCGACTAGCAGGTCCATGCAGACACCTGCATCTCCATTGCTGTCAAATCTCTCTTGCACTTTCTCTACATTGTACACCTGCAACTGTCACCAGGACAAGAATTCAGATGCCACAATTTATCTGCATAATGAAGTCATGCGAATGGGATCCAATGCAGTTTGTGCGGTTGAATTCTAGCCTGAGTAGCCAGAAGAATCTGGCACACTAAACCACTATGAATCAGGGTATCCACATCTTCAGAACATCCAGATATGACCTCCCTTTCAGCTCTACAGCTGTTGAAACATTGGCAAAGTGAAGACCAGAAATAGCAAGAGAAAGATAACTACTAAGAGCAAGAAGATTACAGAGATGACCTACACTCTGATTACCAGGGTGCATCTCTAAAATTAAAGCAAAAAGAGGCCAGATTAAAACAGGTTTCTTACAAGTGGGTAGAGTACACCGAGAACATCAAATGGGACACGGAGTTGCACTGAGACCTGTAACATATAGGAGAAAACAATCAAGTAACAACATAGTTGAAACAATGCTGTACCAGATAGTAAACCAGTGAAAAAAACAAAAATAGATTGACACTATCTGTGTAAGTACTGAGAATTGACTCCCCAACATACAATTCAAGTCAACCTGCATAGAATTGAGAGATAAGCCAATAACAAGTTTAAATATATATCAGATCTGACAACATAACCACAAACATATAAACACTGCAAATCACTCAGCAACTACAAAATCAGACAGCATCACACACATCCTGCTCTGAAACAGAGTTTGAAAATGCTTGCAACTATTCCAAACTTGCATTTTGAGGGGCGGGAAAAGAACCTTGGGCTTTATGGTAATGGTTCGAGCATCTTTCAAACACTCTGTTGTCACTTTCCCATAAGCCCTCACCAAGCCTCCAGTCCCCAGCTTTATTCCACCAAAATATCTGCCAAACTCATTCCATTAGTTGATTGAAGGAAGTGTCTTTCTTCAACGCTCGGTTTCATTTCACAATTAGAATAATCCCAAACCTGCACTGTAGAGGCTTACCTTGTGACAACCACCATAATGTGATCAAGTCCTGAGGAAGTAAGGGCACTAAGCATTGGCCTTCCTGCTGTGCCACCAGGTTCCCCATCATCACTGCAGCGTGCATGGTCTCCAATCTGCATCCATGTCAGTCTCAATCAACCAACACAATTTTCTGGAGTAACACCAGAAACTTCCACCTCAATTTGTTTGAAGGACAATTTTGAGTAGTCATTTCACCCACTCAGCTGATGAACAAGCATTTCAAAGTACTTCTCTAAGGTATGATATGAATTGTATTTTTTGCTGCAGTAAACCTCAATCAATCAATCCTAACAGATGTCTGAGAACCTCTGTACTTTAGGGATTGATTTTCTGCCTCCAATTTAAGGGCTTCCAAACCAAACAGATTTTGGCTTTGCATTCTTGCCCCCTTTCTCCTGCATGATGTGTTGGTCTAATGGAGGACTACTACTACTGTTGCAGTGTGTAGGAAATAGAAAGCCAAAAGTTCACATCAAAGTACACACCTTGAAAGCCCAGCAGTTATGGGATGCGTTTGATTTCTGCACCTGTGTACAGAACACAATAACAACAACAACAACAACAAAAAATATTCCTCATCTCATAAATCCATGAAACCTGACTTTTCCGCAGCTTCAATGCTGTCCGCAGCACCAATTGCTGCTCCTCTTGATATTTGCTCTAAGACTACAAGCTATGACTATAAGCTATGTATTTCTTCTGACACAAACAGGTGAAGTACATAGATGAACTCGGTCTCTAGAACAGAATTGGAAGCAACGTTCCACATGTAAAGTAGAGCTGCAACACATGCATGTATAGAAGGTGCATAGTAAGGTTTCCATCATGGATATTACATGCACCCAGACATATAGATAGATGCTTTGCAGACTAATGAGAGTGATGATGAAGTCGTCGAACACGATGTGCAAGATGTGAAGGAACCTTAGAAGAACAACAACATGCAATGAGGATGTTGTTGGTAAAAGGACCTGAGAAAGAAAGGCTAATGCAGCACCTTCGTCGTCCACTGGAGCTGCGGACGCAATGAACTTACTGCGCTTGATCTCCACTGTATGCTGCAGCACCGGTTCCGCAAGCGTGATGTAGCTGCTGCCCGCCGTTGAGCCAAAAGACCTCATCGACTTGCACTGAGACTTGCACGGCAAGAATCGGCCCTTGCTACTCGACAGAAGATCGGTAGCAGACCCTGCCGTGGAAGCATTTTTGTACGTTGTCCTCCGCAGTTGATGAAAGGCGTTCTTCCTATCGACTTTGGCGACTTGATCAACATGGAACGCGAGCGCACTTCTTCGACTGCACCAGCTTGTACAACACTCCAAGGCTCTGAAAACCTGCGCTTCAACCGCACCTGTAGAAGAAGACCTCATCGACAGATTCTCCAAACCCGGACCAAAAGAAAGCTCCGTGATCGAGTAAGGCACACAACAGCGGCCCGATTCCTGTAATTCCCTCGACCACGAGGCGAGGCCACGGAAGGATACACGGACGAGAGAGATATAACAAAGGCATAGTTGGAGCGCTTGGCCGAACATGAGCGTCTCTCTCTTGCTGCAACGCGCGCACCTGCATTAGCGCACATGATCCGCTAGTATCGTGCGCATCTTCGTTAGCGTACATCATCGCTAGTATCATGTTTTAGATGCTAATGGCAAGCTAATCCAGTACAGAGGAAGCTTGCAGAGTCTGGCAGAGATCAGATACAAAAGGATTCTTCTATCGTGTCAAAAAAACCATTGCAAAGACAACACTTGTTGACACTTGTGACATCCTGGATGCTCTCCCTCCCTCCAGTATCATGTTGAATGCTACCAAAGAATGAGCAAGCAAGAAAAATTTGCATATGACCAAAACAAGGGAAAATTCTTCAATTCTCAATGCTTGAAGAATTGGAAAAAAATACTGTATCAAAGATTTCTTCTTCCTAACCTAAAAGGATTGCAGAACCAAACATCAAACTTTGTGAGTATTGGTGTAGTGAAATCTTCACCAAGATAAAGAAGCAAATTAAAGTGATAGAATAAGTCATGCACTATTTACTTACACTCGTGCTTCACATCTGCCCACAAGTACCTTGAAACTATGGGGCATTTTGAGGGAAAGTTGAAGAGAAGACTATTTTGATTGCATTGCTAACAAAACATAATCACACAAAATGTCTAGAAGCTACATACATAGAGCCTGACCATAAACACTAAACCCATCACATCTCTGAGAAAGGAAAAGAAAGCAATTTCTTCACGTCCTGCTGGATACTGAACAGTCCACTCTTTCTTCCCTGCAATCATCGCCCTTTGTAGGTTGCTGTTGTACACATGTTGATGAAGTAATCCGCCAGTAGAGAACAAAGAATACGATGGATTTGTGTCCCTACAGGCAGCACCAATGTTGAAAGGAGAAAGAGATCAATAGACAAGACACAAAACTGAGAGCCCTTCCTTGCAGGGATTCTGCAGGTTGTGACTACCTCTCCCACTGGACCTCATTGCATGACCAGCAGGACTTGGAACCGAGTTCTTCCTCGTCATATACGTGAGAAACACAAGAAGCATCTTTCCAGATGAGAATAATAGAGAGGGAGAATAAGTTAATGGTATTGAAGCAGGAGAACTCAACCTTGGATCCAAAATGTGAACAAAAACACAGAGCTGTTGATAGCAGTAGAAAAGGCTACAAAGAGTATTTGGCAATTTAACCTCAAAGCATTCACAATTTCTCTGAGTTTCTGCTACAATGTACATGCATTCATATGCATCTGAATGACACAAGAAGAATTGATCAGACTGCTTGGACCCTGTAAGCATTCAAAGGAATAATGCATATGGTACCATCATGAATACAGGGAGGCGTTTTGCTCCTTAAGCTTCAGCACGTTCACGGCCTTTTGTCTGCAAAAGATTGGTACAACCAACACATCAAATAATGGTTCAGGTATAGATCATGTTATATTGCATTGGTTAGAAGGGTTTGCATGTGGGAGTGTGAAACATAGAGAGAGTGTGCAGGGACATACGAGGCGCTCGTGATCACCCATGATCTCCTCTATTAGTTCTTCAATGAGCTTATTGCTGTTATTTGGGACATGTGATGCAAATACAGTGTCTTTAACTCCTGCAGCAGCAAAAAGAAATATGAGGAATCAAAAATGATAGAACAAGATTGGAGATCAGTGTGAAGTTTTCAATGTTTCATGGTTGATGAAGGAAAGGAATTACCAGATTGTGGAAATGCGCGGACAAACATCAGGATCTCTTCACCAGTCAAGCCTGATAGGAAGCATATGTGTGGTACCCCTTGCACAACCTGCTTACCCCCAACCACAGTAATGAGAAGGGAGCCTTGACATCAAAAATACAAGCTCTCATTCAGTTCAAAAAACACACAAAACAACTCCAGATGTTTTGATACTCGTAACAAGCTTGTAGATTTCCAAACTACCAGGGTTAGGCCTGACATTCTGCCAATGTCAAGACAAGAGCTATATTGAAGACTGCTACAGTGAGGGCTTTGTTAGAAGTGATACCTGGCGTATGCAACAATTGGGAACCAGAATTTACCTCCACATCAGAAAGATCAGGCTGCTCAGCAGCAAGGGCACTGTTTAGGGTTCCCTTCACCATCTCCTTAGTGTAGAGCAGCACCTGGAAAACCAAACTTTTTAAAACCTCTATGCAATTCCCTCTATATTGAGCATCCATACATCAAGCAAACAATATAGAACTGGCACTTGAATCATCTCTACCAGAAAAAAACTGGCTCCTTTGGATGAAGGCAAACTTAGACAATGAAATTGCAGTGAACAAGCCTCCAAGTGCAACAGAACAGCACAAACCTTCATAAATTCACCACCCATGTATGCCACCAAGTTTTGCACCTACAAGCATACCAAGAGTATACTTCTCATCAAAACTTAACAGTAATTCGAAAGTCCTGCCTTTCAGGAAGAGCCTGTCAGAAGCTGGAAGTTTGTAGCCCTTGCAAAACATTCCATGGATCATAAGCATGTACGTGATCATTGAAAGCATGCCAACTAATGCACCTAGGAGGAGTTCATCTGAGTTTAAGACCCAAAAAAGGTATGCTTACATCCACAACTTCATCCTTATTGAACCCCAGAAGCAGCATTGCCTGCAGGCCCTCATCCAATTCATACCACTCTGTATGAGACTGAGACTTAATGCTCGATTGATAACTTGATAAGAGCAAATCAATAAATCTACAAACCATCAAGATGTTGATGAATTCAGCTAACAATTTCCACATCATCAGAGTCACACCCATCCACATGCAACTTGCAGGATAACCAGAAAGAAGTGAAAACTTACTTACTGGTGGACCAAATCGAGGATCATCATCATTAATTGCCACAAATTTGCTGTCTTCCAATATCTCATCTGGCACCTCTGCCACACCCTAATAGTTGTGACTCTCCTGGAAAGGAAAATGTACATTCTACAAGTTTTGGTAAGGTTAGGTTAGGAGAATTCCTGCATAACAACACATCAGACAGCACATGTTCTAGAAAGCTAAAAAAATTTCGATGTCATATCACACTCAGTAGACAAATATTCTCCTGCACCTTTGTAGTTCAGATTCTCTATGTTGGTTTGCCAGGTTTCGAAAACATTGCTGCTCAATTATTCCCCACAGAATAAATCTCAGGGAAACTAGGTTTTAGCCTTAGGGTGGCTCTCTAATGTCCTTGTGCCCAAATGACCTACTGACCTTGATCTGTGTTTTCCTTGGTGCTCCACTTCAGTTCCTAAAAAAGGAATTACCTCTTCAAAAACCTCAACAATGGAAGCACAACAGTACTGCTTCCAACTGAAAAAGAAATTGCTAACCCAATGTCAGAGCACCACTCTGACATAAGAGGATATGACATATCTACAATATTGCAGACAAAAATCCACAATACCACATTGAAGGTCACTCTACTGTCAGTTGAGAAAATCTTCAAACTAACGTAACAAGAATGAGTGTGGTCACAACCTTATGAGTGTCCCTCACAAAGTATAAGACCATCATCACCTTCATCATGAACAGCAGTGACCAGCTGCCATGACTCTCCACTGACTTCATCAGTCCCCCAACAGCAGGTGTCCTGAGTCCTCAATCCCCCAACTGCTTCCATTCCAAATTCCACTGAGGACTTTTGCAAAGCTCTAGAATGACCTAATGCCATGGACTCTAAAATCTGGAAACCAAAAACTGCAAAACGACAACGAACGGGAACTCAAATCAACGCTCCTCACAAATTACACGCAGTATGCAAATACATATCAGGGGGAAAGAAAAACAAAAAGAAGAAGAAGAGCGACGTACTTTCATTTGCAGCCGCACGGATTCTACGAAGCCGCAAGGATGTTGATGAAGCAGATGCGGGTTTCTTCGGCTTCCATAATAGCGCCTCCTTCTCCTCCTCCACCACAGACCTCCTGAGCCACAAACTCCCACTCCTAACGGAAACACAATGGCTGAAGATTGTTGTTGTTATACTAGGCCGCCAAGCCAAGGATTCAATTGCTCCATTCCTTGCCTTCAAGGAGGAAAGTTGGAGTCCACCGGCAGCGAAGGCGAGGTTGGCAACGGAAGAATTGGATACCATGAGTGCCATTGAAGAGGGAGGAGCTTGGCCACACACACTAAGGCGAAAATTATTAAGTAAAAACCCCACTACTTCGTGAACACAATAAAAAGACTGTTCGAAGTTGGAAACAATAAGAGAGAGTTGAATCCAAAAACATTTAACAAAATGATGTGGTTATTTATTTATTTATTTTTCAAAAAGAGACTAAGGAAATTCCTTTTTTTTAATTTTTTTAATAGGAGACTATGGAAATGATTTTTTTTTCTTTTTTTGAAAATTAGGCAAATACATAAAATTTATGTAGTTTTTCATTTGGTCCCACATTTTGAGGAATGTTCACCAAGTGTTGTTCCTTTGCAAATTAAATAACACTTTGTTGGCCTTGCCTACCAAGGCAAGGATATTGTGTTTAGATTCATTATAGAGTATAGTAGTAGCTTAAGGGATTTTGGATTACTGGGGTCTATTTTTAGATGAGGATTTTTGAAAGATGATATTTTGGCTTGTGTTGAAACTTGAGATTAGTTATTATAGAGTTATTATAATATCTTGAAAGGTTTTGGTTTCTTTTAGAGGATTTTTTGAAGATTATATTTTTGCATGGTGAAATATTTGAGTTTCCCTAATTCTTCTAAATTTGCCTTAAGATCCATTTTAATGTAAATGGCAAGGCCACAGTGTGACACACCAGTTGTTATATTGGAATTCATGTTTTAATTAAATAACACTTTGTTATAATGGAATGTGTTGTGAGCGTGTTTTCATTGGCTCTTCTTGTGTTGATAAATGAGAAGAGCTTCTTGGATTCAACTTGTGCATGGATGAGAGAAAATATATATGTGTCTGGTCGATGAACTTGACACTTGGTTCTCAACAAGGAAGAGATTTTGCATGCACTCGTGTACAATTTGAGATACAATTTTTGAACTGAGAACCAATTCATGGGTGACAGCTGAAGACCTAGCTCTATTCTCTAGGCAGGCTTTTTATCAAGTTGATTTTGCAAAATGAATAATTGGGCCCCCTTGTTAGACCATCTCCCCCCTTGTTAGACCATCTCCAGCCATGGTGCTCAGTATGTGACCCTGCAAAAATATTTTTCACATCAAGTTCAGTTATTTACTTTTTTTTTCAACCCCACCCATAAAACTGAATCTGGGATAGCAAATAGGTGCGGGATTACTAATAGCAAACCACCTGGACCAATCAGAAACACTGACCAGCAATCAGATCATATTTATTACACTCTTTTCTCCAGGTGTACAACGTTGCTGCGCTTTTTACCAGCCATGGCAAACTGTCCAATCACGCTACGCCCGACACTATTTCCCAGAGCCAAACCGGCATGTTTTGACTTTTTCATCCAATTTTACCCTGCAGATCATATACTGGTCATCGCTGAGTTCCAAGGTTTTCTTTTTCAATTTTGTGATGTAGCCACACTGGCAGTCAATTACAAGAGGAAATAGCCAAATTTGGCTACAGGTCAGAGAGGAAAGTAGATTTAAGATTGCTACTATATTTTGGCAACCTGCTGGAACCTATTGTCTGAATATGGCAATGTCAGGCAAAAAAATCCTTCAAAACATCTGGCAACTTTGGCACATAATTTCACAAAAATCCTTTGTATGAGTTTGCATTAGATTTTCATTTGTCACCGAGTGGCAAAACTTCACTGGGAAAAAAAAATGCTGCAGCTAGTTCCATTAATTTTTCTTGATTTTGTTTGAACCTGCCCCTAATGGGTAGAGACATGATGTGATGACCTGCTTGTTATATTCTCGAATTGAATGGCAATTTATATTTTATGGTCAAAATGACACAATTTCACATCAACAATTTGCAAATTAAGGCATATTATCACAACACAAAAGAAAAGAGAGTGACAACTTTCACCATCACAACAAGGAAAGTGATTTAAGCTTTACCAAAGGCAATTAATCTTCAATGTCCATTTTGCATATCAACCACCTTAGTTGATGGGCATGGTGTCAAAGTTTGAGTCCACTAATGCTTCCTTCACTTTTTGTTCTTCCTTGATTTTTGTTGATCTTTGCAAATTCACCATACACTCTCCATTATTTTTGCTTCATCATGTTGCCATATTGCAAGAGGTACACTTTTATTTTTATTTTTGTTGTGTTTATTGTTGAAGTTGTTGTTTGTAACTTGACAATGGTGTTGGTAGTTTGTAAATTATTGGATGGTTTTGAGTTTTGAGTGAATTGAAAAGAGCTTGGATTTTGGAGGAGAAGGGGCCCATCAGAATCAAGATATATCTTTATGAACCTCTTTATTTTCAATTCATTCAACTTTCTACATAATCAAGAATTTAAGCTTTTGATTTCGCAATCTTTCTTTCTTGTTGCAATAGTCAATTGACATTTCTCCTTCTTATTTATGTGCATGAATGTTACTCTTGTTTCAATAGTCAAGTACAACTTTTTGTTAACTTTGGTATTTTATCATCATCTTCTTCATAGTCAATTGTCTCATCTTCTTGCTTGTTGCAACCATTAATCATGCCCTTTTTGTTTCTATAGTTTGACCAATGCTACCCCGCATAGCTCCCCCACTAGACTTTGAGTTCAGATTTTTTTCAGCAATGTGTTTGTTTTCATAGTCTTCCTATTAAGTCTAATAAATATGTTGATGTTGATTACCTTAAAAATTACTTTCGAACCATAAAAAAACATGTTTGTTGTCACATTGATGTTTGCCATAATGATCTTATTCTTGAAATCCATGTTTTTCTCTCAAAATCCATGTTTCCATTTTTAAAACCCATGGTTTTACTCTTGAAAAATGATCCACCTTCAACAACCCATAAATGTTAGCATTTCACAATAACACAATGTTAACAAATTGGTTTTATTTGGTGCAAGTGGTGTTAGTGTGTTTTAGGGGTTGCAAAACAAAGTTGCAATGTAACTTCATACAACTTATTCACCATTTGTTGTGAGAATGCATTACATGGCTCACAAGCGCAATCTTGTATTACAAACACTTTTAAATTTGGGGATTGCAAGGTTAGAGAACCTCATGCAAATTATGTGAGTTTACTTTTCCATGAGCCCAAAAAGGCACCTTGAGTTTTCTAAATTAGCTTAGATCATGGAAACAAAGGGCAACTAGATGGTCTTGCACAACATCAAAATGTGTTGGATCTCCATGTTGTCACCTTTGAAACATATCCTCTTTAAATATCAACCATTTTTTATAGAAATGGTGTTCAATTCACCAATTATTCCGATGGTGACTTCCATCCTTGACCTTTTATGTGATGTGGAGATTATATTATTTATAATGTGCTTTGTTCCAATGTTGAAAATTGTGAAGCTTTGATGAAATTTGTTTGATTGTGCAATGTTTTCATGTGCAATTTTGTGACAACCATGAAAATTTGCCAAGATGACATTCATAAACTTTATGTTAATCCAATTTCAACTTTCAATAAATCTATTTTGTAGCTTTCATGGGCTCACAACCACTACTCATCAGGAGATGTGCATGAAATGGTTCATCATCCCAAACTTGGGACTTGATCACCTAGCATTTGAGTTCAATTGTTAACACATTTGGGCAAAGCATAAAAGTGTGGAAATAAAGGTAATCATTTGGGTGATTTGTGATATATATTATGTTGTTGTTAATGGGGTGAAGCAACAACTTCATTTATTGTTGTTCAATTAATCACCAGTGGGAAACTTAGTTTCTTGCTCAAAAGTTAATGGATGTGTTGGGGGTTCTGTAACCTCAATATTGACTGCAAGATGAACCTAAAGTTAGGTTCACTAGGCACTTGAACATGATCAAATTTTTCCATTGTGCCCTTAAAAAGATTGAACTTTAAGAACAATGGGTTCTTCCTCTTTCAAATGTAACCACCTTCAATTTGAAATAATCCACCTTTGTGTTCTTCATCAAAAAAAATGTTCAAACTATCATGGCTCCTCCACATGACATATTATCTTGATTCGACTTTGAAGGGGAGCTAATTACAAGTCAAATTGTTAATCATTTCATCTTGTAATACATCAAATTGATGGAGGTTGGACCTATTTAAATTGTTGGGTTAATAGAAAATGAATGCACATTTAATACCCTTAATTTTATGAAAACAAAGTTAAAAAATAAGCTTACCACCCACCTTGATTTGAAAATTCACATGTTTTCCTAACATTTTTTTACCCTTGAAAACTTTTCTTAAGATGTAGCCATTTAGGAATGGAAGGGAATGAACATGTGGTATGGTGAAGATGCATAAATTTAAACAATGTGTGCAAAGTACTCACAAAATTTCTAGTTTCTTTGCTTGTTTATTTGTTTGGCTTAAAAATGGTATGAAGAACATGTGTCATGTAATCTAAAGCTAGGTGTATCTTCCTTGAACCATACTTTGGCATTTATAGAGTTTTTTATGTTATGGAGATCAACAAAAATTATTTTGGGATCATTTCGTTCCTTGTAAAATTGTTGGTTCAAGGTGGGTTTTTTTTTCCATAATTGTGGCTTGTTTAGTATTTGGGTACTTGACATTTAGTAACTTCATCTATTCATAGGCCAATGTAATTGATTTCTTAATAATATTAACTTAATTTGTTCATGTAGATAAGCCATTGTTACAATACAACAAACAAAATACTTTGTGGTGGAGTTGAAGTCCCTTGCATGGTTTGTTGGGCCATGCCCCAAGAAGGGACAAGGACTATCGCATTAACAAGAAATTTTCAACTTTTATTTTAAGTTAACTAGATTCACACTAGTAGAATATGGTTTTTTTATGGGATGAAGGTTGATAGATTAAGGTTATGAGGGATTGAAAATGTCCAATTTAATATTTTTTCCTTTAACCCCCCCCCCCCCCCCCCCCCCCCCTTTTTTTTTTTTTTCTTTCCTCCCCTGTGGGCTAAAACCATTTCATTACATAATATCATTTATTTTTTTATTGCTACTTTTTTTTATTTTTTCTTCCCCCCC
>Ga0116231_10010568_pt1 | contig 14776 bp, 17 predicted proteins | sample S1TSphgellanicum_2_FD_89695 | JGI IMG/M metagenome (GOLD analysis project Ga0116231, IMG submission 89695) | Host-associated microbial communities from peat moss isolated from Minnesota, USA - S1T2_Fd - Sphagnum magellanicum MG | ecosystem: Host-associated > Plants > Peat moss > Unclassified...
ACCTTTTGACAGATGATTTTTTTCTTTCCACTTATGTGCAGGAGAGGAGGTGTTAGAATGGGAAGATCGATACAAGATAGCAGTAGGCATATGTAAAGCATTGGTGTATCTTCATGATGGAAGTCCTCGGCCTGTAATCCATATGAATGTCAAGCCCTCCAACTTCTTTCTGTCCCATGACTTCCAACCTCAGGTTAAGAATGGCACACATAATCAGCTGAATCTACATCAGCTGTGTGTGATTGTACTCCAGAATTGCTCATCATCAGGAGTCTAAAGATGCTGCGAATGATGAATGCTCTTCTGAGGCATGACTTTTAATGGTCTGTTGACACTAGTTTCAGATTGTTACACTGTTATGATCAACAGAGCAGTGAATGTTTTTGCTGTGGATTGCAGTTGTCAAGTTTTGGGCTTGCGAAATGGGCTCCCAAAAGGCCAATGTACATACGCTGCAATGATGTGGTTGGCACACATGGGTAATAATTCTCTTGCCCCCATTCGTAACATAGGAAATTCGTCTAATTCCCAAAATAGCCTAAGTATAAAAAGCTGTAAACTAGGGTTCAATGAAGTCATGTAGTTGCATTGCCCATCTCTTTACAGAGAATGAAGAAACTTTGGCAGATTACTAAATTCATGTTCAAAACTTGTATGTTCAAAGGTATTTAGATCCAGAGTACTACATGTGGCAAAGAGTGAATGACAAGACAGATGTCTATTCGTTTGGAGTGGTTCTTCTTGAGCTGATTACTGGCCGTAAAGCGATAGATACAACAAGGCCCCAAGGGGAAACAAATTTAGTCACATGGGTATGTGTTGCTGTTTCATCTGCAAATGCATCAAACATGATATGACTGCCAGAGATGTTTGTAACCATGCTGGTTAAGTCCTAGATTTCTTGCTATGTAGGTGATGCATCCTTGTGCAGCTGATTTCTAGCGTAGTGTGTCTATGTTTTACTGAAAACACAGTTACAATAGTACTTGATGAAGTGAATACTTTTATCAATTAGCACATTCTTTTGTCAAAGTATTAACATCACCCTCTCAACTCTTCAACAGGCAACTCCGCTGTTGGATGAGAGGAACCTGGATAAGCTGGTGGATGTGCAGTTGGGCAGCACATACAATGGTTGTCAAATGCAGGCAATGATTGCAGCAGCTGCATTATGTGTGCAACAGTCTTCACAACACCGACCTCAAATTAGTCAAGTCTGTTCTTTCCCAAAGCAAGTTCATCTACAGTAGGAAAATTTAGACTGATGCATCAAAATCCTTTCAACCCCTTGCCCTTGCATGTCCAAAAGTAGTAATTGCAAAAACCTGATTCAAGAGATCTTTTGTACAAGAGAATCTGCACCATTTGTATCTAATCTCATCTCTGAATCACGACAGTTCTGTTCAACCCCTCTCGCACTGTTATTGCATGTGTTTCCGATGCATGTGTGTGCAATGTGTGGTAAGCATGCAGGTGTTGAAGATGCTAGGCAAAGACAGTGATGGCAAGGAGGGTTTAAGTACAGGAGGGAACTCCAGGCCTGTGTATATAGCTGATACTACATACATCAATCACGGTGCTTGTAATTCAGGAACTTCATGTATGAGTGAAATAAACTCCCACAAGATCAGGCTTTGGTTGCAACTAATTAGAAAAATGAATGAAAACATCATGAGCTTGGGTTGGTCCTTACATGCATGAACAGAAGGTTTGACATCTAAAAATCTGGCAGTGCTGCAGCAAGTGCAAAGCATTTATTTTCAACAACCCTCCCACAGAAGATTCTCTTTCATGGAGCTTGAGGCTGCCACTGGTGGTTTTTCTGCTGGTATGTTCCATAACCATCAAGGAGAATAATATGGGTTCCTTGTTAACTTGTTGAATTCTTGTGGGGTAGCCCTTGTTTCAAACAGCAGGGTTGATTGACAGCACGATGTGGTCTCTGCTTTGCATCCAAGGCAGATTACTGAGGAGTGTGGCATTCAAAGGTTTTTTGTTGGGAATGCAGGAAATTTGGTGGGTGCAGGAGGTATCAATGAAGTGTACAGGGGTAAGCTAGAAGATGGAAGACTCGTGGCCATAAAGTGTCCCAGAAACTCAGAAAGTCAGGAAAATTTTCGGGGTTTGGAGATCAACAGTTGTCTGTCACATGCCAATATTGTGTCACTTATTGGCTACTGTGTTGAAAATACACGATTGATCCTTGTCTATGATTTCATACAGCAGCGAACTTTGCGGGATCACCTTCATGGTACAAGAACGAGACACAGAAATCCTTATCCTGTTGGAGAATCTTCAAAGAGCTGATCTCTTTGTTATGATGGTTTAAGTGTATGCTATAACGAGAAATGACATCTGGATAGCTTCTGACACATGATTCTGTTCTTCATGATTCCATTCTCTTGCAGAAGAGGAGAATGTGTTGGGATGGGAAGTGCGCTACAAGGTAGCAGTAGGCATATGCAAAGCATTGGAGTATCTCCATGATGGAAGTCCTCGATCTGTAATTCATAGGGATGTCAAGCCCTCCAACATACTTCTATCCCATGACTTCCAACCTCAGGTTCTTCCTACATTTGACATCTGAAAGTACGAATGGCTTTGAAGGAGTGCAATGACATGAGCTGTCTGTGATCCTCCTCAGAAACTGCTGATCATCAGAAGTCTATAGATGTCAGTAGTACAAATTGTTCTTTTGCTGAGTCATGGCTCTTTATAGTCTGTTGACGGTGCTGTTAGATTGTGACACAGTTGCGCTAAAAGGAGCACTAAATTATGGGCTTTGAATTGTAGTTGTCAGGTTTTGCGGTTGCAACATGGGCTCCCAAAAGGCCAATGTACCTTGAAGAGCAGGTGGTTGGCACAAGAGGGTAATTATCCTCTTGCTCCTCCTATTCCCAACATTGGAATTTCTAATGGCCCAAGTCAAGCAATGTATGAAAGGACATGAACCAGTGTTTATTGATGTCATCTAGTTACAGGTTGTATTGTCCATCTGTTCTAAAGAAATGAAGAAAGTTTGGTAGATGACTGAATTCATGTTCTTGCTTTGTGTGTTCACAGGTATATAGATCCTGAGTATGTTCTTGCTGGGAGATTCAGTGACAAGTCTGATGTCTACGCATTTGGAGTGGTTCTTCTGGAGCTGATCACTGGTCATAAATCAATAGATATTTCAAGGTCCCCTGATAAAATGTCCCTAATCACTTGGGTATGTTCTGCTGTTTCATAATGCAAACATATCAAGTATTATATGTATGCCAAAGATGATGTTTATCATTCTTCATTTATCAGTTAGTTTTACATCCTGGATTTCTTGCTATGGAGCAAATTGATTTGGGTGCAGTCAATTTTTAACTTAGTAGGTCTATTTTACTGAAAACACAGTTATAATAGTACTTGATCAAGTGAAGACTGTTATCCATTAGCATGTCAAGTATTAATGTCTCATCTTGTCTCTTTGACAGGTTGGGCCACAGTTACAATAGTACTTGATGAAGTGAATACTTTTATTGATTAGCATGTTCTTTTGTCAAAGTATTAACATCACCTTCTCAACTCTTCGACAGGCAAGGCCATTGTTGGATGAGAGGAACCTGGATGAGCTGGTGGATCCACTGTTGGGCAGCACATACAATGTTTCTCAAATGCAAGCAATGATCTCAACTGCTGCCTTATGTGTGCAAAAGTCTTCACAACAGCGGCCTAAAATTAGTGAGGTTAGTTTTTTCCCAAAAAAAGCTTATCTACAGTGGGAAAATTTAGATGTGATGCATTAGAATCCTTGTAAACCTTTCTCCTTGCATATGCACAACCCATAATTGCAAAAATGTGATTCCTAAAATCTTTTGTATAAGGAAAATTGCACCATTTGTCCCATCTCATCTCTACATAATGAGATTTTACTCAACCCCACTGCAACTGTTTTTTGTAGACATTTGACATGCATATGTTTGATGTAAACATGCAGGTACTGAAGATGCTTGATGAATTCAGTGACACAGAGGAGGATTGAAGTGTTTTGCACAGACATGTGTTGTGAATGATGATGGAATCTGTTGAGGAGGATTGCCATTCTGATGGGACACCGAATCATAGAGACTGTGAAAAAGATGTTCAAATGCATGTAACACTGCCTTTGCTAGCAGTTGATAATGGCAATGCTGTTTCTGAAAGTAGTGTGGAAATTAGTAGCACTGAGTTATGTAGTAGACACATGGAAGAGTATTTGGCTCATAGATGAAGTTGTTGAGTCTAATCTGACGACTATTAACATTACATTTGAAGATGAAGTGGTTTCAAATTTCTATTCTGCTAGCTAGGTTTGGTTTCAGTTTACAAGATTCTTCATCTCAAGATTTGGTATGATCTATAATTTTTTTGTTGCCACAATTTCCTGTTCAGAAGGAGGTGTGGCCTAGGTAAAGTCCTCTCCACGAAGGAGCTGAGACAAACATTCACCTTGCCATTTCTAATCGCAAGCTCCTCATCAGATTCTTCAAACAGAATAAACTGCAAAGGGGCTTCTCACATGATGATGCTCATCCGTCCACAAGTAGGACCCAAGGGCACATTCACCTGTGACATTGGTTGCAGTGAGCATGCCTTGGAATGATGGAATAATGTTTCACCCTTCTGCTTCAATGTAAGCTTCCACAGTGCAATGGAGACCTGAATGCTTGCTTGCTGGTGCATGTATCCCCAACCTGTACACACATTTTGCTGATCCCACATTGGTGACTGCTTCATCACTACTGTTGTGCCCTCAGAGGCTCTGAGGACAACGGATGTGTAGTTTGAGTCTGCAGATGTGGGGACTGTCTCTGGGGACATATGTTTTGCAAGTGAACACAAGGATTGAAGAGGTGTTGTACCCAAGGCCACAGAGGAAGAGTTGGTAGTTGTAGATATTCACATCTCATACACCAACTGCATCTGCACCAGTGTTTGGGTTTATTTGTCCTGGACCACAGTTGAATGTGATTGCTATAACTGCAGATGCATCTCTAATAGAATGTCCCAAGTGTTTTGTTGCTGAAAACCAAGACAATAAACAATAATGTGAAACAAAAAGGCACTGTTAAATAGAAAACATGATACTGCACACTGCAGACAAGGGAATAGTCTCCTTCTGAAACTGTTTGTGATGATCATCAGGAGAAACTTGCCCAACAACAACCATTGCAAATGGAAAGTGCAGGTGTAACTAGTACTTCTACTGACCAGTCTGTCATTTGTGGCATCAGGACTCCAGTTTTGATCTTGTGGTACTGGCAAGTGTTGCAACTCAGAAATGTTTCAATGCCTGCCTGTGTGAGGACATGGCATGGATGTCCCTGATTCAAGATTGTATTGCATAATTTGTTTGTCAAATGGAAGACTTTGCTGATGACACATGTGTCCAAGCAGGCCATGTTCAGCCTAGGTGCAGTTACATCTAACTGCATCCACAACACACCCGCAACACATCCACAATTCCTTGCACTTGAGATACATGTATCCACAAGGGGTTTGCTACTGCACCGAACAATTCTGGACATCTTGTGGCTGGGTGTCAGCAGCTTGGTAAACTGCTCTGTTGAGAGCTGTGCCATAAATTGGAAAATCTCATGCCTGCGAAGGTTTTCTCAGTAAGGATATATACCAAGGGAAATTCTTGAACTCAGACAAACAATCCTACCACCACTGATCACATGAAAAAGAGCTACAGATGCACTACTGACAGATTGATAGAATGGGTGCAGACTGTTAGAAATGTAAGAAATATTATTCGATTCTAAGGCCCAAAGTTGACGAATGTGATTTATATTCATCAAAAGGATGAATAATATTCACATCCTTAATAGTTAAATTTAGGGCTTAAAAGTTGTGTGAACTTTGGGGTTAAGTGGTGGTTAGGGTTTGAAGGTGGCAGTTACATTAGGGTTAAGGTTAAGGTGACAGCTACTTTAAGGTTGGGTTTAACACTGACGAGTACTTTAGGGATAGGGAGTCGTATATATATAGAGATGTTTGTGAATGAAGTATTCATTTTCTTCTTTCATGGTCATGGTTTTGAGTGTACATAAAATCATCAAGCCTTGTTAATTGTTGCAAGCTATAGTTTTGTGATTATAGCATTTGAAGCATACAACCTTTGTAATTATTTAGGTAGTTAATACAATTGTTTCATTTCATTAATTTTGAATGTTTCATTTCTTGCTTGTTTTCAAGTTGTTTTCACTATAGACTGCATAATGCTCAGTGAAAATGCCCACCAAAGCCATCGACATGGCACAACCTATCTATCTATTATAGAGGCAAAAGAATGGACAGGAAAATGGAGAGAAAATGTTGAGTAATCATTATATGAAAAGTGGCAAAACTTGTGTCATTACACTGGAGCTAAGGAGTTGTGCATCATTTGTGCTGCACTACTGCCAATGAGAATGATGTCAAAGTAGTTTGGCATCATACTCCTCTCTATGGTTAGATGGTGACCAGATATTCCCCTAGTTGGGAGCCAGTTCTGCACTCTAGGTACTTTCAAGAGCCTTCTTCCAGTTTCCGCTTTTGGAGGAATTGAATGTCTTGCCAAGAGCACTTTTGTCCTCTCAGTACCCAGGAAATATTTCTCATAAACATTCAGAAATCTCCCTTCTCGTGATTCAGAAACGGCAAAGCAAGGTTAACACTTCTTCAACCAGCCACAGAGAGTTCCAAAAAAAGGACAAAACAGAGAACAAAGGACCAAAGAACAAGAAACAAAATAAAATACGAAGGCAGTATGAACAATCTCACACCTGTTCAAGGACCATCAACAGTAACATAATGATAGTGCCTTCGCTATCACAACTTCCCCATTGACTTCATTACCCCTCAACAAGGTAAAGGCCATTGAAAATACTAACCTACATACTGAGTTTCCGCTGCAAATCCAAAAGCAGCGGGAAGACTCAGCCATGCTACTAGCTAGCAACAAACAACACCACAAGGAGATACCAAAAAAAAAAGAAAAGCACAACGGGATAGACAAAACTCACAGAAAAGGACAGCAGGGAAGAACAAAGACTAAGTGAGCTTATGAGAAGCTCCCCACTTACAAGACTTTATGCAGAATCCCTTGGAATACTCCGAATGCTGAAATTCGAAAAAGGAATTTTTCTTTATTGAGCAATCCTGTGCAAAGTTCTTTAACAGAATCTTTAGAGTCTAGCCTTCATTTTTCGGAAGGAGAATAAGACTCACGATCTGAGAAACAAAGAACTCTTTACAAGTACAAAGTCTCATAAACCTGTAAAATTGAGTATTGATAACTCCCAAATTGAAATATTGGAATGGACATGACGCGTGCGAATCATTTCAATACCTGCATACGCTGGTTGAAAATGTTTGTCAAAGATATCACATGATATACATTGAGGAGTTTGTTTCATAGCTAGATCCAAGAAGTTACGACAGAAGTTTTTACAAGTATAATTCAACTCACAAGATGTTTTTGGGTATATGCCGCCATCAAAAGAGTCCTAGTCTATGTAGATAAAATTCTCAAAGTCTGGAAAATCAGCAACAAAAAGATCATCCACAATCCTACAAGCAAGGTACAATCTATGAAGCACAGCCTGACATGCGTTATTCTTAAAGGGACACTTTAGGAAATCAAACTCATAAGAAAAGAGATAGAAATTAGCCAAATAGATTGCACAATTGGTACCCATGGGGATACCAGTACTACATTGTCTATAAGTACAATGACCAAAACAAAGAAACAAATTATCTAGCAAGAAATCCAACCTAGAGATCAAATCTGAAGCCTCTGCAACTTTAAAGCTACAAAGATTTTCAAAAAAATTGATCTCTTCTTTATTTTTCAGCACAAAAACCTAAAGTTCAAAGCAGTTCTTTGAACCAACAAAAACCTAAAACAATGAAGCTTCAACATCCAATGAAACACTTTATTGATCAGAACTTTTATACGAGCTTTCAGATCCATTCGCTCTATTTTGGTGTATAGAGTTGAGAAACCAAAAGACTATAACAGGAGTTGTGGAGAAGCTATATCAACTTCTGATCTTGAAATATTAAGTTGTTTTCTTTTGTCCACTACTCCTGTAGAGTCATTGACCATCTACTAACACAAGGAACATCTACCTTTCTGAGTTTTGACACCCAAAGGTCATTGACTGAAAGAAAAATAGCTTTGTAAAAAGAACTCAGCCACCATTATTAATCCATATACCAAAATTACACCAATGCAACATTGGTTAGATTTAGAACGATTATTTTTTTCATGCAAAATTTTGCATTGTTGTGAATTTAAAAATAATAAAGGGTGCTAAAAATCATTGTTCTTCTGGTTTTTATATTGTAAATGTTCAATATTTGCACTTTTTTCATTAGAAAAGGATGTTTGAATTGCTATTCAATGAACTCAAAAATTTCCCCAATTTTTTCATTAATAGTAGGTAGCCTATTTTGATTTCATCGTCACTCAAGCTACATGAAAAGAAATTGAAAAAAGAAAAGACTAGGGGTCACTGCCTCTAAAAATATTGTGGTCTAAGGTCAGTTTCCACATCAACAAATCATTTTTATAATCTTGAAATTATTATTTCTTCATGATCTAGTATGATATCCTCATATGAGGAGTGAAATTATTCAGATTGTATCCTACGATAATTATGATAGTTTTCAACACCTCAACTTCATATTTTTCACAAAAGAATCGTTTGACTATTTTAAAGATTAACTAATGACAAAACCAACCATAGGGTAAAGTACTATTGAATGGGCCCCGTAATGGGATTTTCTAGGCCTAGTATTTTGAAATTATTATTTCTTCATGATTTAGTATGATATCCCCCTACGAGGAGTGAAAATTTTCAGATTGTAGCTTGTGATAATTATGATGGTTTTCAACACCTCATCTTCAGATTTTTCACAAAAAAATCGTTTCACTATTTGAAAGATTAATTAATGACAAAACCAACCATAGGCTAAAGTACTATTGAATAGGTCCAGGGATGGGATTTTCTAGGCCAGTTTCAGAATGTAACCGGTTTCAGGGCCGCCTGTCCCACCTAGAAAAAACCCTAAAATGGTACGTAAATAGGAAAAACCCTAAAATTAGTTCCTTGTCTGTTTCGTCCACGGCGGTATGTGCACTGCACAGGAAGTTTGATAAGAAAGGAGAACCGTGTGAAAAGGCCTACTTGATCCTATCGTGTGAACGAGTTGGGTTTTAGGGCTACCTGAATATTAGGTCAGGTTTCTGCAGGACGGCGGAAAGGTCCCTAAATGATTGTCGTCTTTCTCAGGATGGTGGTAGCTTCCATCGGCTGATGCAACCGGGGTGCGATGAGAAGGTGAAGGATGTGTGTTATATTATGTACATGCGCTGTGTTTGTTATTTCTGTTTTGCAGATGTGTTTGGTGTTGTTTTTGGCAAGCTCTGAGCGCGGCGTTTCGTTGAGGATGCGTGAAGCTTATCCCTCTGCTGAGTTGCTGATGTGTGGCGGTGAACCGTTGTGCTGCTGAATAAGAAGCCGACTTGGAGGTCTTCAAGGGGAGGGCTGATTGAGGGAGACAGGTTCTCTGTTTCTGTTTAAAACCATTGGTTTTATCGGATCTGTCACGGCCGAGTAGCATGCAGTCTAGGTGAATTGAGACTCTTTTAATTCGGCTACGCAAGTTCTCTCTTCATCTACTAAAGCAAGTAAATAATAAAAAGGAGTGAGGCATGGATATGATGAAGAGGTCAGGTTTAAGGCGAGGATGAGAACTGTAATCAAGTTCTGGTCATGTGGGAAATGTTCAGTGTTGTCATGCTCTGTTTTTTTAAGTGCTGTGAGCAAGTTTGGTGATGTTAAGAAGAACCAACTTTATGTCTGTTGTGAAGTATGCTGCAGCACAATTGCCGAGAAACAGGTCTGTGTCTGTGAAACAAACGCGGTTTAGGTCTTGAGTCTATGAAAATGTGATGTGCAGTATCAGTCCAACCACAGTGGCATTTATGTGGGTTGTTAAGTGATGTTTAATCTTCAAAGTGTGTAGGCCAAATGTCCACCTGAGGGAGTTTCCTGCATTGGCAACATGTTGGCTTCCTGGATAAAGACAAACATGATAGATGGTCCGTCCTTGGTTTCCTTGAATTCAACTGTTGGATAAGCATCTAGAAATGACTTTCATAGCTTGATTCTTAGGATGAAAGAGTGCAGAAGTATAGTTTTTACCTCAAATTTTGCAAAGCTTGAAAAACATCAGTCAGAAAAGCTGGAGGCAGAGATTTCCAATCATGGACATCCATACATGATAGACTTTCCAATTGATGTGGGGAGTATTTTATAGCATTGTCTTGGAGGTGCATCACTTGGAACTGCACTCAACTGTAAAATCCTTGGAGTGATGGCAAAGGCAGGTTGTCATTGTTTCGGAGCTTATGAGCAAGTAATCCATGGCCTCTGCTATCTGTAGCATTAGATACTTAGATGATGAAAAAGAAGAAATCTGGCCAAGTACCTGCCCTTCTACTTCTGTAAGCTATTTATATAATGCTACAGATAGCATTGGCTGTGAATTACCTGCATGAGAGTTGGGTCATGCACTGTGACTTGAAGGTGAGCAATGTTCTTCTAAATATTGTAGAGGATCAGAATGCATACTTTTCCTTGTCATCTGTGCAAGTTAAACTCCAACACTGTTGCCTGTCAAAATTGAAGCTGCACAGCTTGGGGTACAACCATACTGTTGGTGGGTACAAACCAGGTGGAGGGCACCTGAAGTATTTGAAGATGAGGAGAACAGAGACAAGGACACAAAATTATCAGGTGTGTCAATTATTTTCTTTGAGGTACTCAATGGGAAAGTCCCAACAAATGTTCTTCAGAGCATTTGTGACAGAGTGAGACTGGGGTTTACCAGATGTGGACTATTGTCCTCATAACTTTTCTGTGGTCATTGAGAAATGCTTGGCCACAAATGCTGTAGATCATCCTCAATTTTGTATAATCTGCTAACTGTTGGTGGCTTGGAAGGCTCTTTTTTTGAAGCATCCATATCGTGGAGAGGATGTACCACCTGATTATCCTTAACAATAGAGTGTCTTGGGTGCAACTAATCTTTTCTGGGGCCTTGTAAGATGCTGCATCTGACAATGGTGGTGACTTAATGTAGGATACAAAATTAGATGGCTTCACTAGTAGCACACTTACACCACAGACTAGATTGAAAGAAGACAATTGGCCCTATAGAGCATAAGCTAGACCATCTGCTCAGAATGGGACTGTAGGCATTTAATCTGATGTGGTGTGGTGTAAATTGCCTGGTGGGAGTGTATTGCATTTGGCATATAATATGTTGTCTTATGGGAATATATTGGAGAAAAATTGCCTGTTATGACCTCCGGGTACATCTCTCACAAACATACATGCAGGTCTTAGACTGGATGCATCTGGCCGTACAAATATTCTGTAGATTTTTCTTGGAGGGATCAAGTGAAACCAAGAAGTTTGAGCGTTACTGAAGATGCATTGTTGACCAGGCTGATGGACTATTCTAACCTGTTCTGGCAAGAAACAAATGAGAGACTCTTTTACAAGGTGCAAGAAATGAGACACTCTTTAACAAGGTGCTGATTGATCATGTGGAAGAGCTTGTGGCAATACGTTTGCAACCAGATTGTTGTGGAGGCATGGGAGAAAAATGGTAACATCTACAGGTGCCCTTGGAGTCTCTACATCAGCTTTGAAATACAAGTAACGAGGCTGGCCTGTCTTCTACCTTTGCTCACCAACTGCAGTTCCTTGCAATGTAAGACTCAATGGCATCTGGCGGGAGTCCTGAGTCTAGAGGCATCTTATTTTGTTATTTGCTGTGGGCTTAAGAAAGTATTTGTAATGGATTCCAGGGGACAGGTCTGGACATTCTGAATAATTTGCCAGACATATGAGAGGAATGTGGAGGTGGTTGTTTGGCACCAATGGTGAAAACATTTGGGACTAGGCAATCTCAGACTCCAATTTTTCTGATCTCCTCCCTCTCCTTTGCAATATGCCTTTTAGGTGGTTGCCAAGCTTCCTTCGCCCTTACGGAGCAAGCTATGAATATTGAAATTTGACAATCCTCAGAGACAAAATGTCAATTTGATCTTCAAAATTCCAAGGTTTGATAGAGTTTTGGTTTGACCACCTAGCCTCTCCACATTCTTCTGCATCTTGGTAAACCACCCTGTGTTGAGCTGCACCATAAATTGGAAAATCGCGTGCTTGCCAGGTCTGCTCTGTAAGGATACATGAACAGATATTCCAGGACTCAGACACAATTCTACGAACACGAAAGATATTAGAAAAACTGCAAGAGCACTGCTAACAGATTGATAGGATGGGTGCAGATTACATAAGTAGTGCTCAATACAAATGCTCACTAAAGCATGCATTCTGGAGGATGAAAGGGCAGTGAAGCAAGCAGTGTTGAAGCAATATCCAGTTCTCAAGGCGGCCATAGGCTTTGAATATGGTTATGAAATCATGGTGGGTGTCATGTGCAACCTTTATTTTGCATTAAAGTGTTTTGAGTATTATGTTGAGCTTCACGAGAAATGAATTGTATAGCTGTGTTGTACAAATGTTGTAGCTGTGTCATCTCTGCATGATTACGTTTTTACTCAACCCCTTGCAATTGTTTTCTGCATGCATTTCTGATGCAGATGTTTGATGTACACATGCAGGTGTTGAAGATGCTTGATGAATTCAACAACAGAGAGAAGGATGGAAGTGTTTTGCACAGACATGAGTTGTGAATGCTGATGGAATCTGTTGAGGGAGGTTGTCATTTTAATGGGACACCAAATTATAGAGACTGTGAAGAAGATATTCCAATGCAACTGGCGTTGCCTTTGCTAGGAGTTGATAATGGCAAAGCTGTTTCTGAAAGTAATTTGGATCATAGTAGTACTGACTTATGTTGTGGACACAAGGAAGGGTATTTGGCTCATAGATGTAGTTGGTGAGACTAATCTGAGGATTATTAATATTACATTTGAAGATGAGGTGCTTTCAAATTTCTATTTTGCTAGCCAGGTTTTGCTTCGGTGTACAAGATTCTTCATCTCAAGAAGTATAATTTGTCAATTTTTTGTCACCTCAATGTCCTGGTTGGGAAAGGTGTGACCTAGCTAAAGCCCTCTCAAGCAAGGAGCTGAGACAACCAGTCACCTTGGCATTTGAGCTTTGATTTAACCTCAACCAAACCTTGGTCAACCCAACTCCCACTGAGGAAGAAGAAACTGAGCAAAACACCGAGGAAGATGATAAGGAGGGGAAGAAAGAAGAAGAAGAAATTGGTACTGGTCCTTGGCTGGTTGAAGGAATTGGAATCTGACAATGACCTTGCGGTGTAGTTAGAAGTGAGGTATGATCTGGAGTGGTGATGGAGGCAGCAGCAAGCAGGGGGAATGCAGATGGATAGGTGGCAGAACTCAGAAATTTTCCAACTAGGAAGGATTTGTTCAATGCTGCCATCGTCATAAATCAAGAAGGAAATCCTAAAGGAACTCGTGTTTTTGGTCCAGTTGCATGAGAATTACAAGAATCCGATTTTATCAAAATAGTTTTGTTGGCTCTCGAAGTATTATAAAAGAGGAGGAGAAGTAACAATACTTGAATTAATAATATTTCGAGTTTAATAAGTTGGAACTCAAAAAACTTTGCATTTATATATATATACTTATATTTTCTTATCGCTTCCCACAGGTAACTTGAGTAATAAATACTATTGCTAAATTTATTTATTTTTTTTGATGGAAATGACAATCTTTCCTCAATTACTTGAATAAAATCAAATAATTGATTATTGTATATATCTTCCTCTGGATTTTCACTGTCTCTACTCTATGATTAAGGAGAATTCTCAAAAAAATAAAAAATGAATTTTTATCTCAGGGGAACAGAGGGGATGCAAACAGATATTTTCCTCCACACAAATCTCTCAACGCCCAGATTTGCAAACTCTTACATCTTGGATCTGGAAACTTTTACATCTTGGATAAGAAAATCTCTGATATCTCAAATTTGGAAACTGTTACATCTTGGAGGATATGGAGAAAATCTCAAACTTCTTGAATTTGAAAGGATGTTAGGACTTAGGACAGTGATACACACAAGCATTTGGTGCATGCAACCAATGAAACACCTTAGTCATGGAAACTGCTTGTCTGATTGTTGGGGAATAACATTCCAGATGTTCAACAGAAACTTGGATGCAAGAATATGGTTTGCCCAAATTTTGGGCAAATTCTGGTGGACTTATCTCACCTGCATCAGGAGTTGATGAAGTCAGTGGGTAGTTGAGGCAGCTTGTCACTGCTATTTGTGATGAGAATGACGGTCTGCTTGTCACTGCTATTCATGATGAAAATGATGGTCCAACAATTTGTGATACACTCTCACAAGGTTGTTTATGACTGCACGCATGTTACCTTAAAAAGTGCTGTGGAGATTTCTCTGCAATCTCATTGTTATGACGTAGTGGTCTTACACGAAAGTAAGCCAAGCGCAAGAGCTGAAAGGATGGAAGGGGAGTATCAGTCAGAACAATTTTACCTTCTCCAACAGGAACCCTGCTCTGTAGTGGTCTTACACGAAAGTAAGCAAAGCACAAGAGCCGAAAGGAAGCAAGCGGAGCATCAGTTAGACAAATTTTACCTTCTCGATGGAAGGGGAGTATCAGTCAGACCAATTTTACCTTCTCCAACAGGAACCCTGCTCTGTAGTGGTCTTACACGAAAGTAAGCAAAGCACAA
>Ga0116231_10010570_pt1 | contig 14774 bp, 10 predicted proteins | sample S1TSphgellanicum_2_FD_89695 | JGI IMG/M metagenome (GOLD analysis project Ga0116231, IMG submission 89695) | Host-associated microbial communities from peat moss isolated from Minnesota, USA - S1T2_Fd - Sphagnum magellanicum MG | ecosystem: Host-associated > Plants > Peat moss > Unclassified...
CCCCCCCCAAATCCCTCTTCCCCCTACCCACCACCACTCTGACCAAAAAATGCGGGTATATACTATATACCCAAGTTGATAACCGTCTTTTTCATCTGAGCCGGTTCTAGTAACTGGCCTGTTCCGTAGACCCTTTATATAATTTTTTTGGGTGTATTTTTTTGTACACTTAAGATTAGAACCTGTAAAGCAACGGCAGATAATTTCTTAGTGTATTTACAGGGCACCTCCCTTCAAGAGTTTTTTTTAAGCGCATTTTTCAGAAGAATCCTTCACATTTTGGGCTAAATGCTAGAACCCAATAGAGAAAAATCTGACATTTTTTTCAAGAGAAAAGTCAAAATCTGGCAACTAGAAAAATAAAAAAATACACATGTTTTTAGCCATTTGAGGAAAAACAAGAAGAAGAAGAAGAAGAAGAAGAAGTTAGCCATTAAAAAAAAAAAAACAAAGTGCACAAGTAATTTGCTAGAACCCCTATTTGTAAATAGCTATTACAAAGGGAAGTTATGTCATTGGCCATAACATTTTTTCTGGCTAAATTTAGCGATTTGACTAAAAGAGAAATCAAAATGGCTAAAAATATGTGTGTTTGTGTGTGTGTGTGTGTGTGTGTGTGTGTTTTTTTTTTTTTTTTAGTCGCCACATTTCTATAGTGTTTTTTTTGGGGGGGGGGAAATATCTTCAGATTTCTCTAATGGGTTCAAACATGTACCTAGAGGAATCTTAAACTTTATTTTACTTTCATAACCTGTTTATAGCCAAATTTGGCTAAACTTTATTATGGATGATCGCCAGCCAGTTCAGAGCTACATCACAAATATGAAAAATAAACCCTGATTTAATTTCCATAGACCCTGTATATTTTTGTGTCCTAGTTTTCTACACTAATACGGATATAATACGGTAGTATATACGGACAGACAGGGTCAAAAAGGAGTCCAGAAAAGAGAGAGAGAGAGAGAGAGAGAGAGAAGGGAGAGAGAGAGAGAGAGAGGGAGAAGAGTAGGTACGTAAAATACAGACGTTTGTTGCGCAGGGATTGGGGTGACGGAAGAAGAGAGACAAACAGGCGTCAGAAGAGATGGCCAGTAAGGAAAAAAAAGCTCAGGAGCTCTGCTGCATCGGTGCCAGCGATTTCTAGGCTGTTTTCCAAAGCTGGAGATCGGGATCGCGACACACTCTCTGAGAGAGATAGAGAGAGAGAGAAACAGGCGCGCAAACAAACACTCATCAGGTAACTAGGAAAGCAAAATAAGAGTGTTCTAGTGATCTCGTTTGTTTTTGTGTGGATTTACTTACTTATTATTGGCTTCACTGTCTTTTTGTAGAGAGACTCGTCGGATTCAGAGCCTGCTTTTTAAAGAGGCAAAAAGTTTAGTGTCCAGGAAGGAAGGAAGGTCGAGAGGAAAAAGCCAAGGAAATAATAAGACGGATACAGCTTCTTCTTCTTCTTCTTCTTGCAGGTGGAAGGGAATAAGTTTCGATCGGGAAACTTCATTGTTGAGAAGAAGGAACGGCTTTCAGGAACTGGGAAAAAAAAGAGTTGATCGGAAAAAATAGTAAAGAAGTTCGGGAGGTTGAGGTGTGGAGTGAAGCGCCGGAGCGAGTGTCCGGCTGTGGAGATCTCTCAGCTGACTAGGCAGGAGCTTTTGCTCGACTTTTCGGTCTTGTGCCACGGGGAATCGATCGTGGTACGAGCCGAGACTAGTAGATCGTCCATTTCCTTGTTGTATGCTTGCTTGTTGCCTGGTTTTGGAAACCTATGTTGTTGCACGTCCTGTCATTGTTGCAAACGCTTTCCATAGCAACATTTTCTTATCTATATTGCCTGCATTGTATTACGTGGAGATCTGTGAAGCACTCACTGATAACCTCCTTCTCCTCCTCTTGTCTGTGTCGATGCTGAGCGTGAATGCAACTCTAACACAAAGCTGGCGGCATTGCTGTCCTTGTTTCGGTCTGTCCATGGACTGCTGCACATGGAGAGATGTGTCACTTTCTCCGTCTGATACTAGCCTATACATTGGATGTCGATGCTGCAGATTTGCACGCTTTTTTTGCCTCTATACAACGGCTGTACGACATTTCTGTGAAGTGCCTAGAAGGAGGAGTTACGTTTCGTGAACAAATAGTCTAACTGCAACGTATGACAAGCACTACTACTAACAGGCGCACCTTCGTCGATTCCAAATGTATGTCTGCTTGATGCTCTGTGTCTGTTAGTAGTGCTTATGTCTGTTGCTGCTTTATCTCTTCCAGTTCTTTGAAGATCCTGTCTTTCCAGCAGAAAACACATCCTCCTAATGTGACTTTTATTTCTACCTCTACAAGGGTACTATCCTAGAAACGGGGGCAGATTTCAGGGCCTTGTCTGTGTCGAAGATGCACAGAAAGAAAGCCTACATTATATGTTCTGATGGTGTACTTTGCACAGATGCAGATGCTCTAAGCTAACTTGAAAGTGGAGAGGTGTTTTGACTATCATGGGGAAACCGCATAAATCTGTTGGATGGTTTAAGGCAGTAAAGAAGGCCTTCAGGTCGCCTTCCAAGGAAAAGGCTGACAACAAGGATGAGACAGCAAAGGTCATGCACTCATTCTGGTGGTTGTGCACAACATGATAGAATCTTTAGTGAAGAAAAGCAATTTTAACATGTGCATGTCTAGTATGGTGTTACCTCAAGTATTTTGACATTGTGCTGTGTTTGTGCTAATGTTGGAACAAATTGTGATTGGGTTTTTGTTCTGAATTTTTTATCATGTTCATGTGCAGAAAATCAATGCTGGTGACAAATGTGCAACCATCCCTGCCTCACCAATGGCTCCACTCCAAGAGCCAACACCCCTTCCTCTACCTTCCCCCAAAAAAGGGACTTTTAGTGAAGCTGAGCAGGAACAGGAGAAGAAGCTGAACATTGCTGTTGTAGAGGCAGCCACAGATCCACCTGTCATAGTTGATAACTATAATGAGGAGGTGGAGCACAAAGAGGAGTCACTGGTGGCTGCAGATGCAGGACAGGAGGGTATTAACAGCAGCAATGGGGACCATTGTGAGGAGGAGGAGGTGTGGAATGAAGAGCACTTTGGAAGTCCAGCAGCAGAGGCAACAGTCACCACGATTGAGCAACGTTTTGGAGGCCTTGTGGTATGTGAACAACACTGGTATTTCAAACTCCCTTCAAGTTCACAGTTCTTGTTTGACCTGACAGGAGGTGGTGTACAGCAAACTAGAAGGAAGACAGCTGAAATTTTTTTTTTGTTGTTGTGGCTACTGTTGTTGGGCTGGGTGGAAACTACAGGCTCTGAAAGCGCTGGTCAGGCTCCAAGCCCTGGTCCGTGGGCATATAGTGAGAAAGGAAGCTGCTACAACATTGCGGACTATACAAGCTCTTGTTCGTGTTCAAGCTCTAATCCGTGGTCATCAGGTTCGACTGTCAAAGGAGGGCCAGGGTGTACAAGACAGATTACGACAGCATCGTCAGCTTAGCTCTCGCCCAAATAAAGCCTCAGTATGTTGGAGCTATCCATTTTGACCTTGGAAATGCCTTCTCTTGTCTTCCTTCATTGTCTGATATAATTGATTGAAAAGTTAAAGAGATCTCTACAGCAGGTTTTTGTATTTCCAACTTTTTTTTTCCCCCCCATTGATGGTTCTGCTTCACTCTTTCAGGAAGGATGCTGGGATGCCAGCACAGGGAGTATACAAGACTCAGTAGCCAAAACACAAAGTCGTGAAGTTGGTGCTCGAAAGCGTGAGCGAGCCATGGCTTATGCCTTCTCGAAGCAGGTAACTGACCAGAATCCTTACCCGCAGATTTTGCTTTTGCTTCTTGAATTCCTTGAGAGGAACTTGGAACAAGTAACTTTTTCAAGGATCTGTGCATTCCCCCACTTTCCATTCTTTCGATTCACAGTGATATTGTGCTCTATCTGACCCTGGAATTCACTTGTCTTATGAAGCTAAAGCATGGCACACCAAATCCTACATCTTTATCCATAGATTGTGACTCTGATCAGCCTCACTGGGGTTGGAGCTGGCTGGAACGATGGACAGCTGCCCGTCCTTGGCAGAATCACCATTTCAGTGATCAGGAGTATTGCCAAACTCTTTCACCTGGCAAATTTTCTGGTGACAGCAGAAAGGAAGTTGAATCTGGCAGTGTGACAAATGCTAAAGATGGTGAGTGTCTCCTGGCAGAGCTTTTTAATCCTCAGATCATATCACAAAACCCAGTTCAAGAGAGTCTGTTAAAATCTATTCCCTTCCCACTTCAGACCCCGCCTTTTGTGTTGCCAACCTCTGCAACTGATTCATTGGTTGTGCCCAAATCATGGCTACCTGTTGTAGATGTTATGCAGCTGCCTCCTGTTATTTACAATGAAGTGGAGGACTCTCAGCTTGAGCCATACACTCCAGAAGATCCATTGTCTCCAGATGCAGCTAGTTTCCCCACAAGAGTGCCTCCATCTCTATCAGCCTTGGATGAATCAACACCAGTCCCGCTCTCCCCACTTGCTTCCGAGGACTCCTTACACATGCCTTCATCCACTACAGTAGAGGCTCAATCATCATCAAATTTTCCTGGAGTCTCTTCACCTAAGGAAGTGAATGGGGTTGCTAAACACGCAAAACTAGATGTACCGACATCTTTTGAGAGTCCTGACTTGTTAACCCTGAAGGATGGCTATGAACATGAGCAACAGGGAAGAACGGGCAAGATTAGTTTGAAGCAGGCACCCACAGGTAAGAACCTCCACCTGACATGATGTTTTGAACAGGTGCAAGCAATGTACATTTGCAGCTCTGTAATGCATTGATATTGGATTTGATTATTCCTAGGGCCAAATGCTCTGTAAGATTCAAGGATATTATGTCAAAGTTGGAAGCTTTTGCCTGTTTAGCAACAGGGATTTTGTATAGTAAGCCTGAGTATGTTCCTTCTTTTAACACTGGCTGTTCAACTGGCCAGACATTGTTCTGACAGGCTCCTCTGCTTGACGAGTAATCTGTTGCCATATGCACTGTCCTCGTCTCTTCCCCCACCCCTTTGGGAAAATAGCAGACTTGTTTGATGAAGTTAAGCTGGGATGGTCATTTGACACAGGAAACCCTTAACGTGCAGTCCCTTTACAAATCTGTAACAGGTAACAGAAAATCAGAGATAGGGCTCAATAACACACCACATGATGAGAAATTGGGGGAAAGTGGAGACCATGCTGTTCCAACAAGCTTCAAGAGCACAACAAGCCGTTACATGACTGCCACAGAGTCAGCAAAAGCCAAGTTTCGCTCTCACAGCAACCCCAAGAGTAGGAACCCTGAGGAAATTGAAATGCCCATCAAGCCACAAAGACGTCTTTCTCAAGGTGGTAATCAGTTTGGCAAGGCCAACTCCCCAAGTACCACCACATGGAACCAGCGCATGAACACCACCAGTCAGGTGATCTGGATTCTGTATAGCACCATGAATCACTAAATATCAAAGCTTGAACTGGTTCTTGTCATCATCAAGTCTGTATGGTTTTTACTTTCTGTTTCCTACTTAACATCATCAACATTTACGTAACAACTATTGAATCTCATGTTCTCATTCGGATTTCTGTGGTTGTATATGATCCATTTCTTTTACTAAAATTGCCCCAATTTTTGCATTTCAAATACAGGCAAATCCTAAGGGCAGGATGTGGAATGAGAAGTTCGAGGGTGACATAGGTACAAAGTCACCAAACCGAAGAGATTCTTATGGAGGGGGAGCAACAGCGCAGCAGGGCATCAGGTGGAGGTAACTAAAGCAGGAACAGCAAGAATGGCCTTGATGTAACAAGCCCCCAGTTCCCCAAAAGGCAGGATTGACTTTTGTTCATCTTGTAGTTGCTTTGCTTGACACAAATTGTTCTCTCAGATTCTTATGTTTTTGGAGAATAGGATACAGTTTTGTCTTCCTGCTACAGAAATCTCCTTTCCTTCTGTTGTTGTGTACACTGCTTAGATACCAGGTTTGTCAGTAGTGAATCATTTTGGAGACCTGTAATGTAATCTTGGTGTCAGTGTACAGTGGCAAGGACTGTACTAAGCTGGGTTCTTTGAGTTCAGTACATCAATATGCATCAGCAAGATGGCCCCATAAAGCTGGGACTAACCAATGAGAGAGGGCACTAGTTACAAGGAATAGTCGAAGCACAGATGCACTGAGACTATTTGTGGTAACCAGCGTCTCTCTTGCAGTCCCCTGAAGCTGGTTATGGACTAGGTAACAAGCGAGTGGACACTGGTTAACAGGAATAGTTGGGGCATGGTTGCACTGAGACTATTTGCAGTAACCAGCATCCTCTCGCTGGTTGCTAGACATGACCATCCCTAATGAGAATCAAGATGCCTGCCTTTCATCCACACCGAGAGTAGTTATGGTATTTTTGTGCAGGTGGATAATGGATATGCAACTGGTGGGCCAATGAGAGCTGATGTTGGTACCTTGTCCTATGAAGTAGGTTTGATGCTGATGAAATTTCTGTCGTTTTTTGTAATGGCTTGTAACTTGTGATGCGATAGCCAACCAGGGCATCAAGATTCTCATTAGGGGATGTTCAAGGACATGTAGGAGGAAGCAGCTTATGAGAAAGCAAAAATGAAACTCAAGGTAATTACTGAAAATGAACAGAAGCAATTCATCACAATTGAATGCATGATGAAATGTGAGAATGGCTATTGGCTATAAAATGAAATGAATTTTGTGTATATCCTCTTGCTCCAATTTTCTACAACTATTAATAAATTGCAATTTGAAAATTAGTTTTTTTCACAAATAATATAATTCACAAAGATGCCCCTGTATTATAATAATAAATAGAATGTAAATATAAGAATGATATCAATGTATATTAAATTATGCAATAATTAACAAGGATTGAATTCATCTTAGTAAGTCATATTTGCATAATGGAGAAGGGTCACTAAATGAATTTTACAAAGGTTTACAGTTTTTAAATGCAAATCATTTTATTTCATCATGTTGTGATTATTTCATGGTAAGATTTTCATCTTTTATCTTATTTTGCAATGTCAACAATAATTGTAAATGTTTTCATAAGATTCAAAGTCATTTTAGATTCATAAAATAGAAAATTACCAATTTTTATATTGTGAACTTGTTAAAATTTATTGTCAAGGAATGACATTTGTGATGAGGACAATGTCAGTTTTACCAATACAATGAATGATGTTTCAAATTGGATATTTAATTAAAGAATCTCCTCAAAAAACTAATAGAAATATCACAAATTTAATACATTAAAAGATCATTTTTAATTCAATAGAAGATTCATGGAAATGTTTTTTAATATATTTATGTTAGGAAAATTTGGATTGTGAAACTTGTTAGTATCTCAATAGATTGTTAATAACACATTGATTTTGTCACAAGACGTGCACAAAGTAATTTTTGTTTATTTATTCATGTTGTGTACAACATCTTATTATGGTGATCAAATGATATTTTGCATGTATAATGTTGTTGTTCAAGATTGGTTGCCGCATGAGACAACAAAATGTCAAATGTGAATTTCAAAGATAATATTATTCATAAATATACTTCTTTAGCCAATATTTAATCACTTTATTAGTTTTGTATAATTGCAATTTCAAATTGTTTTATATATTTTAAAATTTTGGTTAAGTAATTTGACAAACATGTATATTTTAGATGTTTTGAATTTTTCCTTTTTCTTTTGAAAGATGAAAACCCATGTTATTTAAAAAATGCTTGTAGAACTATAAATGGATTGATATCGTATGGGTTGTGCTATATATTGTAATACAAGGATGATTTCAACATAAATTAAATTATTTATTATTTTGTTGAAGTTTCTGGAAATTAAAACCTTGTTGTCAAAAATTCCAGAAATTTAGATTGTAGGAATCTGGAATTGAACTTTGGCCTAATACAAATAAACACATTAATTGTGAATTCACTAACCATAAGGACAATAAAAGAACTTTAAAAGTTGAGTTAGAATTTAATATGTAGATTTTTTATATCTTGAAAAGTCCAAAATTAAAAGTTCACATGATGAATCTTAAATTTTAAAATAAATAAACTATTCTACACTTGTGTGCTAAACCCACCCAAGTATGATGGTAGTAATGAAATGATGTATAAATTTAATCAAATTATCAAAACACATATCAAACTAATTCTTTAGCTTATATATATAATATTGAGGAGAATAATACTTTTTTTTTCCTTTGGTCCATTAATTCTTTAAATCATTTCTTTTCACATAATGCACACATAATGAAATGAACATCACTTCTTGTGTAACACCTTAAGTGAGTGCAAACCATAATGAAGGAGGAAAATAAAAGTGCATATTCAAAGATAAAAAACTTGTGACCAAAAAAGTTTCATAAAAAATCACAATCTATGTGATAAAAACACATTTCTAATATATTTAATTTTATGGTCAACCTTTGTTTTTATTTGGTGTTTGAAAAACGAAATTTCATTTGATCATTACCAAACTCATAATGTGCATTCACATATGCTCCCTCTTACCTTTTGTACAAATAACTCCAACATAATATTTACATAATTGCAAGTAATCACACAAATTTATACAATTTATGATCCATGAAATAAAATAAATAAAAAGAAGATTGAGCACCATGCATAATATTGAAAAAATTCCATCATGGTTATTTTTACATGCTAAATGCAAAAGACATTGTTCCATTTTCACCTTTTGCATTGACATTTGTTCATTTGTTAACAATCCTTTGAACAAGTCAACGTATCCACATAAAGTTTAATTAGTCAACACATGTTCATATGTCAATGACATTACGTGTTGAAATAACCTAAATATAAATGAATTTCAACCAAAGGATATGATGATATGATGCAATGTGTGAGATGCAATATAATGTCCTTATTTGCATCAAGATTAAAAATATTGAAAAAAACAATTTATCCTTGTGGAACAAGAAAAAAATCCAAATGTCATTGATTCCTAATTTGAATTCATTGAATTGAAATCCAATTCAACTGAATCTAATTTAATAACAATTGGATCACAATTCAATTAACAACAAATGGGATGCAAATTGGTAGAACATGTAATCAAAATCTTCCAATGAATATTGTGTTGGAATTTTCTTTTTAAAAGATACAAATCCAAAAAGACATTTGTTTTTTCATTTGGGAATGGGCCAAATAAATTCTAGTTTGGAATTGGACAATCTACAACTATGAGTTATAGAACTTAAAGTTGTCCCACTTAAACTTGTTCCAATGAATTGTCATTGGATTTATAACATTGTCTTTAAAATAAACATAATTTCGTCATAAAATTATGAATGGGTTTTCACTGAACAACCAATGTATGGAACCTTACTTTTTACACATGTATTTTGTAAATTAAAAAAAAAGGTCCAACGATTATTTCACCACCAACTTAGGAATAACAACTTGCACAACTTGATTTCAGTGTGGAAAGACCACACAAAGATTTTGTTGCCACACTAAACACTTCAACCAATGATTTTTCATATTTTAAATCCTAACAATGTACAATGCCAAGTCCTCCACAAATTTCTTTGGGCTTGTAAGGAATGAAGGCATCAAAGTGCTTAGTTCCATAACTAGGATTAGTTTGGTGCTTCAACTTCCCCTAACCTCAATCTTTTGTGACAATTCACACATTTGTTACTTACAACTTAAATCAAACATTTGTATGACCTAAGGGGATGTGCTTCTTCATAGATTTAATGTTGTGATCTTTGTTCTAAGTGACCACACCTTTGCTATGATACTATGAACTTAAGAAACATAATGGCACATAACACACCACATCATTTAAGAAGCTTCCAAAGCTACAATAATATCATTGCTAAACACAAAAAAATGTTAGTTTAGTAAAGACAATACAATATTAAAAATCCAAAACTTTTAGTTATGTCAAAGTTCAACATGTAGCAAATCTCAATAAACATCTATGATTCTTGGATCCACATTGCTTTTTAATCAAATTCATCACAATAGGAGATAAAACAAAATCATGAGCGAGGTTTGCAACCTATAATCACATTATGTCATCAAAATCTACTATACAACCAACAAGAGTAGCCTCATCATGCCATTTAAAATCTTTAACATATTCACGAGGACAATGAGAAGGTGCAAAACACAAAGTTAATGAAAGTTTGTTAAAAAAAAACAAAGGATAAAATTTGAAAAAAATTGAAAAAAGGAAGAAAAATGAGAACAACACAAATTCATTCAATTCACAAGTCAAAAACTTTAAACAAAATTCTAATAAAATTGTGGTTTTGACCAAATTGAAAAAATTGAAAAACACCAACCACAAAAATGTGACTTATAGCTATAGAATAAATATTTTAAAATCATGAAATTTCAATTGTTGGCACACATTCCAAGAAAGGAAAAAAAAAGAATTAGGGTTTCCTAATTTCCTTGTTTGGATTAGCATGCACAAATTTCTTGCTTTTAGTTAAATGAAACTTTAAATGTGGAGGAGCTCCAAAAGGTGTTTCCACAAGCTCCACTCAAAAATTGTTGAAAATATATGCATTAGAGCCAAAAGTGAAAAGAGGTATAGCCACATGAAAATTGAACCAACTCGATTTTCACCAATAAATCTTTCTTGAAACAAATTGAATGCAAAAAACACCATCATTATTTGGATCTATCTATTCTATATCCCATCCATTGCTAGAATTGCATAAATGACAATCCCTTGTGCAACCTTCTCAAAATTAAAACCAATTACACTAGGTTAATGTTAAGTGATAACCGACTTGAATGATTCCTTATAGTATGTCAGATCCAAGTCTAAGCAAGGTATCACTTTTCATAAAATTTGCAGTAGACCAACATGTTATCCTTTGAAAATTGCTCAAGTTCATATCAAATGAATCTTTAATTGATTTTAGTACTAAGCATGATAATTATTTAAAACTAGATTTGCACCTATCTTGATAATCAACCTTAAAATCAATAAAGCACTACAAGTAAACAACTTAGAAAGAAATATGATAGAACTTAGAACCTAACATATATGTTCACATGGATTAAACCACGGGCCTTTCCTTTACCTGACCTGGGATCTCGGTGTTTACCATAGTTTACATGCCCGAAAGACCTTTGCCAGGCTGACTATAAATTGGGAGCTTGTAAGTTTTATATGGAAAGTAAACCTTGTGATAAATGATTTTCCTGCACAACACTGAGTCATGCAAGTATGATAATATTGAGCTGCACTCATCATGTTTGCACTTGATTTTTATCCCAGTAGACAATGATATTTGTATTATGGGTGAGGTTTCTGTACAAGTGGGTTGTTCTCCTGAGGAAGGCCAACCAGTCCAGTGTTTTTCTTTTATGGTGAATTTTTTTTCTATTTTTGACAAAGAAATTGAGAAAAAAATATTTTTATAGTGTAAATTTAAATAATTTTACTAATTAAAAAAAATCTCCATAATTTTGATATGAAAAAAATGAGGAACAAAAAAAAAAACACTGGACTTAAGGGTGTGAGCCCAAGGGTGTTGTTTCTTGAACCTCAAAGAGAACCCATGAGTACACGAACCTTCATGCACTCACAAGTAGCCCCCCCATAGGGTTCTTATGATGAAACCTTAACAATCAAATATAAACCAAAGCACCCGCAAAGAAAGAAGGGAGAATATACAAGGAACAAAATGGAAGGACCCAAGTCCAAGAAGACAAAAGAACCACCTAAGAAGAGGGTGAACCACAAGGGAAACATCAAGTAGTTCCCTCTCATCCCCCCTTCTTATATATGCAATCAAATCGGCTACAAAAGAGTCAGAAAATATTTTATTTGCTAAGAGATTTTTTGTAGTCAGAACAATGGCAGTGGTGCACTCCATTGCTTTGCTGATTGAATTTTATAGTACCAACAAACAATTGGCAATCAGTTCTCACTCACTCACCACCCATGTATGATGCACATCATTGACGAATTTGTTCATTTGTTTGTCACACAAAGCCTTGGACTTCCGCCTTCCCTAACCTGGGCAACTAACTACTTATGGATGGACTAGGTAACCAGGGTGAGCGGGATGGATGGTATGTGAACAAGAAAAACACTTTTTCCCATTGTATTCTTGTCCCATAGCTAACCACCATAGCTAACCATGGTGGTTAGTGTTGAACTGACCTATGTACTTCTCTACTTACTTACTTACCTACATAGTGACCACTTATATTCTCTAGTTGCTTACTTTAGGATACCATACCCAGTTACACAAGTAGTCACTTGGGGTAGGGGATGGGGAAGTAGGAGGCTTTAGAGAATAGGTTTCCAAGGTGGTAACTTAGTTGTGGTTTCATCCATAACTATGGGGTTTTTTTAAATTAAAAAAATTTAACTTCAATATTCTGATATGGAAAAAATTGGCAAATTTTTTCTAAAAATGATCAAATTAGTTGAATTTACATGAAAAGAATTCCCAAAAAATTCCCAATTTTTTTGGGTTGAAAAAATGACAAAGTTTTGCCAATCAAATAACACTCATTGTATCAGGTTTCAAAGACACGGTGCACTCATGGCTGGCCATGGGGGGTGGGTGCTGCTGGGTTATATAGGTATCTCTTTAGCTTAAGACTTGAAATTCTTGAGAGGATTCCAACTTCCTGCAAAGCTACCCTACCCATGACACTTATCTAAAAAGAACAGAAATGATGAAAAAGTGTTGAACATTCTCTTCCTCCCCACCACCACTACAAAGGAAAATTTGAAAGCAAAGTACTCAAAAACATTCCCAAAATTGCCCTTTTTTCCAAATTTTCAGTACTTTTAAGCTCGATAGTGTGCAGAAACCATGCCCTTGTTGGGCTCTGCTTGTAAAGGAGAAGCAATGCAAGTAAAGGGGGTTTGATTCGGTCCCACATTTTTTGAGAATAGGGAAAAGCGGATCTGCTCGGTGAGCTGCTTGTATATACCCTTAGAACAAGGGGCAGCTTCAACACATGTCTGCTGAATAATTAATTAATTAATTAATTTTGGGTCCAAAATAAAATAATTTTCAAAATATTCTCTAAAGTTTCTTTAATTTCCTTCACAAAAATTTGAAGTATAAAGGAAAAAATTAAAGCTTTTTGAGGTGAAAATTGCAAACATTTCTGAAAAAATAATATAATTTTGTGTGTGTTGAAGCTGCCAAGGAGTAATTCGTGTACTTTGCAATAACTTCTTCTGAAATATATTTCTTTTTCTGGGGTGGGGTGGGTGGGCGGGTGGGGGGGGAGATAACTTAACTCCGAGCACGCACGTTGCATTTTCTTACCTCTTATTTTGCAACAACACCGATGCTGATGCAGCTGCTGCAGTACGTGCATGTGAGTTCTAGATCTGCCACTTGTTGGGTACAAACTTGACAATGGCTTTGGATGCACTCCTAGAGTGATGCATGTGAGCCCCCACCCGCCTTCGGTTACAGCCTGGTTCAAGCTCATGACAATACGTTTACGGCTCGAATGATTGGGGAATGGTCCAAAAATAAGTAAGTAAAGGTGGCGAAGGGAGGGAGGTTGATTCAAAGATGTCATGAAAAATGCAATTATGTTCATCAATCAATACCCCTCCTCCTACATGACAACAAATCCACACATTGCCACCACAATTTTTCCTTGTGGCCATGGAAAGCAATAATCCACACCTTGCCAAATCCCTTTTGAGAGAGAGAGAGAGAGACACACACACACACAAAAGGCGAAGGAGAGAGAGAGAGACAAACACACACACACACACACAAAAGACACACACGGGAAGGATAAAAATTATTATTCTTTTGAACCTAATTGGTAGGATTTTGAATGAATGAATGATATCAACATTTATTCATCCTCCTCAAATTTCACTTCTATGTTCAGCATATTTGAGGATGTTTTCTGGGTCATTTTGAATTATTAGGTGATAAATTACAATAGCTTCCAATATCGTAGCTGCCTAGGCTTCCACATTGACAAGACGAATAATTAATTTTCTTTCCCCCCAAAAAAAAAAAACATCGTTTATAAAATTTGGTGAATTTTTTTTTCATGATTGATCTATTATGATATTGTTATATGAGGAATGAAATTATTTAGATTGTAGCCTGTGATAATTATGATGGTTTTTTACATTTAACTTCATATTTTCATGAAAATTTGTTTCACTATTTAAAGAATTATTATTTAATGACAAAATGTACCCTAGGGTAAAGTATGGCAATAGTTTGGGCATGAGAGATGTTCACCTAGGTTGGGATGTGGTGTTCATGAAATTGGTGTGATGCCTTTGATTGTGTTGTCTAATTGAAGGCCAAATGGTGGATTTAGGAGATTAACCTTAGTACCCACCCTTTTCATTCCACCTTTTAATTTGATTTCTTTATTATGGGGAGTTGGTTAGGATGCAATATGAGGACATTGAGAGATATTGTTCACCAATGCATTTTTAATTTTAATTTTGATTGTTTCTCTTTAGCCAAAATGGCAACCAAACCATATATGAAGTACGAAACTTTCATCACCCTTCTATATTTTTTGGCTGCACACTGAAAATCAAATATAGAAATCTGGCAATTTTTACTATTTTTTCTCCTCACTTCCGATGATTGAAAACTTTCAAATTCAATGTTCAATTTTTGTTTTTTGACAAAAAATCGTCAATTTAAAAAAAAAAAAACACTTGACAACAAAAAAAGAAAAACAACAAAAAAAAAAAAACAGTTTTTTTAAATAAATTAA
>Ga0116231_10010571_pt1 | contig 14771 bp, 11 predicted proteins | sample S1TSphgellanicum_2_FD_89695 | JGI IMG/M metagenome (GOLD analysis project Ga0116231, IMG submission 89695) | Host-associated microbial communities from peat moss isolated from Minnesota, USA - S1T2_Fd - Sphagnum magellanicum MG | ecosystem: Host-associated > Plants > Peat moss > Unclassified...
TCAACAAAGTGGCAGGAAATTTTCACTTTGCACCTGGCAATTCCTTTCAGCAATTGAACATGTTTTTCTTTGACTTCTTGGAGTTCCAGGTGGACAGTTTCAATGTACTCCCTGACCCTTTTTCTGTTTGTGTGTTGGGACAATTTGAAGAACCAAACAGATATGATGAATTGAAGGAGCTGGTAGTAGCTAACCATGGAAGACTGGTAGTATGAATAGAGCATTTGATAGCAATTCTAATTAACTACATATTTGGTTGCATACAGTAGTGTGTTGTAGAATGGTCTCTCTGTTGCAAAAACAGTGTCATGTTCTGAACTCAGCACGGAGTCTTTTTTATCATGAGATGCCATTCCTAAAGTACAACATGTGGTTTTGAATACATATATTGTTTTTGACAGGTCAGCCACAAAATTAATGAGCTTAGTTTTGGTGCACACTTTCCTGGAGTAATGAATCCACTAGATGGGTATGTTGTGCTGTTTCTCACCTCGCTTTTTTGATATTTAAATTTTGGTCTTATTGAGGGCTCCCTACCAATAAGTGGATCCCACCAGATATTCTTTCAAGGCATCAGTGTTCTATCTTAAGGCTTGAAGCCTGGACCTTAAGCAGACATGCTGTCAGACAGCAATGTCGTCCTAAATTCTGTTTCTGGCTTGGCCAGGAGATGGCAAGTGAAAGATGAGCATGAGGTAGATACAGGACAGAGGCAAGGATACTTGGGAAAAAACAGATATACTAATAAAGTGCAACACTATTTGCAAGAGAGGTTCATTGTGAAATCACCCATCAGTTGATGTATGAACTCATGTGGATGGAGGAACAGGGTGGTGAATATTCAGGAATCAGCTCATGGCATGTATCAGTATTTTATCAAGGTGCATTTCTATTTGCTTGCACATTCCTTTGAAGACCATGTGTATTGCAATTCAGATTTTCAACTGGCTTGTTCTGATGTTGGGAATAGACTTGATGAGCAGATATAAGGGAAATAGTTAGGATGGTGTTTTCAAAGAGAAGGAGGTGGAGCTATTTATTCTTTTAAACTTGGCACATTGTATAGCTCTGAGTATTCTGTTGAATCACTTTAATCTATTGAAATGTTGAGGGATAATAGGACTCCTGGAAATGGGGGCTATCTTTTCAGGTGTAAACAGGGATGATTGTTGTTGTTTTTCTGAGGCAGGTGGTGCCAACGCTGTACACTGATATCCGAGGTCACAAAATTGCCACCAATCAGGTTTGATCTAATACTTCTGGCTATATTTCAGAACAGGACAAGGTCTTACAATCACTTGGTAATGAGGAAGACCAATAAATATATGTTCATGGAGAGAGGTCTCCAAGTCCTGTTACATAGCTAATAAGAAGGTTAAATGCATCCTAATTCTTGCTTGGCTTGCAGTTCTCGGTGACAGAGCATTTTGTTAGAGGAGGATCTGGATCCCGGTATATACCTGGGGTCTTCTTTATCTATGATTTGTCGCCCATCAAGGTACAATGATGAGGCAATCATCCCCTTCTCATATGGCATTGAAATCATGGTCACTTGCTCTGATATAGATCTTGTGGTTTTCTGCTAGAGGGGAGTTTTTCTGCCATTGCCATTATCACACACTAAAAATGAAATCTTTTGGAGACCTGTGTTTTTAGTATCCCTATATGGTGCATTCTGTATCTCAAGCAAGCAAGAACATCAATTCAGTTGTAAGGCCTCCAGATTATTGTCTGGTTTCAGAACTGGACCTTCTATCAGGGCCAAAAGTAGGCTTGTTTTAATGTGTAGAGTTGGTGAATCTGAAGGTCAACATGTTGTTTGATAGAAGAATAAGGGCGTCTCAATGATGGGCTGCAGAGCAGCTACTACCTTTTTGTGCAGAACTCTGGTGGCTGTGTGTCACAATTGAGTAGCTATTGTGCAATTAACTTTGCAGGGTGTTCTCAATTGATAGGGTGTTATAATTTAGTTCTATTTCAAGTTAAGGTAACAGGCATTAGGCATCATATTTCTGTAGACAATCACATTTGTTCCTCAATTTAGCACCAATTGCAAAATGCCTGTTCTAAATCTTTATTCAGCCCTGAAGTCATGTAACACTGTCAGTGAACATTTATGTTGAGGTATTGTCAGTTTCCAAGCATTTTTCTCCACTAGATCCTGGAGCAGTTTTTTGTCAGTACTAAATGTGCCTGTTAAAAAAACTATGTTACAAGTTTCAGGAGTCAAATGGGATCTTGACCATTTAGTTCTGCTCAAATGGAAGTACAATGAGGTAATCTATGTGGCTTGACACCCAGCAAAAAAATGACATTACTAACTCATTGTTGTTGGTAATGATTTTGGCAGGTGAAATTTGTGGAGGAAAGGGTGTCATTTTTGCATTTTCTCACAAATGTGTGTGCCATTGTGGGAGGTATTAATTCTTTCCTTTGGATTAGTTAATGTTTTGTAAAGATTAAGGTGTATTGCCTACTGACAGAATCATAACGTACTTGCTGTGGTGGGCTTCTTCAGTCTCTATCTGGGAGCTTTTCTTTCCTTCCAGCAAAAGTTTTTTGACCTGATTCTGCTTTCCTTTATTTTGAGTATGGGAGAATTCTCATCATGAGAGTTATTTATTGCTTCAGGGATGTGAGAATTTTCCTGATTTTGGGTGACTTTCAGCATGTTTCATGTGCTGGATTTGACAATCATTAAATTTCAGTTTAGATAACCACATGACTTTTTTTTGTGTGGTGCAGGAGTATTCACAGTTTCAGGCATCATTGACTCTTTTATATACCATGGTCATCGAGCAATCAAGAAAAAAGTGGAGTTAGGAAAGTTGAGTTGAAATAAAAGACCCAGGTCCTGAGGCCATTTCAATGCTTTAACCAGCAAACTCTTTTTGTGCTCATCCTTGTGAAAAGTCCAGGGATTCGACATTTGCACCCTCCTTTTCCCAGTTTTTTTCAGAACCATGTTTAGTCAAGTGCATGGAATCTTCTACCTGTAGTATTAACTCTCAATTGAATCCAATTTCATTGAATTTTGAATTCAATGATAATACTCCATAGTGTTTGCATGCAGCAGCCATTTCTCCAGAAGTTTCTGCCACAGCAACACATTTTCCAGCCCGAGAAATGACAATAGTAGTGTTTAGAGTTGCTTGTCTAGATTCACAGTGCCAATTTTGTTTGAAAAGAGAGATTTCAAAATAGGACCTTTGTGCAACCAACTGGATCCAGGCCAGTGCCCAGATAGAGCATGTCTTGAAGGTGGTGCAGATTTTATGTGTTTGCCCACTACTTCTGGTGCATGTACTATAAGTGTGCACCCACTACTTTCAGCCCACTACATATGGGCCCACTTCTTCTTGGTAGTATACTATGTGTGTGTACCCACTACTTCCATGCCATATGGCATTGTCTATTTGAGATCTTGAAAATCCAATTGGCCCAACTATGGTATGCTTGTATGGGTCTGCCCTTGAGGGTGTAATCTCATGTTTCCATCACTTTGTTTTATCGGCCTTTGGGTCAACTAGTAATCCCCCAAATGGTCTTTGTTTACAAAGTCCACTGCTGAGGGCTTTACTGAGCAAAAAGACTTGCTCAAAATTTCTCCAGGAATTATCTTTTTTGAAATGTCTACCCTTTGTGGAGGAAAGATTATGCACAGAAGGTGCCCTACAACTACGCGAATTCCTAATCTTTGATCACTTGCAGAAGTTTCATGAGAGTAAACCTGGCAGCTCTCCCTTTGACAGGACTGCCGACATTGCAGGTTACAATGCTCAACCTTTGAAAAGCATACAAAATTTGTGCAGTCCATAGTTGCTCTATCTCGTTGGCCTAGGCATTGACAAACTCGTGGGCATATTGATCAGGTGGTACTGGAGTTCAATCAACACCTGAAGTTACACAAAAAGGGGCACTATTTTTTAGTTCACAAAATTACTCAAGGGATGTAAGCATTTCCCCCAATAGTGTTGCTTTACCACCAAATGTGAGAATAGCTCCTCGAGACTCATAATGCAACATCCAGCAAGAATGGTATACACACTTCAGTCCAAACAATATGCATGTGGATGCGTACTGTGGTGTTCATGTTGGCATTTAGAACATACAATGTGAATGTCCCAAAACTTCACCTGTGAACTCCAAACAAAAGTGTTCACACAGATTCCACTAAAAACGTTCAATGCACAATAATTTATGATAGATTTCTTTTTCTTCTTTTGTTCACTTTATCTTGCTTAGAACCAACAGTCATATGATGCAATGCTTAGTAAGGTTAGATTAGTGCAAATCTGATAGCAACAAGATCAGATGGCTGATGCTTCTATAAACTGAGTTCAAGGATTTCTTGCATTTGTAGAGGCTCATCAGCTAGCTTGATAGAAGCTTGAAAGAGATGGACAACATTGTTGAAAATGGTGCTCCAATGTGGCAGTGAGAGTAGAATGCTGGCCTGTTCATAAGAAAATGCTGTGATATTCTTGAGTTTCTGGAGGACTTTGTCATTGTTGCTCACCACAGCAGTCTATGAGAGAGATTGATAGAATTTTGAGATTTTCTTGACAGGTTGGCCTTTGTCTGGGTGAGACAATAATGTTGCTGCAAGCTGCTGAATTTTCCAAAGAGAGCAATCCAGTTCTGCTTGCTGACGTAGACACCACTGAAACTGGCACAGTAACTGGCTCTGCATGCATTATCTTGGATGTGTTCGTACAGTTCCTTTCTGGAGATGCTTAAGAGTCTCTAGGAGCTCTTCTTTGCACGTTATGGCAAAGCAGCACCTGAAGCAAAATTATGCTTACATATTCCAAGTGCATTGTTTTGTAATTGAGTTGGTTCACCTACATTGATCTTCTGCCTTTGTCTTCCTCTTTTCCTTGTTTGGTTCTTTTTCAGGTTTGGCTTCTCTTTGTGCTCCCCTGTTGTCTTCTGAGTTTCTTTTGGTAATCCCCATCTCATTTTATGTTTTGTTGAGCTAGCCACCATCATCCATGAGCCTTCTGATTACTGCTAATCCTATGGCAGAAATTCAAAACGTTCAAGGTTACTGTCTGACATTGACCTCCACCACTTCCGGATGCTGATGATGACAGTGGGGAATGTTATGCTAGCTGGTCACAGAAGATGCATGTGACTGGTGCTTTTGTTTAATCCACTCCTCAGTTTCTTCTGTGTTTTCTTGTGTCAGGTAACCCTCTTTTCCCTGTTCACTTAATAAAACTTGTGCCTTGAAGCACTATAACCTAAATAAATAAATAAAGGGAAAAACACTTGGCAAGGGAACAAGAGAAGAAAAAAGAAAGGACCAAAGTCCAAACAAAAGACCACACCTGAAAATGTAGAATGCACAATGGGGAGCCCTAAGAGGAGAAAACACAAAACCTAGGACCTACACCCATCACCAGTAGCATGAAGCAAGTCATGCAAGGAGATAGGCGAAAAACCTAGAAGGACACCAAGCCTATAAGAGGCTTCTCTAGTAGCACGAAACAAGTCATGCAAGGAGATAGGCAAAAAACTTGGAAGGACAACAAGCCTAGAAGAGGCTTCTCTTGCTGCCACAATTGCCCGATGTAATATAGTGGTGGTTTGAACTCTCTAAAAAGACATTGACACCCTTTGCCTATAAAATGAACGTATAATCAAAAGAGGAGGATATCTAGAGCCCTTTGTTGACCATGCCATGTTGGCACATCGATGAAGGAAATCGTTCGCTTACTAATGTAAACATCCAAATATCTCTATTGCTAAAGGGATGAAATCATCTTCAGGGTGTCAGTTGCAATAGGACACCATCTTTGCTTGAGTTGCAATCGTTGGAGCCACTCCCCCAGAAAAAACAACTCATGAAACAAGATTCGCACGAGTTAGGTCAACAATGACTACGTTTGCCAAAGTGTGAATACCATTTGTTGTAAGCATAATATCCATTCGTTGCCATGATGATTGGAGAAATGGTGTTGAAAGAACATGTGTTTGCTTGTGTAAAACATGGAACTTGACATCCTTGGCAATGAAAGCGAAAGAATTTCAAATTGCATCATGTGTGGCTGTGTGCTTTCCCCATGAGCACAACAAAGTAGTGTATCCTTGTCAAATCTATGGCTTGGCCGCATATGCATCGAAAAAGACCATGAGCCATGGGATAGGGGAGGTCCAATCTCGTGCATAGTGCTAAGGAGGAAATGTCAGAGGCCATTTGAAAGATGGAACGATTGGGTGAGCAGAAACCCAAGCATTCAAGCTTGGGCCTACACAAGATCTCAACTTGAGCATGATGACAATTTAAAAACAACTTTGAGATGATGTTAGAAAATGATTGTTCATGCATGTTTTTTGAGACATTTTCTTAAAGACAATTCGTTCCTCTCTATGATAATTACTCAAATGGTGGGATGCAAGCTTGAATAACCAAAGGTAAAAGGCCATGAGCCTAGTTAAGGTGAGCCTAGATTAGAAGTGGACCTGAATTACTAGCCCTTATAACCCCCAATAAAAATGGGCAGTCATCCTGCAAAAATTTAGATGCGATGATTAGGGCAACAAGCCTTAGCTCCCTAAGTATGTTACCATGGCTATAACCTCCATAGAGGCAAGACCTATCCCACCTCTAAAGATGAGAAAATAAGTTTGTCAACAAATTCAGGGAACCTCCAAACACTCCAAAAAACTTGGCCCTAAAAGTCTCCTAAATACACAAATGAAGGTCAAATCAAAGAAGGTTATCTAGCATTGAAAGTTTGGGAATGGGGGAAAAAATGAAAAAGGTAATAAAGCCTTTGTGCAAAACAACGAATGAAAATTTGAAATGCCACTTACACATTCGCCAACCTAAGAAGGGCATCTATGTGTTGAACATCATTGTCCAAAACATCATGGAAAAAAGAAGTGTAGGAAAAGGACCCCAAAGGAACACCCAAAACCTTAGTGCCCCCAACAAGGGTACAAAAACCTGATAGAGGCGAGAATCTTAAAAGCAACCTCAAAGGAAACCAAGTAACACATTTGTAGGGTTGAATCGTAAGGCTTACCAAATTTAATTAAGAAAAAAATGATGAAAAACCTAAAAGACAATTGAAACACGCTTAATGATGTGGGTGTTTTTTATAATGGAAGGAAATAAACAAGATGGGAAAAGGGTAGTTGAACTACAAAGTGCATGCAAATGAATTAGGGCAAAAATATGACCACCAAAGGATCCTCTTGACGAGTACCAATGGAGGATTAAATAATAAATAGATTGCCTTGAGGGGAATGGTGACTAAAGAAAAAGGGGAGCTAGGGAACATAAAAAGAATGGAGGAAAGGTATGAATTAAGACAATTACAGTAGTCTCTCGTTTAAGTACGCAACTTGAACCTCGGAGTTTTGTGCGTACTTTACCGGTAGGTGCGTACTTTAGACGCTCCATTCCCAAGTGCGTACTTTAGACGCTCCATTCCTAAATCGCTTGCATTTTGCTGCAATGTCAAAGAAACTGACCGGCAAGCGCATGAATGAGTTCTAGCGTTGTGAGATCATTTCAAAACTCAAAACTGAGCAAGACGAACCCTCTAAGCAAACACGCTTTAGCGCGTGAATACGATGTTAACGAAGGCGCTATCCGGAAGGTCTAGGAGAAACGAGATTCAATTCTTGAACGATTCGCTTTACTCTCCGAAGAAGCTAAGTAGAAGACCTTCAGAGCTTTAATTGGACGATTTACCGAACTTGAAGATATGTTGTACATCTGGATTGACAGCATGCGCCGTGCTAGGCTCCCTGTACCGCCATCTCTCGCCATTGCGAAAGCGAAAAGTATTGCTTCTACATTATCCATTTTCGATTTAGACTTTAAGGCTTCATGGTAATGGCTTAGTCATTTCAGGACACGCCAAGGTCTACAAAAAATGCTTCTTCATGGAGAAGGAGTTGAGGTTGACAAAAATGACCCAGAATTATTATCAGCGTTAGAAGAATTATACTCTATCATCGCTCAATACGACCTTGAGAACGTCTATAACATGGACGAAATTGGATTGTTTTTCCGTCTGCTTCCCAGATATTCCATTCTGATGCCGAACGAAGACATTTCAAGCACTAGAGGCAAAAAGAAAGTGAAAGATTGTGTTTCTGTGATAGTTTGCGCCAATGCATCTGGAACACATAAAATTCCTTATGTAATGATTGGAAAGCCGAAAGAGCCAACGTGTATTAAAAACCGACGCTGGCCAGTTCCTTATTTCAATCAAGCAAAAGCATGGATGGACGTGGAAACCTGCTGGAATTGGTTCAACGAAGTTTTTGTTCTAGAAGTCAAAAGACGAACAGGACGTCCCGTTCTCTTACTGATGGATAATGCGCCGGGACACTTCGACACCTTCGAACGCGACAACATCCGCATAATATTCTTTCCTTCGAACTATATCAGCTGGAAATAGCCTTGTGATATGGGAATCGTTGCCGCTCTCAAGAAACGATACAAATATTTATATCTCAAGGATATCCTTGACTTTTACGAGCTTGACGAGCAATTAAAGCAACGGAAAAGAGAATTGGGAAAACAACTACGACGAAGTGCAGCATGAGTTTCCAACGAAAATCTAGCGCACCTACTAGAGCCACAAGCTATGTAAAAGAAGCATGGGATTCCGTCTCATCAAGCTCTATCAAAAATGCATTCAGTAAGGCGAAGCTCATGAACTTGGAACCGGAACCAAGGGCTGAGAGCAAAAATAACGTCATTACCACTAAGTTAGCCCAAACCATCGAAAGCTTAAATTTATCGATCAACCAATTAGAATTGGAAGAATTTCTTCATATTGATGACGAAAGCAATGAAAAATATGCCGCAACAGTGTTGGAAGACGTCGAAGAGTTGTTGGAATCGATGAAGATTAATGAAGTAGGGCTTGATGAAGATAGTGATGTTAATCAACCAGAGTAGATTATCGAGTCATAGGATAGAGTTGAATTTCATGGATTTGAGTCTTTGTATAAGCGGATTCTCGATATTGAGGATTAGCTGTTCTGCTCTAACATTCAAATAGAAGCCGAAGAAGCATTCAATGATCTCAAAAAATCGTTTGAAGAGTTCCAGGCAAAGGTCCGAGCAGTCGTCCTCAAAGCCAGATGCAAAAAAAACCAAAACCTGCGCCAAATGACGATTCATGATATGTTCCACTGAAAAATGTTGATCCCTAAAAATTTTGTCATAAAATGCGTATTTAAACGAGTGCGTACTTAAGTGGGAGGCTACTATACCCACCTAAAACATGCACACTATGAGAAAAAGGGGTGTTTTACAATTGGTTTTGCAATTCATTATATTTACACGCCATGAGTGCTGACGGACAAGTTGCATGAATTACATAATTGCAATTCACCATATAGACGATGCAATTCAATTACATGTCAAAATAATACATTTTCAACTACTATGTAACTCCATTACATTTGCACCCATGATGTCATGCTAATGTCATTAATTGTTATCCATCCATTAAAATTTCACATGTGGCATTATGAAAAATTTTGGACATAAAAATTATTTTCTTTTTGAAATATTGATTTCCATCCTCCATTATGATTGTTAATGATGGTTCAAAATTATGACACATGGCACAATAAAAAATTGCCACATGGCATATTAATTATAATTTGAAAAATAAATAAAAATAAATATCTATTTTAGTAGTTAGATAGGTTATACATAACCATAAATAGTAGGTTGGTAGGTCTTAGGACCTATATACCTATGTATTTACCTAGGGCTTACATATTTACCTAAGTAAATAGGTAGGAAAACACAAGACTAAGTGAACTAAAAAATAACCATGAAAATATATTTTTAAAAATTTTATGTTTTGTCTTGAAGGTTAAGTTTTTTTTGAGTTCCTCCTAAAATGATACATGTATTTTAATGTGAAAACATAAGAAAACACACCTTCCTTATATAGTTTGTAATATGGGATTCAAAGACAAAACATATGAATTAAATTTTTTGGTTGTTCTTTAGTTGCAAATTGAATTGCAACTATAAAAAGATTTTCTCACATGCTTTGTGCTTGTTTTTCATTATGTAAGTTATACAATTAGATTAATGATTATATGATAATTAAACATGTGAATTAATTATTGACTATTTAATTATTTGAAATATTGTTTTGAATTTTTTTGTTTAGATAATTAATTATCAAAATAGTTTATCTGATTTTATGAAAAATAATTATTCGAAATATAAATTTTTGAATTAAATATATGACAATTAATTATTATACCTTTTTTTTGAATTAATCAATTTAATTTTTTTGGAATTATTTCAAATAATTAATTATTTGGATTCATTATTTGAAATAATTCCCGAGGGGGACACTTAGCGTAAAATTTGGGATTTACGTGTGTCAAACGACCATTTTAAAGGGGGGTATTACATAATTGTGCAACTTATTTTTATCACCTTATTACTATCTAATTTTTAAATATATACATATTAAGGCACCCTATATTAATTATAATCCATTATTTCATATTATTACATACCCTATATTATAATTCATTGATTATTTGAATAAAATGCACCCTACGTTTTAACTAATTAATTTACATTTTTTACCCAACAACCAATATATTGCACCTTATATGTTTACTCACATATTTTTTTACTTTTGTTTTACTAATGTCCCCCCCAAGAATTAATTAACCAATGAACTAGTTATCTAAATTAATTGGTCTAATTCAAATAATTAGCTAATTCATGAATTAAGATAATTAATTATTGTAATTAAATAATTTTTTAATTAACAAATATAATTTATTTGCTAATTATTTGATTTTTGATAATTTATTACCAGGTGATTAATTATTTAAATTCATATAATTAGTCACTTATCATCCAAAAATTTGAAAAATGTGATTAGTTATTTTAATTAATTAATCAATTATATGAATCAAATTTATTGATAATTCATAATTCATAATAATTAATAAATTATTGAAAAAAAATCATTATTAAATGTTAAGTATTAAACATGAATTTGGGTATAATACATCAAGGTATAAATAGGCATATCCATATGTACATCAAATTGAATTTTCAATATAATATACACATTGCTTTTAATTTCATCTAAATTAATTATATGTATCCAAGTAGTGAATTAATTAATGAAATTACATAATTAATGATTGATTAATTAATAATTATCTTAGATAATCAATTTAATTCATTACGAAGTATCTTTAACTTGGATAAATATTTATTTGTTTATTATTTAATAAATAATATTTTTGATAATGTAAAATTAATTACATGAATTACACTTATTTATTCATACTAATATTAAATTATTTAATGTAATGAATACGTTCATAATAAGTAAATGTATGAAACATAGTTAATATTTAACAATCAAATTATTAAAACTATAACTTTTTATAAAATATTACATATAAATATGTATATTTATTAAGTTATAAATAGTTGCATTATAGTCATAACATAAATGAATATTAATACTTTAGTAATGGTGCACTAGTGACTTTATTAATGTACGAAAGAAAATCATAATTGAAAACTAGTTGCAAATGTATCCTATAATGGGTGGTGAAAATGTGACACAATTGCATGTATGCACATTGTACATTAGTTATAACATAATTGTTATTTTAGTGGCACATTTTATAACAATTTTAGAATAATTGCCACATGCAATTACAATGTAATTCTTTAAAAACTCAAACATGGTTGACTACATATGTATATGTATATACGATGTGTATAAATTATTATATAAATTATTTATTTTAAGATCCATGTAGCATTTTGTTGCACTATCAATTACACGTCAACCAGTTGCAAATCATTGAACCTGTTTAATAGTGCCTAAGATCAAAAAGTCAGGACATGACCATCGTCGTTGCAACAACTTTCTTCAAGGAGTTTTGATAGCTCAACCATCGTGCTCCCAATATCCTCCATTGGGATAACAAATTACTCGAAACACAAATTACTTTGTTTCGGCATGAGAGACAACATCTTGCCAGTTCAGAATCAGAAGCAAGCACCTAGAATAGGATGAAACAGACACCTGCAAGTTCTACAATTTGTGGAAAAAGAAGTCGCGCAGATGGGTGAACTGGTGCGTCAACCACTTGCTTGTAGTCGTTCCCTTGAGCCAAGTATCAATCCACTAATATTGAACGTGTGCTTTTGGCAATAATTGTAGCTAGTGAGGTGACCCTAATAACTGCAAATTCGTGAATCACAGCAGTTCGAAGTTTGTAAAGCAAAGCCAAGTGGATCAAATACCACAATTTGCTCATTCCCGGATAGATCTTGTTGGAGCTCTCTGTCATGCTGAGTTAAATGCATCAAATACCAAAGGCAACTCAAGAACGACTTGGCGGTTGTATATGGTTAGACCGGCACTTGAGCTCAACTTGATTGTGAAGAAAGAGCCTAGATTGTGAGGACAAATGCAATTGTGGGTTTCTCTATCACAACAACATTTGGAGTAGTTTTCCACATTTTTCCCATAGATTTTCCTCATTGTTGCCACGCTTTTGATGATTCATATCATGGAATGTATGTGACAAATCTGTAGCAAGACATGGGAAATTTATGGGTTAGAGGTATGGCAAAAGTGTGGGATATAGAAGCATGATAAATTGCATGGAAATATTGACTCATATCCACATTTTTGCCTCAACACCATCTCACATGTTTCTATGAAATTTTCACATTTGTAACATGAAGGTTAGACTGCACTATGTTCATATTATCCCTGTTTTACCTTCATTTTTTTCACAATTATGACATAAATGTTAAACCAAGCTATTTCACTCATTTTTTCAAATTTCTTTTCAACTTTTCCATGCAAATGATAGGTAGGCTAACCTACTTTTGGCTCAACATATCCCACTTTTTTCCCTCAAGTTTTCCACATTATTAACAAAAAATATTGTAATTTTTCCCTCAAGTTTTCTAAGTTATCAACAAAAAAATCCCACATTTTCCCTCAAATTTTTGGTGTTATCTAAGTGAAGGTACCCCCACATTTTTTTCATTATTAACAAAGAATATCCCACTATTTTCCCTCAAGTTTTCCACATTATTTAACAAAAAGCATCGTACATTTTTCTCTCAAGTTTTCCAAGCTATTAACAAAAAGTATCTCACTTTTCTCAAATGTCTTTCACGTTATTTAATAAAAAGTAACCCATTTTTTTTCATTGCTAACAACAAGTATCCCACTATTTTCCTTCAAGTTTTCCACATTATTTAACAAAAAACATTACACTTTATTTCCAAACTTTTTTCACCTTACTTAACAAAAAGTATCACATTAGTGTCTTGGTTGGTCACTAGCATTGACTAGTGTCCTCTAATCACCAAGCAACCAACAAGGTGAAATGCTCACATACAAATCCACCCTAGTGAAGACTAAGCTTTATTGTATTGTACATCAACAGAGTTGTCTTCTATTGTATGTACTAAGTTTACCATTAATGCACCCTAACAATGTGGTCCCAACAACAATTTTGTTTGCATTTGCCTCACAACGGCTGGCTTTCTCTCAATCTTGCAGTTGAATACACAGACCACAAATACGAACCATTAGCTCCTGATCCTGAAAACCTAAAAGACATGTATTGGAGGAAGCATGGGCATTCACACCTGCAATATTGCATCTGTAATTCCAATTTCAACAACACCATCTGCTACTTCTACAACACCCAGAGTTTCCACATCTGTCGACACCAAAACACAGAGAATATGTGAGCGAAAGAAGTTGCTGATCATCTGCACTCAGTTGCATAGCTTGAATCTAACATCGTTACTTGCTGATGTAGCTCATAGAGAAGCTCATCATGGAACCACCCACGAGCTAAAGACATGATTGTTTGCAAGAGCCTCCTGCGCTAGGAGTTGTAGTTTGTACATATAATACACCACTAGGGTTTGAAGGAAGAAATGTAGTTATAAATGGCAACTTATTGTGCAGCAATGGGCAGCATTCACACAACACATGTCAAGGATATCTTGAGCTAGACACATCATGTTTTCAGCCATAACCTTGTGGTAAACAACATTGCACAAATCAATAAATCCAGAAATTGAAGCATCAAGAAGCTACAGCATATGGCTCAATACTACTAGGGTTTGAATATGAGAGATTCATATTCCACAAAAAATGCATGTGAGTTCAAACAAAGGTTCTCAAAAAACCTCATGAGGAGGAAAATGATTGATGGGATCTTAGATTCTTTTACCTAGCTGCTCCTTCTTGTGTGGCATACATGCCAGTGTACTGAACGTAGGGTCTGCAAAAACAAAATGGAGATCAAGTTGAGACTTAGTCATGATAGTATTCCTGATCTTTGCACACTTGCAACTTGCAACTTGCAACATGCAATTGTGTGACCATGGAGATCAGCATTAAATGATGATCAGTAGTTCAAGGATGGAGTTGTTGGAGTTATTCTTACCTGTAGCCTCCAATTCCCCAACGAAAACCTTTGTGGTAATGGGTTGCAAAGGTCCCACCATCTTTTTCACAAACGGGTATTTCAACACCACACTAATTGGTCCATCGCGGTCTCACTATAGAAACATCAGCATTTGGTTCTTGGTGAGATGCCTCAGCTGCCAAAAAAATTGTGCAAACCATTACCATGCAAAAACCTCAATCACAAAGCACCCAAATTCTTACAACCCTCAGAAAATTCTAGATGCAGCATAATCAGAGAGAATAGGTGGAGGATGGGTCTGACTTACCCTTTCAAGA
>Ga0116231_10010572_pt1 | contig 14766 bp, 14 predicted proteins | sample S1TSphgellanicum_2_FD_89695 | JGI IMG/M metagenome (GOLD analysis project Ga0116231, IMG submission 89695) | Host-associated microbial communities from peat moss isolated from Minnesota, USA - S1T2_Fd - Sphagnum magellanicum MG | ecosystem: Host-associated > Plants > Peat moss > Unclassified...
CATTGGGTGATTAGGTCACCAATCCAGACATGCAAAATAGGAGACCTCCAATTAGCCACATATATATATATATACATGCTATATATGGGTTTAGGGTTTTATACCCTATATATACCTCCTAAAATTGCTGAGGTGAGGCTAGGCTAGTCCTCCCACATGGTACCTAATTCCCCACTCCAAGCCAAGCCAAGCCAAGCCAAGCACCACACCAGCACTACCATTTGCTACCAGCATCAAGAGGTTGGCATTGAATTGGCTGACTCACTGCAGATAGTCTCCCAACTTCTCCAACTTGCTTTCCCAGCCACAACCCAATTCTTGTGGCACTCAATCAATGCTCCTCTCAAGTATGTTGGCCATTTCTTTCTTGTGTGGTTGTTAGTAACTAAAATAGGTATTGGCAGATTTCTTGCAAATATTTTACTACTTTTTTCCCTTTTGTGATTGTGTGAATTCATAACTCAAGAAATGTAGCTAGCATTTGTTTTTTTTTTCTATGCCTACTATTATTAGGTCTTGTGTGAGCTTGTCACCTTCTTTTTCTTTTTCTTTTTTATTAGGCCCTACCCCCCACAAGCAGGAATTTATTTTATTATTATTATTATTATTTTTAAAAAGTCGCATTGTTTTGCCACCTGAGGAAAGAAAGGGTTGCACATTCTGCGAAAATGCCAGAATTGTTGTAAAGGAGATTTATGCAACCATTTTTTGCTTTGATAGTGCAAATTTGGCAGAATAGATTTCATCTCCATGAATTTTTTTTTTGTGTGTCATATTAGAGGTGATAGTTAGTAGAAAGTTTTACTATCTATGGTTGCAATCAAAAATTGGCAAAGTCAGAAAAGAAAACTTGGTTATAGCATGCATGCCAAGTTGCTAAAGAACTACATATAATCACATTATATGAAGGGATTTAACCTTGGTCATCCAAGACTCTACCAATTGTAACATAATGTCTCTTGTGAGTTGAGGAGTTAGTAGTAATGCTTTTAAAACAAAAGAATACATATATAAGGAAGAGAATTGTAAGCAAATTAGTGAAGATTGTAGAAATATATCCTCAATAACTCCTTTCAAATTTTATAATTCCCCATTGATTGACAACAACCAAAAGTTAAAAAATCACCAAAACTTATAGACAATGAAAATATCAAACAAAACAAAAACAAAAGACCACCCAAAATACATAGATCAAGGATGCAAGCACTTGGAATCGGGCAACCTACAACTGTAAGAGAGCTTTTAAGCATTCAAGGCATATCAACATTTCTTTCATTACAAAATCCCAATAGTTTGGTCATAAGGAAAAATTTGCATTGTACAAAAGGATTATCAAAACATGCAAATGCACAAAAACATGTATTTTTTCAATCAGTTGAGAATCCTAGATTTGATCAAATTCAAGTTATTGAATCCATGCTTGTCCTCCATTTGAATTGTGACAATTTCACATACTATAAGATGTTGATAGTATTAGGAAGGCCTAGGGCAACTTTGGCATTACTTTTCATTGTCATCTTAAATAGAACAGGATGAAAAAATGAAAAAAAAATTGATGGCCAGAACCATCACATAGGAGACAAAAAGGGAAGGCCAAAAAAAGGCCAAAAGACGAACAACCTGCAGGAACCAAAAAAATGAACAAAAAAAGAGGAAAGAGCTTGTCCCTTTCATGGTAGGAAGTTATCTCACCCACGGCCCCCTCTAATGTTGCGTGCATGCAAATCGTGAGATTTAATAACAATGGGAGGTCTAGAATAGGCATCACCCACCAACACAATCTTCCTCTCTATAGTAGAGGCTAAAACACATTAAAAAGCAATACTAACATGCTACCTGAAAAATTGAATGCAAAAATACAAGGATAAATGACCTTTTGATTGTCTATTGTGGAAAAGATGGGCACATTCCTTGATGAAACGATTCATATCATGTTTGAGTGCACCATGCACTATGCACCTCCATGGCCATTGGAATAAAATGGTGCCCTCATGAAACCCTCTATACTTGCAGATCTTAGCAATGGTGCTAAGTTTTGTAACTACACTTGTTGGTTGACTATTGACACTAAAAACCACCATCTTTCATGTCAAGTCAGTAACCATCACATTGGTAACAAAAATTTGGTCCTTTCGGGTCATATAGAAATCAGTTTGTAATGAAACTCCTGATGTAAGGGCGTACCACCGCTCTTTCCATACAATGTGCTCACATTTTCAAGCGAGGGCATACATGATGTTTTGGATGGTGTCATGTGTGATTATCCGCTGACCTCCAAACGGGCAACAAATTAAGTGTGTGCTAGATGTGTCCAACCCATGTCCACATTCACACGTGAGAAGACTAGATGCTGAAAGGTTAAATCAAACCGAAATGAAAACACAACATTGAGGTGAAAATAGAGTGTGTTATGTACAATGAATGAATAGATGCCCTATCAACCAACTATAGCCATGTCCTTTTGCTCGAACAAGAATGAATGTGAACTTTAAATGTTGAAAAAATGTAATCATCTTCCAAGATAAACCTAAAGGATTATTAAACATGGATGTCTATTGAATAACAAATTGTTTAAAACTCTCATCTTCTTTGAGATACAAAATAAAAACTTCACAACATTTAAATGGGTGTTGAATGATTCATCACAATCTTCAAGCAACTAATAATGAAGGTACACAATAGCTAATGCATCATTCACCCCACAACGTGGAAAAATGTTTATGCATTTCAACCATTAATTTCATTTTTGCTTCTAAACATTGTTTAATTTGACACCTTCCACAACTTGGCCATGAAAAGTGCATCACCTAACATGTTAAAATGTGTTAGAGTTTGAAGCTTTCATTGGAAGAAAAATGAGGATTTATGATTGGTTCCTACAATTAGTTTTTAGTTGCAAATGACATTTGCAATTAAAAATCAATCTAATAACAAAAGACAAGTCACAATTGACTACTAGTCATATGTGACAAATGAAATATTTTGTTTTAAAATACACACACATTCACAATTTACCAACTTCAATGAAACTTTAATGCAATTATTTTAGTGACCAACAATTTGCTACCATGTGGTTCAAGCATAACAAATCCAAAGAAGATATATGAAAATATTTTTATTTTAAAATTAAAAATATATAAACAAAAGCAAAATTTCTAATTGTTTGATTAAACAATACAAGATTACACCATGTGACACAATTGTAACCAATCCAAATGTGGCACATGGCCACCTAGGCAAACCCTAGGACTAGGCCACATGGTACCTAATCTACATGGCACCTACACTATGCCATGTGGCACCTAGGTTAAGGCACATGGAACCTATGTTAAGCCATGTGGCACATAAGTTAGGCCACATGGCCTTCTAGGCTACCTAGCCACAAGTTTGGTTTAGGTGGCTTACATTACCTAACCTAGTGTAAGGTTAAATTATTTCTTAAGAAAAATCTCAAAATATGTTTCAAACTTGTGTTTTGACCAAAAAGTTCAAGAAAAAAAACATTGTTATGTTCCTAAAACTTTTTTTCAATGCATAGAGAACATCAAAATGCAAAATATTTTGGATATTGTTGAAGTTTCAAAATCTATGCAACTTGATAAATGTACTCGTTAAAAATTTTAAATGAAATTTTTTATTTTAATGTTTTCTATGTTTTTATAAAATTTGATGGGTCCAATAGAATGAAGGTGTTACATTCTTAATGGTACCACCCAAGGATGGGTTTGTGAAATAACATTTGATTCAAAGGACAATCACCATTGTACAATTCAAGATCAATTATGTGCATGCAAACAAGATTGGGGAAAATAACCTATGATGTTAATGGGCTTCAAGATCCTTGATCAAGTATCATTTGGAAATTTTTTTTTGTTTCATATTATGTAAATCATGATCTTCAGTTCCAAGGTCTTATGTTTAGGAATTTCTTGAATACACAATATATCATTGGAACCTTTAACCATGTGCATGGAACAAAATGTTATTTAATGTTGAGCTAACAAAAGGTTGTTATCATGTTGTAGAAATTTAATATCATGTTTGAGTACCCTAGCAATTTCAATGTCAAATTTTAGAATTGAAAAAGTCTAATTCTACATTATTATAACCATGTCTTAATACGAGGTTGTATTAACACCACAATAATGGTTCTAAACATGTGGTACATGGTTTTAGTTTTCGAAGAAGTCATTTTAATGATTTTTTCAATGTAAGATACAACATCATCAAATGAGAATAAGAGATTGTGATGAGTGATCCCATTTATGTCCAAGTTTAACATATTCAACATCAACATTGAATTGGATTGTGATGAGAACCTAGATTGTGAAGGCTATATGCTATTATTGGCATGTTAGATTTATATTGTCCTCAAGTTGATTGCCTTTTGATTGAACTTTTGACAAAATAAGGAATGGAAAATAAGGCATGCTAGTTAGTCTCTCACAACAACAAAGAGGATGAAATAGTTTTTCTTTATTGCTTGGTGCATTTTAGCAATAACTTTTGGTTGTTATTCTAGGTGTGCATATATGTTAATCTAGATGTTGATTACAAGAATCTCAAAGACTTAGTCATTTAAGGTTTGCCTTAATGTTTGTCTTTCCTTTGATGTTTTTGCTAATCAATGTTTATTATATGACCTTAAGGTCAAGTTGCTTTTGCTCATGCATTGCAAAGTGTTCCCTAAGATTGTGGTTTGACATATTGACGCCATGTGAAGGACAAAAATACATCTATTCACATGTTTTGTCACAAAGGTCTATGGTATTGAATGAGATCAAGACCGAAATGGCATTCTTGTTTTATAGTACTGATGTCATCTTTACTCATTGCAAAATTGTAGTCGTATACCATCTTCCTAAACAATGGAGACAAGACTACAAAAACACTAAGTCATTTTAGCTACAAGTATCAAGCTATATGGTAAAAGTGAACATTGAACTCTACCATGATCAATCATGTGCCCATGTAGTTATTATTTGTTGATGCGCCATACTTAATTACACCAACACAATTGTACACTCTTAGCTCAGATGAAAATTCAATCCACTTTGCAAATGTACCCAAATCAGATTTTATTTTATGCATAGATTGTAATGTATGATCCTGAGAGTTAGTTCATCATTAGACATTGTAGATTGTGAAAACATTCCAGGCATTGGTCATGTTGTGTTTGTCATTATACAAAGTGTGGGGATTTTTAACATCTACTTGATGTTTTGGGATTAATACAATTAGTATGCACAATCCCCACCAATAGTGCAAGCTTTTAGCTCAGACCTAAAATCAAATTGGTGCCCAAGACAATGGGGACACATGCATATCGTATTATACGTTATATCACAAACTACTACTTATATGATTATATTGCAAAAGTTCATAGATTTTCTTAGGAGAGAATTTTTTGCTAGCAATGCTGTGGAGTGTGTTATCAACTGGGGAGAGAAAATGGCAATGACTATGTTGAGATAAAGTGCCAGACAGAAAAGGCAATGAAGATGTCAAACACTAGGAGCTCTCAAAGGGCTCAATGCAAGGGTGTGGAAAGTAGCATTTCTGGGATCATGGTGCTGAATAAGTAAACGACAACAAAGCTTGCCCCATTGTCAAAGCTTGTGACATAAGTACATCTCTTTTCTAGCCTTTTGACAGATGAAGAAGTCAAGCAAGATTCCAGTTGCTGACTAGTAGCAAGATTCATGAAAAGAGAGATTGATCCTAGCTACAAATCATCATCCTGTTTACAGAAAACTTCTGTGGAAAATTCACACTATGCAATCAGTAAGCATAATTTTGCAGCTTCAATCGTCAAATACATACTGATGATCATGGACATTAAAGGGAAGATTCTGCTTGAGTTGTCTACCCAATTCTAAGCTGTCTCAATACAAATGTACACATTACCGAATTTCCCTACTCCACATTATGGGAAAATTCTGATATCCTAGGTTCAAGTTTAAACCCTAAACCCTAAACCTTATTGTGGCTGCCTTTCCAGCATAAGGCTCAAGGTTCCACTTACATGAAGTCTAATGCTGTATGTAGCTACTGGTATTTCAGTTTTTGAAGAGTGGGTCAGCAAGCAAACAACCGAATTGGATTGTTTGTGTGGGACCCATTTGTATATACCTGGGCTAGATCATTTGAGGTAACATGGGTTTTTATGATGATTGTGCTGGGTTCTGACACATGCATTCTGGGACAGGGTATGCAAGCACATCAGGATTGCTTTTACTCATGCGGTGAACAGGTTGGCCAATGCTATCTGTGTGAAGTGCCCGGATGGTTTCATCAAACTCTGCTGCGGGCATTGTTGTGTTGAGGAAATGTTGGATCATCTGCCTCTTGTTTGGTACAATGTGTTTGCGGTGTCCTGTATATGCTCGATGACCCTGCAACATTCCAACCCAAGATATCAACAAAACTCAACAAAGAAAATAAATAAACACAAAGATAAACACACGCACCACACCAGTAATTTACAGAGTCCAAAATCTCCACCCATATTATCCTCTGCTGTTCCTGTTCTTGCAGAACCTGAAATAGATCAATTCCTTACTCTTCTCTCTCATGTGAATTGGCTTGTAAAAGTCTATATCCCACTGGAACCATACATTCGATACTGAGATAAAGGATGGGTATTGACAGAAACGTTGGTATCAAGAGAAAGAGCAGTAGTTGACATACATGCATCGAATGCCCGAAATTGCCACCATGTGATTGCAGGAATACATCACTCTTCAAGCATACAAGATAATCAATTGCTGCAAGACTGGATGCCTTGTTCTTGAAGGGCATGAGCTCCTCAGCCGTTGCAAGGCTATCTTTGTTGTGAAGCTCAGGAAATGCCTTCCTAATTGGCCCAAGTGCTTTTTGCTTTCCGCCAAATGGTTCTCCTCCTGCCCAATATATTCTTGTCCTCTCTGCTGCTCCCAGCGCCTTCAGAAGCCTGTTTCAACAGAAAGAGACCACCCATATGGTTAGTACACCAGTATGTTTTTCTATATGCATCCTCAGTTGTGCACATATGTAGTGCACTGGTTTGTTTGTGTATATGCATCTTCAGTTGTATGACACAACCAGAAGGATACATGCATGGGTTTCAAGACAAGCACTGACAAGTTTTAAACTGTGCACAATTTTATTATTGGTACCTGACAAGCTCGGCAGCAGTGAGAGGACAAAGGCCTGCAAGCTTGCGTTGTGTGAAACCCATCCTGGTATGGGCAGTGAGAAGCCTTGGATTCCTCCTCCGCTCGATCCGTATCTCTTCATCCAACTCCTTACCGAGCCCAGGAAGACAGCCTGTGCGCACCCACACATCTTTCTCAAGTCTTAAATGCACGGCCAAATATGAGCCTTGGCTCCACATTTGTGCTGCTAGCTTGTCACCCAACTCCTGGATGGGTGCTGTAAATTTGAGTGCGTGGAATGCAACCTGTGAAAGAGGGTGCAAAATTGACTTGTGAGATTTTTCAGACTTTGCAGGGTTGGAGTGTGTGTTCGCCTGTCTACTTGTTAACCTACTGCCATCCAGAATGGAAGGAGTATCCACTTTAGGGATAAGTCTGTGCTCTACAGGAGGATTAACTCACACCAGCAGAAGAGAATTTGAGTTCAATCAGTTTCACCTTGCAGCGAAGTCTTTGAAGGTCTGAGGGAAGATCCTTTGCAAGCCTTGAGTCAAGACCGGACAACAAGAGAACCCCCTCCTGGCTCATCTGATCACAATTCCCACCCCATCATAACCCACCACCAATTCTCATTCTGAGCCATCTTTACTTTAACACTGATGATGCCACAGGATGATGATCAACAGCCTCTGAAAACTACTGCATGCAGCACAAAATTTCTTGTTTTGACATGTCCAATTCCACCATTCTCTTGTGGAAAAGAGTGGAACAAGCATGTCCAAATTTCATATGTTGTGTGCAACAAGAGCAAAACAAACATGTCTGAATATTCATATCAGGTGCAAAAGAGCAAAAAACAGATGTCTGAATTTTCATATTGGGTGCAAAAGAGCAACACATGTGTGAATTTCATACTGGGTGCAAAAGAGCAAAACATGTGACCTGAATTTCCATATTGGGTGCTAAACAAGCTTCACTGAGGAACTTGTCCACAGACCGTGTTGATTTTGCTTTAGAAGAAGTGAAAAATCAAGACTGTTTTCAGGGAGTCCAATGTATGGTATGTGTGTACCTTCCTGCCATAATGAGTGCTCAACCAGTGTGGGCTTGCATTCAACGGCATGTTTTTCTCTTCTGTAGGTTTGTACATCAAAAGTGTCGATGGCAGAGCTGATACTACTCTAACATCATCTTTTAATGTCTCCTTGAAATGCTCCACATCAAAAATCTCCCCAAACTCACTGCCATGAAACCCAACAAAAGCTCATTGAGAAAAACACCACATGATGATTGAGGAGCTAGCTAGCAAGCTAGCTTCACAATCAAAAACAATAAGCTCAAGAAAACACCACATGGTGATCAAGGAGCTAGCTAGCTTCACAATCAAAAACAAACAGCTCAAGAAAAGACCACATGATGATCGAGGAGCTAGATAGCTTCACAACCGAAAACAAAAAGCTCAAGAAACCATATGAGGAGCTGGTACAGAGTCATCACTATCAACTCTCTATCCAGATAGAGAAAACCAAAAAGTCTCCACTCATCCCTTGAAATGGATTTGCAACAAAAAGAGTGCAACAACTGTTGATCCTTGCTTGCTATAATTCTCTCTGTCTCTACTCTGATGATCTGCAGTTGTTGATCTTCTTCACAAACAAAGAGAAATGTGGGTATCATTAGATCATGTGTGTCAGGGGCAAGTGGGCGGGGTGGGTGGGCCATGCACCTTTCATCTTGCCAGATTTGATTAATCTCCATAATGGGTACTACCAAATTGGCTCCAAGGATACGTGCAATGATCACAGCATCCACAATCTGGTTCCTTTGCTGGTTCAAGCCTCCATTCACCACCACAAGCAAGTACTTCTCCCTCTGAGCTATGAGCTCTGCACTCTCCTGCTTGAATTCCTTGCTGAATTGAATGCAGGGTCTGAATCCCAGGCCATCTGGCTGGTGCCGGAAGAATTCTTGCTCCTCCAACCTCATGCTGCCTGTTAGATTTCTCATGGAGAAGCTTCTCATCCCCTGCTGCTGCTGCTGCTGCTGCTGTTGCATTGCAGAACGAGGCAGCAGTAGCTCAGTTGGGACAATATTGTTGTTGGAGATCATCATCCTCCTCATCATCATAGTCGGGGAGCAAGAAGAATAGTGAAGATGATCATGATCAACCCGCGAGGAGGAGGAGGAGGAGGAGGGGGAGTTCGTGATGGAGCTGGGATTCCAAGTGAAGAGGAGGAACTTGAACATACTGATGCAAGCGAACAAGGTCAAGAGTGTGAACCAACAACACCTCAAGCTGATGTTAGCTTTGCTGCCGAACGAGTTCTTCCTTGGAGATATGACTAGCTGCTGCAATGGCGGCGCACTAGTACTACTACCCATCGCACGATTCCCTGCAGGTCAAGTCTTCTTCTTCTTCTTCTTCTGATCTTCTTCACTTGCGGGTCGCACCCAAAGTCGGCACCTGAAAGAAATTGTTCTTGAGCAAGCTCCTGCAGCTCAATTATTCCCCCAGCTGCTGCTTCGGATTTTGGCTCCTGCAAAAGGGAGCCGATATCATCTGCTCAATCCTCATGACTGAACTCTAGTTCTGCTGCTCTTGTGAAAGAATTAGTTCTAGCCAGTCTGATCTCTGCTGAGGTTCATGAAGCTGCTGCTGGAATCGACAGAGAATCAGTGTGGAGATCACTGGCGACATCGACTCACAGAAGAAAAAAAAAATTTAAGCTACAAAAAAAGCGCAGGAAACAAACTCTAGCTTCCCCAAAGCAGCTACAACAATGCTGTGAATCTTTCACGAGGCGGAGAAAAAAACAACACCCGGGCAACAACAACGACGACAACAACGACAAAGCACAATAGCAAAACACTGGCATAAAAGATCAGAGAGGAAAAAAAACCAAAAACCAAAAACCAAAAAAAAACAAGAGAATTTGGTGACCGAAGAAGCTGTTGGTCAGAACTCGGGGAGCAACTGGAGTAGAAGCAGACACGAGAAGCGCTCTGTGCGACACTAGAAGTGAGAAGAGAGGACCAAGCGCAGCGCAAACGCTCACGCACACTGCGCCGGGGAAGACGACGAATACGAATACGAATACGAAGACTCTACGAATACTGCCACGAATACCCCGAGCATTCCCACCCTGTGAAACAAGGGGCTACCCAACTTACCTGTCCTTTCTTTTTATCTTTTATTTTTAAATTATTAAACAACTAGAAAATTAAAAAAAGTGGTAGAGTCGTTTTATTATTATGCATGATGTTTAATTTTTTAATTTTTAATTTTTTTTTCCTAGATCATAAATTATATAAATTTGTGTGATTTTTTTATAACTATGTTAATATTATGTGAGAGTTATGTACACAAAAGGGTAAGAGAAAGCAAATGTGAAAACATGTTATGAATTTGAGAATGATTTAATGAAAATGTGTTTTGAACACAAAAAAAGAAAAAAGAAAAAAGTTGACCATAAAATTAGAAATATTAGAATTTATGTAAAATTGTGTTTTTATCACTTCAATTTGTGATTTTTGATAAAACCAGGCTAAACATTTAATTTTTATATATTTGTTAAATTATTTAAACAAGATGAAACATTTTGAAAATGCAATAGTACAAAAAAAAATTTTGATCAAATAACAATTGAAGAGGTTTATTTGTGAATAATATTATATTTGAAATCCACATTTAACATTTTGTTGTCTTGTAAAATTAATTTTTAGCAAAATTGAATAAGGATTTATAAGTGCTTATAACATTATACATGCAAAATGTCATTTGACCATCGTAACAAAATTGTATACATAATATGAATAAATTAAATAAAATAACTTTGTGCATGTCTTGTAACAAAATCAATGGTTATTAAACAATTTATTGGGATAATGAAATGTTTGAAGATTCAAATTTTATTACCATAAATGTATAGAAAACCTTTGCATGAATTTTTTCTCTAATAAAAATTATCCTTTTGTGTACTCATGATCTATTAAATTTGGATATTTTCATTAGTTTTTTTAAAATATTCATTTATTAAATATTCAGTTTGAAATGGCAATAATTATATGGGTAGATGACCAACATTGTCCTCATCATAAATGTCATTGCTTATGATAAATCTTAATAAACTTATAATATAAGAATTAATGATATCCTATTATATGAATTTAAAATGTCCTTGCAACATATGGAAATCCTTGGAACTATTATTGACATCACATAATAGGATAAAAGATGAAAATGTTGCCATAAAACAAACATGACATAATGAAATCAGATGGTTTATACAATTTTTTAAACCCATTTTGTGATCCTTATTCCTTGTGTAAATATCACCTATTAGAAGAAAACAATCCATCTTGTTTATTGTGTAATTTATTAGACATGTCCATCATTTTTATATTTACAATTTGTTTATTACTATAGTAGTTTAGCATGTTTGAAATTTAGTACATCATTTGTAAAAAAATATATAATTTTCAGAATTACTTCTTCAAAGAACAAAATGTTGTGAAAGAAATTACATAATGTTTTGAAATATTCAGGAATATTTTATTCTAGACATGAGATTTTCAAAACTGATTAATTATTCTACAAACATGTGTTGAAGTTGCCTTTCTACTACATTAATAAAAAACTATTTAAGCAATCTTGAAAATATTATGAACCTTTAAATCATGTGTGCTTTGTATATTGTAGGGGTTACAATTTTCTTGCAACATGTGTCATTAATTGAATTAAATGCATGGGACGATAAATGACTTGTTTTTATAGAAGATTTACAAGAGAAAAAAAAAAAGATGAAAAAAAAAGGAATAAGAAAAAAAAAGTGATTTAGTTTGTGAGTAAGCAATACACCAATGCTTAAATTGAAAATGATAATACTTTAAAACCAATAAAAATTGATCACAACATTTTTTAATTATAAAATTTTCCCATTTTTTATGTAGTTAAAAACATGTTCAAAATTTGATTCTTGATTTTATATTCTATATTATTCAAAGGCTTAATACTTTGATTAAATCAATTGCATGTTACATTGCATATGTTTGAACTTGTTGTCATTACGTATCACATTAAAGTTCTGAAAACTTTGAGATTTTTTGGTGCATGTTGCTATTTAAGAATGCACGATTCACATTCAAGTGCATTTGTGTTTCAACTTTTCATATAACAACTACATTTTAAAGTTTAATAAATACTGTATTTATTTATGTTTTGAAATATGAATTTAAAATTATAATAAAAGTTTTTGACTTACACATCATGATTGCAAGTTGGCTTCAATGTTTTAAATTTCAACATTTTGTTTCATATGAAAAGAACAACATGTCTTGGTGTAAACCATTAAACCACATTTTATATACCCATACAAATTTTTAATAAATTTTATATTGATTAATTTTCATAATGTTCGTAATTCCAACAACAGGTAACACTAAATTTAAGAGAATGGTAGCTTTTGGTTTGTATTGAAAATCAAAACCACAAATAAATCAATATGAAATTACATTATAATTCAAATTTTAAAACTAGATTATTAAATTTTATTTTATTATTTTCTGTTTATTTCAAATATAATAATGATTTAATATAATTTTTAAGTAATATAATAAATTTACATTAATCATATTATTTTACTTAAATCAAATATACAAACATAAAACCATTAAATTTCAAATTAATTTTTTTTAGTAATATTTCAATGGACATGTTTTAATCAAAATTAGAATCACATTTGAATCAATATTGCAAATGAAATATTCATCATAACATTTTATCAAAGTTGACAAATCTATGTTATTTTTATTAACGTTATGTTTATATGTTTATAACATTGATTCTAAACATCAAATTCATTAATATTTAGTGAAAAATGACATTTTAATAATCTTTTAATATCACCTCCACACATGACTTGGGGGTGAACATTTTAATTTGCCCCTTTTAACCACGTTTTTCTTGGATTGGATTCAAGATTTTCTCCTTTTATTTTTATTTTTTTTCAAATCAATTGAATACATTTCCCTCATTTACTTTGGTTTTTTAAAACTAGTGGAAACTTGACTTATTTAACATTCCAAAGTTTCGTGAGCTTTTAAAACACTATGATTTATTGTTAGGTCAAGGTATTGAAAATATAACCCATTTTGGGATGTCACTTTAACAACAAATGTTCCCAAATCCAAACATCCTAATCAAAATTCATATCAACATAATGTTTTGATTTAAAGAATGACTTAAGCACTAAAATAAAATATATCTTATATTTTATATATTTTTCAAAGCAAGGGTTGTTGTGAAACATGGTAGGAAGGAAGTTGAGGGATGTTAGAAAGGCCCCCAAAAATTTTGGTTTTGAGATGATGAAGGGCACCAAAAAGGACATCATCTTAATTTTTTAATAAGTGAAAGTTAAATCTCATATTTTAAAATTAATGGAAGTGGAAATGATTTCATGGGTAATCTAGATATGATTATGGATTACCATTGTTTGGTAATTAAGTTTAAATATATTAATATTCTACCCTTATGTCAATTGATTATCAATAGTAGCGCAAAGTAGCACAAAGCCTAAGCTTAATTAATTAATTAATTTAGTGATGATGTAGTCAAGATGGGGATCATCCATAAAGCCCGTTTAGCCAAATTTGGTTAATTAACAAACTATGAAAGGAAGAAATTTAAAAACATTGTTATATATTTTTGGCTGCACACTTGAACCATGTATAGAAATCCAATGCCTTTCTCAGATTTTTTATTTTTTTTGAAATTATTTTAAATTTTGGGGATTTTTAATTTTTTTCCCCAAAAAAGTCATTGAATTTGTGACAAAACATTTTCCTAAATTGTGCAACACTGTAATTTTTTTCAAAAAGAAAACAAAAAAGGCTGATCAAAAGCACCACTGACTTTTTAATTAAATGCATTACAAAATTCAATGTAATTTTAGAATTGAAAAATTCAATGAAGAACTTAGATAATTGTGAAAGTAAATAAAATAGGTTTTATATTAGAGGGGTTTTATGGTAGTTTGCCATGAAACCCATCCTTCTATTTATTTTGGAAGGAATTTCTTGGTGCTAAACCCTAAACTTGTCGAATAAAATTTGGTATACTAAAAGTGTGTGTCCAGGCTTTTTAGTCCCTTTGATATTGCAAATGTGTGATTTTTGCCCTAACAAAATCATGGGTTTTTTTTAATTCATTTATGGAATAATACCCATTGTCTTTTGTTTTTCTTGAACAAATGTACTTGTTTTTTTTAATAACATTGTGGAAAGTCTGAAATCCTAAAATATGATACAACCATAACCTACCCATGGTCAAGGTATTAAGACTATAGGTGTTATCCATAGTTCACAAAAAATGAAATGTGACCAAATGATATGTATTATTATATGTGAATTTGGCCAAATGCAAAAGGTTGACAAAATTATCTTGATGGTAATTAATCATTGGATCATAGGCTAAAATTTGGTGATATGGAGGAGAACTATTTGAAAACAATAACAAGTTAAGGTATCAAAGGGGGGGGGGGGCGGGGGGAAAATGGCCCCCCAACCAAAATACACACATTTTTTAAAAAAGGGGTCATCATTGTTGATGAAAAAGAAAGATTGGAAGTTC
>Ga0116231_10010575_pt1 | contig 14761 bp, 11 predicted proteins | sample S1TSphgellanicum_2_FD_89695 | JGI IMG/M metagenome (GOLD analysis project Ga0116231, IMG submission 89695) | Host-associated microbial communities from peat moss isolated from Minnesota, USA - S1T2_Fd - Sphagnum magellanicum MG | ecosystem: Host-associated > Plants > Peat moss > Unclassified...
CAAACTTTTAGCGGCATTCTGAGAATCCCAAAAAGTTTGCGTGGTTTCCGATATAAGATCTAACGCAAACTTGTTGGGATTCTCAAAATGCCGCTAAGGGTTTGCGATGGACCTTATTTCAAAAACCGATAGACTTTTGAGTCGATTCGCTAAGTCGTTGCGGCGATGGGTTTGTTGCAAATAGTTTCCGATGTAATGTCAATCACAAACGGTATATAGAAGCAGTTACAATCGTAAAAGGTTTACGATTGTATCAAGTTCGAGAGTTGTGAAGGACTTGTGATTGTACGGGTGCGAATGTTATAGTATCGCAAAGGCTTAACAATTTGCGAGGAGTTATGGTTCGCAAATGCGGGTTTTCGGAAACTTCTTTCTTTGTTGTTTGCAATGATATGTGGATCGCAAAATAACCCCCTATTGTTGTAGTGGCTACAAGAGAACATGATAAACAATACCAAATGCCGACAAGAACTTGAGTGAGTTCTAGCTTGGGACAGAATAGATGGTATCCACCATTACAATTATCTCAAAGCAGCATTTGATCAACATCATTTGTCTTCTAACATATTTAACATGGATAGTCAAGTGGAGGAATCCAAGTCGACATGATGATGGTAGGATCCAAGTTCGATAGGTCGCAGGGCGCATAGTTTTTGGAATGATCCCATATTGTGCGTCCATCAACTCCTTACAACTCCAACACACCTAAGGGCTTGATCGCCTTAATCCTAAAGATAGTGCGACTTGAAGAAATGTTTAGAGTATCATTAAGTTACCACTAAAAATACACAAAGTCACCAACATCAAATTGTTTCACCTTAGGTTTGTAACTGCCACCTCATGTGTGTGCATACCATAAGGTGTCTCGATGTTGTGCAATGAACAAGTTCTCCATGGCCATGGGCATAACCTTCCTGAATAGAGTAGCCTTCTCTGCGATGACCCTAGCCTAAGTGGCTGGGGAGTCCAAGTCGACAACTTGGTCCATTTGAGCAATAATGGAAAAAGGTGGAATGGGATGTCTCCCAAAAAGTAGAAAATAAAAAGCAAAATGAGACAAAGAGGCGTGTTTGGACATCATGTAACCCAAGGCGATGTGAGGTAGGGCCAGGTCCCAATCCTCTTTGTTCCCAGTAAGGCAAATCTTCCAAAGACCTTTCTTGCATGTCTGAACCATCCTCTCTACAAGGCCATCAACTTGGGGATGATCCCTTGAAGTCCTATAATAGTCAATGAGAGCATGATTAAGTAGGTCTTGGAATTTTCCTTGAATTCTGATCCTTGATCAATAAGGCACTCAACACAAGCCCCAAACTTACTTAGGACCTCTTGTAAGAAAGCTCGACTAGTGCTGTGTGATGACTTATCCGGCAACGTAACAAGCTCGACCCACTTTGAAAAAATGTTCAATCATAATCATGATGTAAACATTACCTTTAAAGGTTTGTGGTAATTCTCCAACTAAATCACATGATTAACAATAAAACATGCCCTAAATAGGGAGTGGAGAAAGCGTGAGCTATCAAAAGGAAAAGGAAGTTCTCATTTTATCACATTGTTCACACCTAGTAATGACATTTCGGACATGAGCATACATACCTCTCCAATGGTAATGAGGAGCGAAAAGGCTATAAGTATGTTTAATTCCAAAATGTCCCAAGCTCCGAATATACCTTCTGAATAAGACTAGGCCGTTCATGTGGTGAAGGAACCACTATGATGCCTTGTGGTAAGCATTGAACGAAATGATTGTCCCTCCATGAATAACGTTTAGATCGTTATTATATGTGATCCCGTTGACTTGATATAACTTGGGTATTCCCCCATGCTAAAGAGACCTCAGAGTGTCCAAGTCCTCCCATATATCCACAATGGGATGCTCAACCAGGTTACATTGTAATAATGGAAGATAACTAAATGCATAAGATACATGTATTGTTCGAATCTAGTCGAAGTCTTGCCTGGCTTCTAAGAAATCTTCAAAGGTAGTGAGGGGGTCTTTACAACATGGTATCCGCGTTCTAATGTGTAATACCAGGTCGGTGAATAACCTTGAACTCATACTCCTAAAGTATAAGCACCCAACAAGTTAACTTACCAGTAAGCTTATGGTTGGTCATCAACCATTTGATAGGTTAGTGGTCAGTATATAAAATGAACTTGGTGCCATAAAGATAGGGCCTGAAATGTATGACGGCCCATACAAGAGTAAGACACTCCCCCTCGTATGAAAAGTAGTTATTCTCAACCTTGTTGCTTCGGGATGCATAAACAATAACATATTCCTTGCCTTCCTCATTAAATTGGCCAAAAATAACACCAACACTAAGAGCACTTGAGTGAGTGTGTAGAATGAAAACCTTGTTAAAATCAAGTCTTCTCAAAATGGGGAACTTTGAAAGTTTTTCCTTATTTGTGTTGAATGTCCGTAGGAACCACCCTTGAGCTTTCAATAGCTTGGTGTAAGCTATCTCCTCTTCATCTCCCTGTATCCATTCATGGCTAGCTTGTTGGATGTAGGAAATAGTGTGTGCTTCCTTGAGCATACAATGGTGAGCCATAGGACTATGGTTCCTATGTCAATAAAAAGGTATGTATCCAAAGCGGTGGCCATCAGTCTCCTAATCCATTTAGTAGTACACATGCTCAAACTAGTTGTCAATTGTGAAACCTGGAAATTGGCATTCCATAAGCTAATTAATGGAAAATTGTGGGTTTTCCTGATGTACATGTACTCGTGGGATACAAAAATTTGATGCCCTAATAACTTGTGGTGTAATAGTCTCCTCCCCCTTCGCTAACAAGGTGCGTTTGACACACCCCCAAGCTCTTTAATGGACTCAAATGTGAGTCTTGACACACCCCCAGGCTCTTTAATGGATTCAAATGTGAATCTAGATTGAAAACATCGAAAAAGTAAAGAGTTAGGGCACGCTCCCTGGCTCATAGCACTTTGAAGGGTAGAGGGGCATGCTGGAGCTCTGAGATGGGACTAAGAAGAATGACAAGCATTTAATCACTCACTCATATTTGCACAAACCAAACAAGAAGTTGGTGAGTGCATAATTGAAACACTTTTGGTGCTAAGACAAGCCACGGGCAAACTCAGATTCATAAGACTCACCATGGCCTGGACTTGGGGGAAGCCACCACCTTCCACTTTATAGTATATTATGTGCCTCTTCATGAGGCCCACATCCAAATGGCTTTTTGTCCCAGGAGTCCCGAAATTGCCAAAGTCCAGACTCCCGCAACTTTGGCGCCCCATAACTTTGTGTGCAGACCTCCGATCAAGATGAGGTTTAAAGCAAAATTGTAGCCCTGATCCAGAACTTTTCAACGTATATAATACGCCACATGTACACAAGGAAATCGGGTCAATTCCTGACTTTTAGTGGTTAGGAGTCAAATTGCCAATTTGACTTCCGGCCTTTTTTGGGGTCATAACTTGTGTTTCAGATGTCCAAATGAGTGATGCGAACCCATTTTAAACATCTATGTTTTAATAGCTTTCTAATGATATAAAGAACTCCTCAAGCCATTGGGTTTTGACCGTTGTAATCACTCTCTAAACATTCAGAAGTCCATCAGGACTCCAACTCCCCACATGTGGGTTCACTTGGGAGTGTGAAAGTTCTTTCCTTCACATTCTTTTGCACTCCCGGGGGCATGGGAATGTGACTTCTTGACTTAGTCTTGGCCCGCACCCTTGCAAGCCCTTTGCCTTAGTCGCGAGCCAAAGGCTAGGATCGCGACAAGTCCAAACTGAAGATAGCGAAAAAGCAAGGAGTCGAGGCACGCTCTCTGGCTCGCAGCACTTTAAGGGGTAGAATATCATGCTTATCGCAACCCCACTTTGAGGGAAGTGTGAAGTCGCCATTCACACTCCCGAAAATGGGACTTGGGAATCCTCCGGGACTCCCAAAAACTTAGAATGCGATTACAAGGGTCAAAACACCTTGCATCATGGTGTTCTTTATATTGTTGGAAAGGCCTTGAAGTGTAGATGTCCAAAATGGCCTCGCATGAGCCATTTGGACATCTGTAGCATAAGTTATGGTTGAAAGAAGGGTCGAGAGTCAAATTGGTAGTTTGACTCCCGACCACTAAAAGTCAAGAATCGATTCGATCCCGGTGTGTGCAGGTGGAGTGCGACACACTATTGGAAAGCTTTCAAGGAAAGCTACAAGTTTGCTTGAGATCTCGTCCCGATCAGAGGTCAAAGCGAGAAGTTATGAACGCCCAAAGTCCCAGGAGTCTAAACCGGGACAGTTTCGGGACTCCACTTTGGGAGTCCCAGGAAAAGTGTCATTTGGATGCAAGTGTAGCGGAGAAACGCAGAAAATACTATATGGGGGAAGGTGGTGGCTTCCCCCGAGTCCGGGCCGTGGTGAGTCAAGTGAGTCTAGAGTTTGCCCGTTACTTGTCCTAGCATCAAAGGTGTTCTAGAATGTGAACTAACCAACTTGTTGGTTGGTTTTTATGCAAGTTCAAATGAGTGATTAGCTTGTCACTTCTTCTTAGTCTTATCCCAGAGCTCCCAGCACGCCCCTCACCCCCCTTTAATGCTGGAAGCTGGGAGCGACACTAAGTTCCAACTACTTCTGCTCTTTAACATAGTTGGACCCCTTTTGGGTCTAACTAGGAACTTGGGGGCGCGTTAGTGTTGGAACTCCAGGATGAGACTAGGAAGAGTGACAAGCATCAACTACTCACACGAACCTACACAACACCAACACAAGGTGATTAGTGCATAATCAGAACATTTTTTATGCTAGGACGAACCACGGGCAAACTCGGACTCATAAGACTCATCACAGATTGAACTTGAGGGAAGCCACCACCTTCCCCCCTTATAGTATACTTTGTGCCTCTCCACAAGGCCCACATCCAAATGGTTTTTTGACCTAGGACTCCCAAGTGGGAGTCCCGAAATTGCCAAAGTTGAAACTCTCGCAAGCCCCATAACCTTGTGTGCAAACCTCCGATTAAGATGAGGTCTAAAACAAAGTTGTAGCCCCTCATCGAGAGCTTTTCAATGGTATGTCACATGCTACCTACACACAAGGAAATTGGGGTGATTTGTGACTTTTAGTGGTTGGGATTCAAATTGCCAATTTGACTCCCGACCCTTCTTTTGGCCATAACTTATGTTTCAAATGTCCAAATGGGTCATGCAAGCCCATTTTAGACATCTATGTTTCAATAGCTTTCCAATGGTATGAAAAAATCCTCAAGCCATTGGGTTTTGACCCTTGCAATCACTCTTTGAACATTCAGGAGTCCATTGGGACTCCAACTCCCAACATGGGGAGTTTATTTGGGAGTGTGAGGGTTCTTTCCCTCACACTCTTTTGTACTTCCGGGGACTGCCAGGCTTAGTCTTGGCCCACACCCTTGTAAGCCCTTGCTTTGGTCGCGAACTCAAGGTTAGGGTTGCAATAATGTTCTTCTTCCGTGTTAAGAGCACGAAAAGATTGTGGCATGACTGTTCGAGCTCTTCTAGCCTTGGTAATAGGACTTGAACCAGATACAAGTCCATTAGTCTGAATTACCTACCTAATGGCAGAAACTCTGGGTGCCACACTAGCCTCTTATGCTACAAAATGGGAAGGGCAAAAAGAAGTGGCATATTCTGGTGTGAGACTAGAATTGTGTGCACTGGAAAAAACCTATTCCCCAACCATGGCATTGTGTGAGAGGCCATAGAATGACCTAGGAGGTCCCTCCCGTGATCCTGAACCCTGTAGAGGTTGGGCATGACTAGCTGGTTAGGAAGGCTTGTTTTTTAGATTAGCAAGTTGGGCCCTCAATGAATCCAATTCATTTTGCAAAGTTTGGACTTCAACAACATGGGCTTGAAGCACCTCCCTTTTGTGAGCATTGTGCTCCTTTTTTTTAACATTTTTACTAGAATTACCCTTAGTGGGGAAAGCCTAAATGGAAGGTTGAGGTGCCTTGGTTTTTGGTTGAGGGGCAACGGAAGATGCTAGCAGATTTTGCCGTGGTAATTAGAGTTGTTTTCGTTCCGGAAACTTGGCAAAACAAACAGCTTCCTGATGTCCCTTTTTCCCACAAGTAGTTGCAAGAAGGTAGGATGGATGTAGTCTAGTGCACTGCTTTAGCCCTTGAAGAAGAATGTGATGATCTAGTTGGTGCAGCTAGTGGAGGCTTAGGCCTTGAATGTGATGGAGGCCTCATAGTACTGGCCTCATAGTGTGCATGAACTAATTCTAACTTTTTAGAAATGTTGTACACATCTAGCAAAGTGTACAAATCTCCAAATTCTACAAAAACCCATTGTAAAACCTGTGGATGGAGTGTTGAAGTACTTTCCTACGAACAGAGATACCGATGGGTAACTTTCAAGTTTGTGATGCTCTAAGTATCCTCTTTGAGCTTGAGAAGCCTAGTATAAAACATCTTGAAGGTTTCATCCTTTTGCCGAAAGAAGGTGACGAGCTGTAGAATTTTTTTAGAATTTGTAACCGAAAATTCGAAGTCAAGAACTTGAAAAAATTCCCCCACTGGATTAGCAAAAGTAGGTGCATCGATGATGAGAGGATTGTTTGTGTTAGCAACAACAAGTTGTTAAAGAAAAAGGTTTATTGAAGTAGGTACCGAATCTGAATTATTGGGCACAATCCCATGATGTGCAATGGCAGCTTATAGTGCAGCTTGAAAAGCAATGGTGATGGTTGTGGCATCAGTTGGATTGGGGATTTGGGTGACACCCAAAATCTTCGAAAAATGTTGCTTAAAAACATCCAATGCCTCATAGTGCACATAACGGGCCAGTTGTTTGAATGCAAACACCTGGGTGTAATTAGTGCCATATTTGAGCTCTAATTCACAAACCACAGTTGAGAAAGTTGCCTTGAACTCCCTCAAAGAAATGGTACATGGCCTTTCTTTGAACTTCTCAATTCTCCCAAAAACATTATTGACCTCCATGGTATATATTGGTGTAGAGGTAATGACTTGCAGCAAAATATACGGTGATGGTCTGAAAGCTAGTGCGGCAACATGCGTACCCCATTGATTAACCCCTCCAAATGGATTCAGATGTACTATTGATGTAGTGTAACCTGAACTTGAATTCCTTGTAGGAGTTGTACTAGATGACAATGGCATTGTAGACGATTGATGGTATTGTCGTGAAGATCTTGAGCTCAAACAAATCGGCTCAAATGATTGTGTGTTACTTTGTAGCTGATACTTACTCACTCCCAAGCTCCTTGATAGACTCCAATGTAAGTCTAAGGTGAAAACAACGAAAGAGTAAGGAGTAAGGGCTCGCTCCTTGATTCGTTACACTTCAAAAGTAGAGGTGTGTGCTGGAGCTTCGGGATGGGGACTAGGAAGATTGACAAGCAACTCAATTACTCACATGAACTTGCACAAACCAAAGAACAAGTTAGTTAATGCATAGCTAGAGCACTTTTGGTGCACGGACGAACCACGCGCAAACACGGACTCACAAGATTCACCACGGCCCAAACTTGGGGGAAGCCACCACCTTCCCCCTTATAGTATATTATATGCCTGGCCACGGGGCCAACACCCAAATGGCATTTTGTCTTGGGACTCCCAAGTGGGAGTCCTGAAATTCTCAAAATTGGGAGTCTCGCAACTTTGGAGGCCCATAACGTTATGTGAAAACCTCCGAATGAAATGAAGTCTAAAGCAATGTTGTAGGCCTTGTTGAGATCTTTCCAATGGTATGTGTCACGCCACCTACACGCAAAGAAATCGAGGTAATTCCCAACTTTTAGTGGTCGGGAGTCAAATTGGCCAATTCGACTCTTGACCCTTCCTTTGACCATAATTTATGTTTTAATTATCCAAATGGGTGATGCAAACCCATTTTAAACATCTAAGTTCTAATAGCTTTCCAATAATATAAGGAACTTTTCAATCCAATGAGTTTTAGCCCTTACAATTGCCCTCTGAAAATTTGGGAGTCCATTGGGACTCCAACTCCCAAAGTGAAAGCTCATTTGGGAGTGTGGGGGTTCATTCCCTCACACTCTCTTGCACTCCTAGGAGCATGAAATGTGACTCCTAGGCTCATTCTTGGCTCATACCTTCACAAGTCCTTGCTTTGGTCACGAGCCAAAGGCTAGAGTTGCGATAAATACCTTGATTTTAGTTGAGTCGTAACGTTTTCATTCGAGGACATGGTGTTGTCCCATGCCCCAAAATTTTGTAGCAATACATAATACTAGCTACAAAGTTCTAACACAACCTATGCAATTACATGCAATCATAAAGGAAACTAAAATGTGAAGTGTTTAAAAAAATGTACCCTAAATAGCTTTTAGTTTCTATAATCACTAGTGCTAAATGACGAAATAGAAGAAGAAAGATTTGTATATTTATGTATTAATAAGATTACATATGTGTATGTATTAATACAAAAATAATGTAGATATATGTATTAATATGAAATATGTAGATGTATGTATTAATACAAGAGTATGTAGATGTAAGTATTAATTTTTAAAAACCTATATATAATCTTGAAGAATACGTACATACGGCATGTTGACAGGGATGAATGGCGATGGATGAACGTCAATGGACAAACGTCAATGGACGGAAGGGCGACGACAATGCGATGGATGGCAGATGGTGACACAACGAACAGCAGACAACAATGAGACGCGATGGCCACAACGCTGTAAAGCGATCCACGTCTGCAAGGTCTACAATGATGGTAGACAACGACGCGATGGCCATGGCTTTACAAAACGACCCGCATCCACGAGCTCTACAGCGATGGCGGATGGTGATGCAACGACCACGTCGACATTATAAACCGTCCATGAGCTCTACAACGATGGCGGATGGCGACGCAATGGCCATGGCACTATGAGGTAATAAAGTCTGCACTTAAGCAAGATGACAACATTAAAGCTTAGTAGAATTTGACGGCCTTCATGTTCCAATCCAAAGCGCACCATTCCATTCTCCCGGCTCCAAGCCTAACAGTTTGCTTTGCGACGGTTTTGAACAAAATCGTGCCAAGGCCTCATCCTCACGATGCGCCTCTTGTCAGCTGTGGATCAAAAACAAGAATCAGTGTCAAGGTCTTCCTTCTGAGGTTTTATGATATTCAATTCTCTCACCATTGACCGATTATGCACAACATTCAGAGCGGAGTTGTGTTCGGTTTTAAAGCTTTAAATTAGTTGACGATGTTCGTCGCTGTTGGAGACATTTGTTGCATTAGTGCGACATAATTCCTTAATGCCTTACAGAAGGAAGTCTTTCTGTTCTGATTCCAATATGGCGACATCAGTGGTGGACATCAACAACAATGGCAAAGCTACAGTGACTGTGTGACTCGCCACTAGTAAGGACGTGTCCGCCATTATTGTTCTTGTTCGCAAACTTGAAAATTACGAGAAGCTTGCACACATATGAAAGGTAACAAATGCAAAACTATTAGAGTCGAGTATCTGGAAGCAAAACTACTAGAGTTGAGTCTCTGGAAGCAGCCATCGTTCCAAGGACCTATGGTTTTGATGTTCGAGGTGGTGGCCCTGTAGAGTGAAGACGAACAACAAAAGTGAGACCAACAAGGAGTAATAATGCAAGGGGGGGGGATTAAGAAAAATTTGTTGCTTTCAACATTAAACGACAAAAAACAGTTTTTTTATAATTAAATTGGTATCATATGTACTCTTTCAAATGTACACAACATTAACGCTCATTCAATCAACTTGTAGTTCTGGCGATGCGACCACATGGCACCTCGACCAAGCACACTTGCCTATTTTTAACACTCTACATTTCACTCTTAGTGTTGGGGGGGGGAAGAGGTACCATGTAATTGGACTCAAGTTGTTTTTGATACAACTAGAGGTACATCAGATTCTGGAGAAATAATTACAACCTTTTATGAATCTATGCAATTGGATAATGAAAAACCCAATTCATTAGGTTTTTCAAACACACTCTCTAACTCCATTCCATGTGTTTCCAACTACCCTTTCATTATGGGGAACCAATTCACCAAAAAGGAAAGAGACTAGGTCACAAACTTGGTCACATATTTGTTAATTAAGTATGAAAATGTGTTTGCATTCTCAATGAAAGACTTAGGTAGGTGTAAGACCATGTAGTTCTCTATAGACCTTACAGATGAGACACCCATCTATTGGAGGAAGCATAGGTTGTGTAGGCATGAATGGGAATTGGTAGATGAAAGATGTAAAAAGTTCCATGAAGTTAGTCTCATTCAACCATCAAGTTTTGATTTCGTAGCCGCTATAGTAATGCCAACAATGAAATATTCAACTGGATTATGGACTGAAAAAAGGATGTGCAAGGATTATAGGCCTTTGAACCTAGTTACACCTCAAGACAAGTACCCCATGCGCATCCCTGAAGAATTGTTTGATAACATTGAAGATTCAAACATCTTCATAATTATGGATCTAAGGCAAGGCTTCAACCAAATTGTGCTCCCTGTGAAGGATCGTAAGAAAACGACATTCCATAGAAGTAACAAGTTATGGGAATGGCTTATGATGCCTTTTGGATTGAAAAATGCACATGTTTTCTTTCAACGAGTCATGGACCAGGTTCTCAAAAGGGCTCATTTCCTGAAATGCTACATAGATGACATCCTAGTGCATAACAAGGGACTCGTACAACACTTGGCTCATCTTGAGGAGTTATTCAAGAGGCTCCATGAAATTAATATGAAGATCCATCCTAAAAAATGTGAGTTTGTTATCACCTCAGTAGTCTACCTTGGACATAGAATTTTGCCAAATTGTATTATGGCTCATTGGGCGAAAGTAGTAGCCATTTTGGAGATGCCGAATCCTACTGATGTTCACACTTTGAAGTGTTTCATCAGACTATGTAATTAATACAAGATTTATGTCCAAGACTTCATTACTATTGCCCATCCTCTCTATGCATTGTTAAAGAAGGATGTTGCTTGGACATGAAGCGAAGACGCTCAGGAAGCTTTGAACACACTCAAGGAAAAGTTTTCAGAGTTCCCCATTTTGAAAAGATCTAATTTCAGCAAGGTCTTCGTTCTACACAGATTGGAGTGCTCTTGGTATTGGTGATATTCTTAGTCAACTTGATGAAGAAAGCAAGGAATATGTTATCGCTTATGCATTTTGAAACAACAACAAGGCCGAGAGCAACTACTCTTCATACAAAGGGGAATGTCTTGCTGTTGTATGGGCCGTCATACATTTCAGGCCCTATATTTGTGACATTAAGTTCACTTTGTATACCGACCACCAACCTATCAAGTGGTTGATGACCAACCATAAGTTTACTAGTAAGTTAGCTCGTCGAGCACTTATATTTGAAGAATATGAATTCAAGGTTATTCATCGACCTAGTATTACACATCAGAATGCGAATACCATGTTGCGGGCACGCGCCTCTACCCCTCAAAGTGCTGTGAGCCAGGGAGCGTGCCCCGACTCCTTACTTTTTCGTTGTCTTCAATCTAGACTCACATTTGAGTCCATTAAGGTGCCTGGGGGTGCGTCATTATATGTGGTATTTGGGGGGGGTTCATTATGAAATATTGGGAATTGTTGGTGGAATTGCCATGATAAATTAATTGGGTCAAGAGAGCGAAGCCCGAGAAAACCTAATTCCTCATGGTCCATAATTCAATGTGATTAGGTTAAATGGAAGTTTATTGACTTCATAATTGTTATACTATTTTGTATTAATGCATAATATTTCCAAATTGTATTTCTTCATTGTTTTTTTAGTAGTAGAGGCAACATTAGGTAGCCCTTTCTTTTTGGTGACACCACCCAATGTGAGAAGAGGATCACTTTCCATGATGTTCTACAAGATGCCTTTGCATCTATCATGAGGGATGCAAGATTTCATGTTTTATGTGAAAACATTCATGTTTTTTCGTCACCTACCTTTTCGTCTTTGTGTTAATAAGTTGACATTGTGGTTTTCAATGGATGGTGTTTCAATGTTGCTTGATGTCGTCACCGTTGACACCATTTGAACAAATTTGGTTTTGCAAATAACTTTACCTTGTGGGGTTGCATGACAGTTGTGGTTCGGGCTAAAGATGGCTTTTATTGATCAATACATAGCAAACATATTTTTCCTTCTAGCCATAAAGGTCATTGGGTGTTTGCATTAACAAGTCGATAATTTTTTCATCAATGTGCTAACATGATGTGGAAAGCAAAGGGCATTTTCATATCTTCATTGGTCCCCTAGATGCATCAACATCGTAATAGATGTTTATTTTTTGTTTGATGGATAACTAAGATTATGTGTGTTTAATGAAGTACATATGAAAAAAACAAACATTCCTACATTATAAAAACATTAATAGGCATGGATGTGCAACATTTGACCATGCATTCAATACCACCATTTGCCACATGTATCTAATATTTTTGTATGTATATCCAACATTCGACAAATTTCAAAAAAATTCAAATTTACATCGATATTAAATATTATGAAAAAAGAAACGATTTTTTTAAAAAAATCATTTTTAAATTACAAATCTAATGTTGTTATTTCAATAACACCCCAATCCTTAGGCGCACATAATCACCCAACATCGGTTGATCAATGCACCCACTGGTTTTACCCATTATAAAGCACAAGTGAAGGTTATCATGAACCTAAACATATCAACATAATGAGGCATAGGATGGGGGAGAGTTCTTATGTTTACTCCTTATGACTAAGAGAGGTTTAGGGTTTATTTATAGGGTTTAGATCCCCCTCCCACTTTTAAGGACTACGCATAAAATCTCTTTTTTTTTCTCAAATGAATATTTGGAGATATAAAGTGACGCGCTTCCAAGTCCTTTGTTAGCCCCAAGTTGGGGCTAAGTCACTCAAGTTGCAGAAGTATGGGGAACTCGGGGCACATTCACAGCTTCCAGCACTAAAGGGGGTGAGAGGGGCATGCTGAAAGCTCCGGGATTAAACTAGGAAGAGGGACAAGCTTACTTAGTTATTGGTCATACATCCAAATCCAACCAACAAGTTGGTTAGAACTCATTCTGCACACTTTCAGTGTTGGGACAAGCCACGAGCGACCTTGGACTCACTTGACTCACCACGGCCCGGACTCGGGGGAAGCCACCACCTTCCCTTATATAGTATTCTCTGCAACTTTCCACCGCACTTGCATCCAAATGGCTCTTTTTCCCGGGACTCCCAAAGTGGAGTCTCGAAATTGTCCTAGTTTGGACTCTCAGGACTTTGGGCATTCATAACTTCTCGCCCCGAGCTCGGATCGGGACGAGGTCTAAACCAAAGTTGTAGCTCTCCTCAAGAGCTTTCCAAGGGTGTGTTGCACTTGACCTGCACGCACCTGGATTGGGTCGATTCTTGACTTTTAGTGGTCGGGAGTCAAATTGCTAGTTTGACTCCCGACCCTTTTTTTGACCATAACTTGTGCTACAGATGTCCAAATGGCTCATGAGAGGCCATTTTGGACATCTACAATTCAAGACCTTTTCAACGATATAAGGAACGCCTCAATGCAAGGTGTTTTGACCCCCATAATCACGCTCTGAGTTTTTGGGAGTCCCGAAGGACTCCCAAGTCCCATTTTCGGGAGTGTGAGTGGCGACCTCACACTTCCCTCAAAGTGGGGTTGGGACAAGTAGCTTGGAGTGCAACTTGAAAGGCGGTGACCATGGTTGTGGAATCAACTGGATTGGGGATCTAGGTGATGCCCAAAATCCTAAGAAAATGTTATTCGTAGACATCCAATGCTTCATAGTGCACATAACTCGTTCGTTGTTTGAATGCGAATGCCTTAATGTAATTAGCGCCGTACTTGAACTTTAATTCACAAACCATAGTTGAAAAAGTTACCTTCAACCCCCTCAAAAAAATGGTACCAGGCCTTTCACTGAACTTCTCAATCTTCCTAGAGGAACTACTGACCTCCATGGTATATATGGGTGTAGAGGTAACGACTTATAGCAGAATATATGGTGATGGTGTGAAAGCTGATGTGCCAACATGCATACCCCACTAATTAACCCCTCCAAATGGACTCTAATGTACTGTCGATGTAATGTAACCCGAACCTAAAATCCTGGTAGGAGTTGTATTTGATGATAGTGGCGTTGTAGATCCTTGATGGTACCGTTGTGAAGATTGTGAGCTCAAAGAAATTGGCTCAAATGATTATGTGTTACTTCATAGTTGATACTTTAACTCTGGTTGAACGGTAATGCTTTCATCATCCGAGGACATGGTGTTGTCCCATGCCCCAAAATTTTGTAACAATACAAACCACTAACTATAAAGTTCTAACATAACCTATGCAATTAAATGCCACCATAATGGAAACTGAAATGTGAAGTGCTTTAGAAAACGTACCCTAAGTAGCTTTCAGTTTTCTTAATCACTAGTGCTAAATGACAAAGTAGAGGAAGAAAAAATATATATTTATGTACTATAAGATTACATAAATGTATGTATTAATACAAAAATAATGTTGATATATGTATTAATAGGAAATATGTAGATGTATTTATTAATACGAGAGTATGTAGATGTACATATTAATTTGAACAACCTCTATACAATCTTGAATAATATGTACATATGATTTGAAGAATATGGTATTAGATACGTATGTTCATAATACATACAATTTGAAAAATACGGTGCATCGATGAGGATGAATGACACACTCCCAAGTTCCTATTTAGACCCAAGATGGGACTAAGTTATTCAAACAGTGGAATTGTGAGGAGCTCAA
>Ga0116231_10010576_pt1 | contig 14759 bp, 12 predicted proteins | sample S1TSphgellanicum_2_FD_89695 | JGI IMG/M metagenome (GOLD analysis project Ga0116231, IMG submission 89695) | Host-associated microbial communities from peat moss isolated from Minnesota, USA - S1T2_Fd - Sphagnum magellanicum MG | ecosystem: Host-associated > Plants > Peat moss > Unclassified...
AGGTGATGGTTTCCCCAAGGTCCGGGCCGTGGCTCTTCCTAGCACCAAAGGTGCTCCAACTTTGGACTAACCACTTGGAGTGGTTCATGGAGGGTCCGTGTGAGTGAGTCAAGCTTGTCCACTTTTCCTAGTCTTTCCTGGGACTTCTAGCACGCCCCTCTCACCCTTTTCTAGTGCTAGAAGTCGGGATCGTGCCCCAAGTTCCAACCATTTCCGCATTGCCGCATACTTGGACCCTTGAGGGGGTCCACAAGGAACTTGGGGGCGCGACAGGTCCCATTACAAAGTCCTAAGGCCGCATCGAGATTTCTTAGTAAAATAATAGGGACATAAACTTTGAAGGCCAGGCGATGTGGTGGCATACCTGCGAGAGTAATGGTGTTAAGAAATTTTGTGCCAATCGCCATAGCTTGGTCATCCCTCGTTTCCACTGAATTTGTTGACAAAAATACATGCTCTTGCCTAGGCATAGCCTCGACAATCTGAGTGTTGAGAGAGTTCATGACTATATTTTTTGTTGTTAGAATAATTTGATCGTCCATGTATCCTTGGTTTGCATGATTGATTGCCAGGGCTTGGAAAACAACGTGGATGAAGGTCTCTAAAGATGGCGCTTGATGGATTTCCGGGTATAAGGTGATCTCGACTCTGATTGAGGGCTTTGCGTCGACTTCCAATGGAAAATGATTAATGATGGAAGACTTTTGGCCATTGCCAACTCTCAGAAGGTACTCAACATACGGCCTGGAAAGGGGATCGACGCGCAATCTCATGTTTTCCGTGAGAGTCAAGATGCGCACTTGACGCCACAAAATTGAACGCGAAAGGGTCGTAGCAACGATTGTTGTTTGAGAGCCTCTGGACACCACTAGTAGACATTGTTAGAAATCACCCCCAAAGATAACCACTTTACCACCAAAGGGCGGATCTGGGCATTGCATGATGTCGCGCAAAGTCCGGTTTACCACCTCGGCACAGTGTTAGTGTTATGCTTAGAGCCTCATCCCAAACATCAACTTTGCTTCCTAGAATATCTCAGCAGAATCGCTTTGCACAGGTATCGAGCACATTGAATCCCTACCAAGGGCAATTGGGATCTTGAAAACCGAATGTGCAGTTCGTCCACCTTCCAATAGGAGAGCTACTATGCCGGAAGAGGCAACCCGATGGTGACATGTCCATCTCGTCGAACCAATGCCAATAACACGTTATATACAAAGGTTTTGCCCGACCCACTTGGACCATCTAGGAAAAATATTGCGCTTTCGCCTTGGGCTATTGCATTGAACACTGTAGTGACAATTGTTTCCTAACAAATGTTGAGCCGCGGGAGATTTTGGTTGATGTAGCCATGGAGTATGTCTTTATTGTAGTCAAGCTCTGTAACCAATTGAGGATTGACATACAACATTTTTATAGGTAGCAAAGTGAGCGGCATTTCCGGAAAGTCGTGTAAGCCTTTGTTTGTCAACGATAATTTGGCCTCGAGGAGTAGTAGGGTGTTGTTATAGGCATCGTCGGCAGTGCCTCCATTCATGATGCGTCGATGCCGCATATTGTGCGACATATCATCTCGATATCTTTCCCATAACACTTCCGGATTCAAAGGAGAATAGAATAGTAAAAGAGTCACAAAGAGATTCTTTAGCCTCTTTGCATCTTGATCGATACCTGCTTCTTACATGCACGTGTCCCATTCTACGTCATCTTGTAGTAATCCCAGTGCTTTGCAAGCATATTGAAACATCGGATGCTCTATGTCATCAATAGTCCGGAGATGTTCGAAAGAGGTCACGCCCAGTATGACAATAAGTAGGAGGCAGAGGAAAAAACATTCATCAACAACGGGATGTATGAAATACATTCGCCCAACGACTTTTTCTCCTCGTTATTAGACCGACCAAATTTTTTCTCGAATTTTCCAAATATGATCAACAAGGAAGTTCGCGTACACCACGTTCCACCCATTTGCATTTTGAGCATTATATGCAAAGTAGGTGGTCAAGGTGGTTCTCTGGCGGGTAGCACGTTCCGCCATAGCGGCCAAATCTTCATTTTCATTAAAAATGATGTTGTGTTATCCTGACAAATGAACAACTAATCGAATGACTGGCAGCCATTCCTTATGCTTTTTGAATGAAAGTAAGGAATCGACCCCTTCAATAACGCTTAAATACTTGGCGTCAATGTATTGCTGGATCTCGTTTATTGGACCGGCAATCACCGCTGCAACACGGTCAGGACCTTTGTAAACATATTTAAAAAGATATTTGACATTTCGAATATCGGCGGACACCTCGACGTTAATATGTGCATTAAACATCTTGGTAAGGTAAGGGTTGTGGGGCACCACCCATCGGTTGTCATATGCAAAGCCATCTAGAGTGTTTTGAAATGTTCGACCATCATTTTGCCGACGGTAGATAGGGTAATCGTCTTCGCCTTGTGTTGTCTCTTCGGAGAAAGCTCGCGAATATCGTTTCTTGCATAAACCGTTGACCATGCAGGGTGCGTTGGGGTATTCTTGGCCACACAGTCCGTGCAACAAACATTTTGTGACCGTTTCAAAAAGAGGTGCGTTCTCTGAAAGAGGAAGCTCCATCGACACTAAGCGATTTATGTTTTCGGTTGTGGAAACTTTATTCTCTGGAAGAAATATAAGGAGTAGATGGATGTGAAGTAGGCTTCGTTTCTAGTATTCCTTTGTCCACATGTTCCCAATAACTTTGGCGAACCATCCAATTTTTGCCACTCCTTTTAGAAGGGCTTTCACCTTCATCTGAAATACGCGGTGACCAAATTTGGACGATCAAAGGCTGTTTGGTTGGGCTCGAACTTCGCAATTATTTCCTACTAATTCGGGTTGTAAGTGAATCTGAGGAAGACATCCGGAATTCCTTTGCTTCGCACAATAGCCATCACATCTTGATATGTTTGCATCATGAAACGTGGAGAACCGCGAAATAAAGTTGGGAGAACAATTTGCTGACCCACTTACGAAATATTTAATCGAAAATCATGTTCGACCATATTTGCTAGCCCATGGTAAAGTTCCACACAAAGTTGAGCTTGGTTTAACACCAAAAAGTTAATAGTGTTCTGTTTTGTTTTAGTAGCAACGTCGATGATATATTGTTAAAAAGGCAACCACCAAGATGCAGAGCGGAGAGTTCACCACTAAAGTGCACTATTTGTCCGTAATAAGCTGCCATTGAAACCCTAATGCATGCTTCGTCCTAATTGTTCTGTAGTCGCAAATTTTTAGACCACCCGTCTTCCCTAACGAAGAAAAGCAACGAGTATTGTAAAGGATCGTAAGAAGGTGCTAGCTCATTCATCCATTGTAAACCACCTCCATATCACCGTTGTATAATGACATTGCGATTTCCAACCTCTCCCGGCTCACCAGGAATTATCATTGCAACTTTGTTTACCGTAGGGACATTGTAACGGTGGACATCTCCATTTCCCAAGGTACGACCAATTGTAATGCAAATGTGGACCTCCTCTGCAAGGTTTGCGGCAAGAAGGTTGGCTGCACGAACAAAGACATTTACATAAGGATTTACGCACCTGAGGATCGTGCAAAGTGTTGTCAAATGCGTCGAGCTTAGATTAGGGTTCTACATTTGCTGATTCAGACCCTCATTTACCGCATCATGCACATAGGCCTGAAAAAAGTGTGGCAATTGCCCTTTTGTGGGTTCCATACCACTAATCAAATGGTAGAATCCTCCTTGCACTTTGTAGGTATGCACTCCTGGTCCAATCTCGAAGCCCACACTCTGGACCTTTGTCGCAACCCTAGCCTTGGGCTCGCGACCAAGGCAAAGGGCTTGCAAGGGTGTGAGCCAAAAGGAAGTCCGGGAGCCAAGGCCAAGGCATTACAAGGGTGCGGGCCAAGAGGAAGCTGGGAGTCACATCACATACTCCCGGGAGTGTGAGAAAGTGTGAGGGAGTGTGAGGGAGTGGACACTCACACTCCCAAGGCAACCCCCACTTTGGGAGATTGAGTCTCGGTGGACTCCTAAAATTTCAGAGACAGATTTGAGGGGTCAAATCACAATGAATTGTGGCGTTCTTTATATCATTGGAAAGCTCTTGAAATGTAGATGTCTAAAATGGGCTCGCATTGCTCATTCAGACATCTGAAGCACAAGTTATGGCCAAAAGAAGGGCCGGGAGTCAAAGTGGCAGTTTGACTCCCGACCACTAAAAGTCGGGAATCGACCTCTTCCCGATGTCCAATTCTGAAGTGCGACACGGCGTTGGAAAGCTCTCGACAAGAGCTACAACTTTGCTTTAGACCTCGTCTTGATCGGACTCTGTAGTCGAGAGATATGAGCTCCCAAAGTCCCGGGACTCCAACCTAGGACAGTTTCGGGACTCCAACTCGGGAGTCCCGGGAAAAAGAGCCATTTGGATGTAGCCTCCGTGGCCAGCCACAGAGAATACTATAAGGGGGAAGGTGGTGGCTTCCCCAAGTCCAGGCCGTGGTGAGTCTTGTGTGTCCGTGTTGCCCGTGGCTGGTCCTAGCACCAAGTGTGCTCCAACTATGCACTAACCACTTTGTGTGGGTTGTGTGCAGGCCCGTGTGAGTGAGTGAAGCTTGTTAACTATTCCTAGTCCCATCCCGGAGCTCTAACACGCCCCTCTACCCCTCAAAATGTTGTGAGCTAAGGAGCGTGCTCCGATTCCTCCTTTTCCGTTGCTTTCTACTTGGGCTCACATTTGAATCCTTGAAAGAGTTGGGAGTGCGTGAACCCTTGTGGACGTAAATGCGAATGCAACATTGTATAAACGAAAATGTTTATGCAATTTGGCATTTTGTCGATCTTGTAACATCACCATGTACTTTGGCGAGGTGCGAATAGGAGGCAAAAGAATTTTCCTTGAGGCACAACATTTTATATAGTGTGGTCTTCAAATAGAGCCCCTTGTGCGCTCTTCGATCCAGAAGCAAGAACCACAATGGTTGCATTGCTCATTCAAGCGTCGGAACACTTGTCGGTCTATTTACGAGTCAGCCAAGGGGTACTACAAATCTTGTAGGGCCATGTGCTGTCCAGCCTAAAGTTGATCCTTTGTGCACGTGACGCGACGTTATTCAACACATCACACAACATCTATCATTAGTTGGGCTTGATGGCCCTACTCTGTTTCAATAGCATGTGCTTTCGTGTGTTGTTCCACATTTTCCAATATTAGCCATACACTATGCTTCTTCATGTTGGGCCTCATTACACGCAACCCATTCTAGAGCTATTGTAGCACAACTTTGACGTTCTCGAGCAGCTGCTCGCCTTTTTTCATCGTTTGCATATCTGCGCAGCACTCTAGGGCCTCGTCTACGATTCTTTCAGTCGGAAGCAAAATGGAGTTAAGCTCTAAAAACATAATAACATAACTTCATATTTAATTATCATTATAATAGGCGCAAGTCTAACCTCGGGGTCAACATATCCACGAGCAATGTATATGTATTTTCTATGTCATTTGAGTATCAAGTAGCCCTTTCCTAGTCAGACAAAACCAATTTAGTTTTAAAGAATCATATGAGGCATTAACCCACCAGAAACACCACACATGGAAGAGCCAAAAGGAGTGAGAAAAAGGTACTTGTGCCATGATAGTATTTATAACGCTTGTGCTCTTGATGTTTCACATTGTTCAACTCTACAACCATGAGTGACGTGATGACTCCCACAGCTCCTCTAGAAAATGATGCCACAATTGGGTCAACTTCATTGCAACCCCCCACCTAACAATCTCAAGTTTAGGAGCACATACAACCTCCTAAGTCAAGACCTCAATGCTAAATAACCATCAAAGCGACTCCTCGCTAGTCCTACTTTGTTGTTCTCTTCATGGAAATGAAAGGTTTGGAGGATAAACTTTAAAATGGTCCAAAATCACAAAACTGTTATTATTAGGCCAAGTGGGCAATTTGTGTGCAATTCATGGCCTTTTAAGTCAAACAGTTTTAGATCTAGGATTAAGGAAGACTATCAAAACCTGAGCTAAAGTGGAAGATGCATGTTCTTAATGAAGTCTTCATATGATTTGCCCCCAATCCCTAGCTTCAGTTCTAACTACAGTGCATGGAATCTAAGCAAAATAGAAACCATAAACAATCAAGAATGCATAGGGTCCTTGTGAAACTCTGAACTCAACTACTCTATTTGAGACTACTAACACAATTATGTTTTTCAAGCCTTGGAAACACATTATCTAACGATGTATCTACAGGTGCTTGATTTTACTCTATGCTAGTTTTAAGTTTTTACAAGACATTCTTTTCAGCTTTACATGATGAAAGAGAGTATGGAAAACCAAGAGATTGATGAAGAGTCTTACAATGGGAGTTATAAGGCCACCAAAAATAATGATTCCAGCCACCAGTGAAAGGTAGCTTGCAAAATACTGCTGCAAAGTCTCTCTCCGACCCAATTCCACCAGACTTTTGTTTTTGTGTTCCTAAATCACAAATGTTCCAACAAATCATCATCATCTTCTTCTTTTTCTTCAAATTCTAGTTTTGGGGATGATCACCAAAAATCTCTCTCTAACCGAATTCCTCCACACTTTTGTTTGTGTGTTCTTGAATCACAAAATTCTCCAAATCTTCTTCATATGTTTTTATTTTGTGGGACCACATATTGAGCAATAGTGAAGGTGCTCTGAGTCATTCACATTCATCACTCTCAAAAGTTTTGGTCTATTTTGGGGGGTGGGGTATCCTAGAAAAAATCTACTTATTCAAAGTTTTTTTCAAATTTCTTTGCCAATTCATTCATGCTTACAGTTTCATCACTGCCAATATTCAGTGGTTCCTGGAAGTCTGATTTTGTCAACCTGTAAATGGAACTAAGGATCTCATAAACTGAAAAAAACATTATCTTTTCCCATAAGAATCACTAACTGATTCAAGCAAAAAAATTGCAAAAATCTCCACTCAACCCTATGTCTACACACATACTTTCCTGCCATGACCACCTGAAAAACAATAGAGGAGATACATACTTTGATGATGACTTCTCGATTTGTGGAAACAATTTTTTTTATCAATGGTCATTATATTTCAACTAACACCATAATTGGTTATAAAACATGATTGCAAGAAAAATAAGTTTGGAATGTTGAAGCAAACAATATAAAAAGGTCATGGATTGATGTTGCTTTTGCTAATATGTTTGATTTACATAAAAAATGTGGAGGCACCTTCACAAATCATGTCATTTTAACATGGAAAATATTTGCACTAGACAAGTCATCATCACTTGTCTAAGGAATATAATAGGAAAAAATATAAATCGAAAACAAAATTGAAAAAATGAAAGGTGAATTTTATCATATATATATTTTCAACTAAGGAATAAACCAAAACTTTAATAGGTCAATGTTGCCATGATTTAGTTGCATGACAAATATTAGAAGAAGGTTAAATAAAGGACATAATGCAAAAATAAGGATTTATCAAATTATAGTTAAATTCACCAAAGAGGATGAACATGTCATAATTATATTCAAGAATTTTTGTCTACACCATTAAATGAAGGCAAGGTAAAAGATTTGCTTTTTGAAAAAACTTCTTATTCAACACTAGAAATGGGCATAATAAATTATTCTTTTACTTGAAATAGTTTTTAGTGTAAATTTGCAATTTGTCAAGTAAAATGACATTATCATAAACAAAAATTAATTAAAAATAGCAATTATTTAATGAAATCCTTGAACAATTTTGCAACTAGTTTGATTGAAGTTGAAAAACATAAGATGGAATTCAAATAAAAAATGATGATCTTATTTATAAGTTATATCTTTTAATGAAAGGGTGGCTGAATCAAATAATGAATTTCAACTTGAAAGTTAAACATTAAAATTGGAATCTTGTGTGCAAATCAAACTATTCAATTTTGCAATTTACATTAATGTATTTTAATTTTCAAATATAAAGACATTGCATTAAAATTATGTATTTAGTTGATATTTTAGTTTTGATTTGGGTTCTAAATTCAACCATTATTTTTTTAGTTGGATATAATATTCAAATTTATTTTTTTATTAATTTTATTATAATGTCTTTAATTCCAAATACAGAAAATTACATTAATTCCATTAAAAAAGCCATATGTTTAAGTATAATATTTTTATTAAATGAATTGCTTCTTAAATCTCACAATGAAATGAATATCACATGTGAACTTATATAATTAAATTGCATGTTTTAAGTTTCATAATTTTGATTATGTAATTTCAAGTTTAAAGACATATATTAGTTCAAAAACTTATTTCAAAATTCAAATACTATATCTTTTACAACAATAATGCAATTATATAGTTTCACAATGAAAATTATTTCAATTGTTTATCACAATTTTGACAAGTATTTCATTCATTAATTAGTTTAATTCATTTGTTAGTTTCAAAATTACATTGAATTGTGTAAAATAATCAATTCTCAATATCTATTTCAATAATTCAAAATTTTAATATTAAATTTGGTTGTAAATTCAAATATGTTTTAAAATTTTATATTGAGTTTTAAAATTTATTTAGTCTCACCATTTAATTAAAAACATAGTTTTTGTTTTGTGCCTTTCATTGAATGTGATTACAATCACTTCAATTTTTGTTTCATTCAGTTCATCTCTTAAATGCATATGCCATTGGATATCACATTTGTTGATTATTGTAGTAGCCTAGAAAGTTTGGCACTTTGATGCCAAATATTTAATATATTTTCTCTTAATAATCTGGCATAATAATTAAGAAATCCTTAAGGTGTATTTTTATTTGTGAAGTAAACTTTGGGAATTTCTCAAAAGTCCTAAAAAAAGATTTCTCATAATATCTAGTATTGAACTTGCTAGGTTACTATGGTATTTTTGTGCATAATTTTGATGAGGGTTTCTTTTACCTGCTAATTTTAGACAAATTTTGACTTGAAAAATATGATTTTGACCTATACAAAGGATTTTTTGGGGGAAGAAAATGGCCCAAATTAGCCAGATTTTAAAGAAAATAAAATCCATATCGCCATTTTTTAAAATAATAAGTTCTAGTATGTACCCAACAATGTAGGAGGATTTTGTTTTTAAATTTCTACTTTCACATCAAAAATTTGGCTAAATTATTTTCTAGATGATCGCCACTTTGACTACATCACAAATTCCTTAAGAGAAACTGTGCTTCTAATCTCTTTTCTCCAGCCACCATCCATCCATCCATCCATCCAACCATTCCTCCTGGTGTGCTGGTTGAGATTGATACCCGAGATGATAACCTCCGGGTGAGCGCCGAACCCTCCCCCGCGCACACAGAGACCGGTAGCAGTGTTTGAGAGGGAGGGAGCTGGGGGCGTTGCGCGCAGCGATGGAGGCAGGAGCGGTGATCATGCGCAGACTGCGTACAGTGCCGCGGGAGGCGGTGCCAGGTCTGCTGGAAGCAGTGATGGACTGCACAGCAGTGGATGCGTCTTCTCTCCTCACCCATTTATTGCATTCTGTCCCTCCCTTTCTGCAACAACAGCAGGTACCAACTACCAACCCACACCTGTGTAGTCACACAATCCTTGTAACTGTTTCATCGCGTTCAATCTCTCGGAAGCGCTTGCTCGTGTATCGTCAAAAAATAGCAGCTTGAAAACAGCAGGATCATACAAGGAGTCTAGGGTTTATAAAACCCTTAAAGAGCAGTATGCTAAAAGAGAACAAGAGCACATCATCAATGTAGTATACAACTCATTGGTTCTTTTGGGTCATACAGATAGATCTCTGAAAATGGGTCGTTTTCGCAAAATAGCAGCTTGAAAACAGCAGGATCATGAAGGGGTTTAGGGTTTATAAACCCATAAGAGCAGTCTGCTAAAAGAGAACAAGAGCTCATCATCAATCTAGTATAAAAATCATTGGTTCTTTTCTTGTGGGTCATATAGATAGATCTCTGAAAGTGGGTGTTTTTTGTTTTTCTGGGTTTTTCTCTCTTGCTTGTCTTGTTATTGGGTAGGGGCTGGATCCAGATACAACAGTAGCAGTTGAAGTGTATTCTGAGATGGAATTGGAATTTTCCAGAGCATATGTGGCATCTTTGCTACATCTTCTCCTTTTATCAGGTAACTTACTGTTTGGAATTTTGTGCTTGGGATATAGCAACTGGATTCTTGGGGAAGAAGGGGAAGAAGAATTTTGTTGTAGTTTCTCCTACAGTGTTTCCTGGCTGCCTGTCTGTTTGGGTGGAGGTCCTTCCGCAAGGTCTGCTTGGATTCTTGCAAACCTGATTCAAACTCAACCATGTGAGGGGGATAGCAAATTTTTGCAATGTGTTTTTAGTGTTACATTATTATGGGTTCTGGTTTTAGCTGTTGTTGTCCCAATTAGCACCACCCTTGAACTACCACCTAACATTGATAACAACATCCCTCCAGTTTGAAAATCCCTTGATACACATCTCAATTGGACTAGCTCTCTACTACATGATGATCTCCTGGGTTATACACTAAAATACCCTAAACCCTACATGAGTGGTTGTTGTTGCAATGTGGTTGTTGGAATGCAGATAACAGTGAAGAAGATATGTCACGTGTAGTATCAACTGTTTTCATGCCCATTTTGCACTACAAGGATCCAAAGCTTTTGTGTCTGCAGACTGAAGTAAGTGAGTTTGGGGTTCTTCTTCCCTGAATGATACCTTTTTTCTTTTTTCTTTTTTGAGGAAATTATGATATCTGAAGAGTTTTAGGGTTTAGGGTTTAGGGAGTGATATTGAAGCATCCTGATTTCATATGCTGTGGCATGGCAACTTGTCTTGAACATCGAACCCCTTTCTACCCATGGTAAACCAAAGTTCTTCATTTTATGGTTGCAAGTCTTGTTTGTACCCTAACTGATTTTGCAGCAAGCACCTTGACTTGACCCAAAATCATGATGCTATATATGTCAACTGATGTTCTCTAGGTGATTCAAGGCCTGGCTGTGGCTATGGTAGAACGGCAGGCGTGGAATTCCATCAGATTGTTTCTGGTCAGTTACTGCTTGACTGCACTTGAACCAAGAGTGCCGCTGCTGCCACTAGCTGATTTGGATATTAAGGGTAAGTCTTTGCAATTGTCTAGTACTAGTATGTGACACTGTTCTATCTGTCTCATGATGCAGAATATCCAGCTTTTATCTCTATTGTTTCAAATTGTTCGAATTTGATGATGTTGTGTGGCATTTTTTGGTTATTTTTTGTCTCCATGTCAATGACTTATTTTTCTTGGCAACCTCGTAGAGAATGCTGAAGAAATTTTCATATGGTGAGTGTACTTGATGCAGACCTGAGACAGCTTGCTGTAGCAGTAGCATGCCAAATTGTGGCAGCTGTACTGACAGCGGTTCTGGACTTGGTACCCAGAAAGTCATCATTGGCTGGGGATGGGAGTGAAAAAGGATTCAAATGTACAGCTGCAACTTTTTGCAAAGAAATGGCCTCTCTATTCATGGCTCCTGCAATCTCAATGCTTTCACAGCCATTGGATGTTGGCTTGCGTCATCATGCTATGTTAACCCTTCTACCGCCTCTCATTAGGGCAAGATGCAGATTAAACTGGGACAATCCAAAGCCTGGAGAAGACAATAAATGTAATGATGCTAGGTGAGAAACCATTTTCATGTCATGATGTTCTAAAGAGCTTTTTTAGAGCAACTCCACCAGTGCTCAGTATGTCACCCTGCAAATTAAAATTGGATGAAGAAAAGTGAACAACTAAACTTGGATGTGAGAAATATTTTTGCAGGGTCACATAGTGAGCATTGCTGGAGATGCTCTTGTATAGTACACAGTTCAACTATGAAATATATATATCTTTACCTCACGAGGGTGACCCATGGCATCTTTGAACTAAAAAAAAGGTTCTTTGGTGGTGTGCAGGATATCAATTGCGCAAGAGATTTGGCAATGCTGTAAGGCACTTTTTATGCATGGAGCTCTGCAGCGTCGGGATGCTTACATGATACTATCTGTGTTTGCAGAACTTTTCTTTCCTTGTGTGCAATTCACTCTTGAAAACTCATCATCACCATCAACTGATCAAACGCCATGGAAGTTTAGTGCTGAGAATTTTGACATCCGTGATGATCCCTTGTTCTGGGATGAGCTCAAGGCAGGCTTGGTAAGAAAGATAACAGCTAAAATTCCTAGTTCTTCTCCTGGTCTCAAATCACAGTGATGTGATTTTCGGTTACAATTAGTAGGGGGGAGTGGTGCATGGATACAGGTGGATGAGGACCCACTTACAAGAAAGAGGACTTTGTATCTTCTGAAGCAAGCTCTCCCAAAGCTGGCACTACAACTCAACACAGCAGCAGAGCAGGTGCAGCGGCATCCTTCAGGAAGACAGAAAAAAGGAATGCTGGGTTTTCAAGCACATACTACGAAGAAGGATGTGACTTGTTCACAGCAAAACAGGAGAAATGGAGAGGAGGAAGAACTCTCCAACAGTAGTAGAGATCAGCAGCCTCCTCATGCATGGAAGGCCTTCATTTTGCTCTATGAAACTCTTGAGGAATATGGCAGTCACTTAGTTGAAGCTGTCTGGGCTCATGAGGTGTGAAAAAAGACTTACGATGATTTCCTTTTGCCCCCATGTAGTCAATCATGATAGAAGAAGAATCCGGGTTTCTTCCCATGAGTGAGGCAGTCAGATCTGACTTTTTAGGTATCCCTAAATGTAGGATGGGGAAATGGTTATGGTGGTGTAGGCAGCATGGCAGTTACAGTTTAGGGTTCAGGTGGTCGTCTGATGTGATGGTCATGGTCATATATTGCTTTTAGGGTTTAGGGTTCTGCAGTAGATAGTGGGTTTATGAGAATGCAATGTCAAATTTATCTCTTCAGTTTTCTTGTGATTCCAGTTTTTTCGAGTCAGTCACAAGGTTGAAGTTCTTTGCGGCATTTTTGAACAGATGGTGCTGCTGTCTCCGCTGTCACAAAATAGCAAAGAATTCCAGACTGAGGAGAATAATACCAGAGGTAGGAGGAGGAACATCATCATCCAAGGGATTGATGTGGACTATACATGGGTTTTGATCCTTTTCGACCGTGGATTCAATCACAAAAATCTGCAAGGTGAGAAAGCAGAAACTTCCTGATTAGGTGGCCTCGCAAGGTGGTGTTTTGCTTGTTTCTGCAAACAGTGCCCTTTTATGCTATTTGTTGTGCAGGATAGTTTTGAGGTGTGTTCTGTGGTCTGCTGCAGTACGACGATTAGTGTTGCAGTCATTTCTAGAGCTGGACTGGGCCAATGCTTTTGAAATACATGCATGTGTTTCTGAAGAATTCATGCTAGGATCACTGTTAACAGCATTGGATGATCCTACCCATCATCGGGACTTTGGTAAGTTCCCCACTTTCCCAATCTAAGCATCTGTGATATTTAGGGTTTAGGGTGTGAAGTTGAGATTTTTCAAACAATTCATGCAAGAGTCAATGCTAACAGCATCAGATGATCCTACCCTATCATCAGGACTTTGGTAACTTTCCCATATTCACAATCTAGGCGTGTGTGAATTATACAGATTTCTAGGGGTTTAGGGTTTGAAGCTGGGATTTTTCTGTGGCTGGTGAATCTGAGGACAGGAGAACCCATATGGAGTTCTGGGTATCATCATAGTATGTTGACACACTTTGGGTGAAATGTTTTCAATTCATACAGGTGTAAGAGGTAGCTATACTTCAGAGACAGCAAAGGCAGCAGCAAACTTCTTTTCATCCTATGCTGCATCACTTTCTGGAAGGTAATTTTCTTTTGTTTAGACCCTTGCTGAGTAACTGAGAGCAACTCCATCGGTGCTCATTATGTGATCCTGCAAATAGAGTTGGATGAAGAAAAGTCAAATCCTGCTGGTTTGGCTCAGCAAAATGGTTTTTGGCCCAGCATTTTGCACAGTTTGCTGAGACTGGTAAAAGGCACAGCAAAGCCTAACACCTGCCAGAGAAGAGTGTAATAAATACGATCTGACTGCTGCTCCCTGTTTCTGATTGACTAAATATTATGATTGGTCTAGGTGGTTTGTGATTGGTAGTCTCCCACCTATTTGCAGTCCCAGTTTTAGTTTTATGGGTGGGGTTGGAAAAAAGTAAATAACTAAACCTGGATGTGAGAAATATTTTTGCAGGATCACATACTGAGCACTGCTGGAGATCTTCTGACAATAGGCTCTTTTCATACTGCTCCTTTCATTATGGAAGCTCTAATTGTGCTACCATTTTTGTCAGGGATCATGCAAACTTCATTCAGCGTCTTGCTAAGGCAATTTCAGCACGTTCACCATGTCGGGCTGGTTTAATGACCATTGCTATTTGCCTGGAAGCAGCAGCAGCAGTAGCCACAGCTGCTGCCCAGTTTTCAGAGAACAAAAGCCTAGAAACTATGCCTGATGCAACAACCCAACAACATCCTGTTGGCCATTCAACCTCAGATGCAAGAGATGGAAATACACACTGGGTATCATCAAGCATGGATAGTGCAGGTCATCAACAAAATGCTGAAGTGCTCCTAGAGGATCTGAAGGTTGTGATCGACAAAAGCAAACGCCATTTTAACCCAAAATACCGAGCCAAAGGTGAATTGTGGTTTTGAGTGGATTCAAGAGTTTTACCAAAGGGTGGTGGGTCAGTAGGTAGGTAGATATGTAGGCATGGTTGTGGAACCTTAAAAGGTTGGGCTTTTTTTCTTTTTTTGTGATTTATTGGTGTTTGAAACTTGCAGTGTGTGCCCA
>Ga0116231_10010577_pt1 | contig 14757 bp, 10 predicted proteins | sample S1TSphgellanicum_2_FD_89695 | JGI IMG/M metagenome (GOLD analysis project Ga0116231, IMG submission 89695) | Host-associated microbial communities from peat moss isolated from Minnesota, USA - S1T2_Fd - Sphagnum magellanicum MG | ecosystem: Host-associated > Plants > Peat moss > Unclassified...
GCAGCAGCGGCAACCGCGGCGGAAGAAATATTGAAATACTCCGCATCGTCGAAAAGACCGAAGAACAACCCGACGTAGTCATTAGCCAACACAGTGAATGACGAACTAGTCTCTTGCTTGAGAAAAAAAAAAGAACAAAACCCCGGGCGCTCAAACACCCAAAAAAAAAACCCCGCAAGCCCACCTCCCCCAAAAAAAAAAAAAAAACAACAACAACAACAACAACAACAACTCCTCCTCCAGGCGTCACAATACCGATTCCCCAGAGCGTAAACCCCAGCTTCCAAGGTATATATCACCAACCAAACTAGCACTACAGTTCTTAAAATGTCTCTCGAAAATGCTCTGGCGTCCCAGCGCGGACCCAGATCCAAAGAAAAATTCCAAGAGAAAATAAAATAAAAATAAACACCAAAAAAAATAAAAATCGTGTTCTCTTTCTTCAACGAAGTTGCGAGCAGCCTTTTCTTTCTTGCGGACTAAATGTAGCCAAAAAGCTATATTAAAAATTAAATGCGCCAAAAACCAATTGATTTTTTACATTCTCAATAGTCACAATTCGACCATTAATTTTTTTTAAAAATCGGCATTATATTTCTATACATGGTTCAGTTATGTAGCCAAAAATAGAGAAGAATGTTTTTTAAAAAGTATTCTCATATTTGGCTCGTAGCCAAATGTGACTAAATGTTCTCATAAATCATCGCCACTTTTGGCAAGGCAGTTTTCATTCCATTTGAAGTTAGCGTAGTGTTGAATATTGTGCCCGATATTATTATTTTCCAGGAAAACGTGAGACGGACTGACTAGCTGCCTGCTTGAGGCAACACGCGTCGGCTGCTTCTGTCGGTAAAGGGATGTCGTAACTCGTAAGTCTCGCGTTGGTTTTCATTTCTTCCAAATAATGTTTTTTTTGGTCGTCGGCGAGGCGAGCTGAAAGTACAAAGTACCGATTGTGATGCAACGCTGCAAAGTACCGATTTTTCTTCTTTTTCTTCTTCGTCTTCTTCATCATCTAAGGACTACTCTTTTTTTGGCCCTCTTATCAGCTCACACATGTCCTGGAACGCGACTCATCTGCGCGTTGCACCACCGTCGCTGCGCACGATGCTTCGTTCATACACGTCCCCTCAAATGCCAGTTCTAGAGAACGACTTTTGGGGCTTGGTGAGCGGCGGCGTCGGCGGTCGGGGGCGGGGAACAGAACGAGGGAACGGGAGAACCGTGGGAGAGCGTAGGGAAAAGCCCCTCCTGTTTAGTGTTTTATTTAAGTACAATTTTGGCGATTGAAACCATTAAAACTAAATTCATAGGCAACTGTAACTCCCACATGACCGGCAAAGTTCAAATGCACATAGTTGTTGCATAGAAGCACCCAAAACTGGGCCCTCAAATTCAGGAAGAACTTCAAAGGGATGCCTTAGAGCATCTCCAACACACACACACACACCCACCTGTAAACTCCACTATAAAAGCATTTTTGATAGGGAGTATGGAAGTTTGTGGCTTACAATTGTTGTTGCAAAATTGCATTGCTCATACCAAGAACATCGTACACTTCATTAAGTCATCCACATCATCTCTCATGCACTTATGAGGTAGCTTTGTGAAAATTGACATGGAAATGTATTGCATTTTTGCTGAGTGATGATGATTTTTGATGCATCTTCTTAGAGTTTTCATTGCAACCAATTTGCAACAAGTTGTGAAGGAAACTCATTTTTTTTATAATGATCAAGGTAGGAATGGAAGTAGCACATGAAATTCTTTTTGTTGATTTTTCTTTTTCTTGGATGATTGTTCCAAATGTCGTTAGAATGGATCCTTCTTCCCATGTTATGGTATTGTTAATGAGTCACAAGGGGTGTCCTCACTTTTATTTTGGTTGATTATTGGTGATCAGGTGCAAGAGGAATCAAATTATCTTTAAGAGGTGTTGTTAATGTTGTTGTCTTTTCCATTATTCATTAAGTCACATTTTCAAACATCACAAACTTTTGCTTACTTTTGTGAAAATTTTGAAGATTTCAAAAAGTTGCAATCTTTGTCATGAATCATGTTATTTAGAAATCTAAGAAAAGACTAACTTGCAAGTATTTTTCTTATGTATGTTGCATATTTCTATGATATTATTATGTTAATCCAAAAATCTAAACTTGCAAAGAAATTGCCTTTTGTTTGCATGCAAGCAAGCAAGCAATTCCCTTTTGTTTGTTTGTGATATTTTATTATGAATAGGTTTTACTTGATCAAGAAATCAGAAACCAAACCTATTTGATCAATTCTTTTCATTTCTATGTTCTATTTATTTGTTATGAATGTGTGTTGTTTCATTGATTTAAAATTTTGAAAAAGACAACCTACAAGCAATCCTCTTATTAATTATTATAGGTGCATAAAAAGGGGGTCTAATAATTCACAACTATAAACATTTACATCACTCAATAATGGAAATTTGTTTTAGAAGAACACATGTATGATAATGAAGACAAAAAATGGTTCATGAACATGTTGGTTCATAAGAATGTCATTTTTGCAAGCAAAACACGAACACCAAATCATCCGTGTTGGTTCTAAACCTAGGATATCTCCTAAAATTTCATTATAGGTAAACAACTTAGGCATGATAAGATCTATGCAAATTATTTTGGTGATAACATTATATATGATAGTAGATTATTTAAAGGCGATACAAGATGAACAAAATTTTATTTTGGAGAATTATGGACACATTTGTTGCCCATGATTTCTACTTTTCATGTAGGTGAAATGTTTTAAGGTTGTAGGGTTTAACCAACATTCAAAATTGCATTGCAACATTATGAATGTTTGCCTATGAAGTGGTTATAGATGCAATTGATGAATATTGTAGGTTGGGTGAAAGCACAACCATGGAGGTATGAAACAATGTCTATGAGAATTTGAGCTTACTTTAGGAATTTGAACTTGCTTCAAATTTTACTTATTTGAAGTAGCCAACAGGAGTTGACCTCATCAAGCAATTAGCAATCATTGAGGCCAAAGGTTTTCTTAGTATGTTTACATCTATTGACTACATGCCTTATCAATGGAAGAATTACCTTATGGCATGGCATGGTTAATTTCAAGATAAGGATGGACACAAAAGCATTATTGTTGGGGCCATAATCAATCAATATTTGTGGATATGAAATGTATTTTTTGGTCTAAATGGGGATAACAATTGTCATGATGTGTAGTGTCGTGACGTACGGTGTCGTAAGGGTGTAAATCCATAGTAAATTTTAATAAACAAAAAGACTAAAACCAATCAAAGGTAGAAACTAATTAACCAAAAAAAGATGCACACACATATATATACAATGCACAAGAGGAGGCTGAGATGAAATTCTCATGTATTATTAAATTGCAAAGAAGGAAAAAACATGTAATGTATGTAGACGGTGGTCATGCAATACCCGCCATGAGCATCTAGAAATCCAATATGACTATGGAAGAAATTCTCCCTGACAAAAGAATTCTAGAAAAACTTTAAAAAGAAAGGAAGGGCTTAGCCTTTTATATAGCCGCCAACAAGCTGAAACCTTAAACACCTAATAACATACAATCTAAGAATGTACATTAACCCTAAAAGGCATGATGGGCATGCCCATAACCAGCCATCATATATAAGGCCATGTACAGGCATGACAGCTGTCGTGACGTGTAGTGTCGTGACATACAGTGTCGTAAGGGTGTAAATCCATAGGAAACTTTACTAAACAAAAGGACTAAAACTAGTCAAAGGTAGAAACTAATCAACCAAAAAGAGATGCACACACATATATATATATATAATGCATAAGAAAAGGCTGAGATGAAATTCTCATGTATCCCCCCCCTAGACCTGAGCTAGGAAAAGCGTGGCATGGTTTGAGTAGAAATCAAGGTGCTGTAGGAGAACATGATGAATAGTACCAAATGCCGGAGGGAATTTGAGTGAGCTTCGGCTTGAGGCAAAGAAATGGTATCCACCATTATAGTTATTGCAAAGCAGCATCTGATCAGCATCATCTATCCTTTGACATACCTGGCATGGATAGTCAAGTGGAGGAATCCAAGTCGACGTGATGATGGTACAATCCAAGTTTGACAAGTGGTAGGGCACATAATTTTTGGAATGATCTCGAATTGTGCATCCGTGAGCTCCTTACAACTCCAACACACTTGAAAGCCTAATTGCCTTAATCCTTAAGGTAGTGCAACCAGAAGAATTGTCTAGAATATCATTAGGTTACCGTTGGAAATATACAAAATCACCAACATCAAATTGTTTCACCTTAGGTTTGTAATTGCCACTTCATGTGTGTGCATATCGTAAGGTGTCTCGATGCTATGCAATGGACAAGTTTTCCATGGCCATAACCCTCTTGAACAGAGCAGTCCTCTTTGCGATAACCCTAGCCCAAGTGGATCGAGAGTCCAAGTCCACAACTTGGTCCATTTCAGCAACAATGGAAGATGGTGGAATGCGATGTTTCCCAAAAAGTAGAAAGTAAGGAAAAAATTGAGATAAAGAGGCGTGTTTGGACATACTGTAACCCATGGCGATGTAACGGAGGGCCAGGTCCCAATCCTCTTTATTCTTTGTGAGGCAAATCTTTTAAAGTCCCTTCTTGCATGTTTGAATCATCCTTTCTGCAAGGCCATCAACTTGGGGATGATTTCTTGAAGTCTGGCAATGGTTAATGAGGGCATGGTCAAGTAGGTCTTAAAATTATCCTCTGGATTCTAATCCTTGATCAGTAAGGCACTTAGCACAAGCCCCAAACCTACTTAGGACCTATTATAAAAAAACATGGCTGACGCTATTTGATGACTTGTCTGGTAGTGCAACAAGCTTGACCCACTTTGAAAACTGTTCAATCATAATCATGATGTAAACATTACCCCTAGAAGTTTGTGGTAACTCTCTAGCTAAATCATATGGCCAGTGATAGAACATGCCCTGAATAGGAAGTGGAGAAAGCGTGAATTATCAAGAGGAGAAAAAAGTTTTCACTCTATCACATTGTTCACATCTAGCAATGACGTTTTGGACTCGAGCATACATAACTCTCCAATGGTAATGAAGAACGAGAAGGCTATAAATATGCTTAATTCCAAAATGTCTAAGCTCCAAGTGTACTTTTTGAATAAGACCAGGTTGTTCATGTGGTGGAGGAACCATTCTTTCGCCTTGTTGTAAACATCGAACAAGGTGATAGTCGCAACCCCACTTTGAGGGAAGTGTGAGGTTGCCACTCACACTCCCGAAAATGGGACTTGGGAGTCCTCCGGGACTCCTGAAAACTCAAAACGTGATTTCAAGGGGTCAAAACACCTTGCATCAAGGCGTTTTTTATACCGTTGGAAAGGTCTTGAAGTGTAGATGCCAAAAATGGCCTTGCATGAGCCATTTGGACATTTTTAACATAAGTTGTGATCGAAAGAAGGGCCAGGAGTCAAACTGGCAATTTGACTCCCAACCACTAAAAGTCGGAAATCGACCCAATCCTGATGTGTGCAGGTGGAGTGCGACACATTGTTGGAAAGCTCTCAAGGAGATCTACAAGTTTCTTTAGACCTCGTCCCAATCAAAGGTCGGGGCAAAAAGTTTTGAACGCCTAAAGTCCTGGGAGTTCAAACGGAGATAGTTTTGGGAGTCCCAGGAAAAAGTGCCATTCGGATGCAAGTGCGGTAGTGAGACGCAAAGAATACTATATGGGGGAAGGTGGTGGCTTCCCCCCTGAGTCCGGGCTGTGGTGAGTCAAGTGAATCAAGTGAGTCCAAGGTTGCCCGTGGCTTGTCCCAACACCAAGAGCGTTCCGAATGTACTAACCACTTGTTGGTTGGTTTTGGATGCAAGATCGAATAACTAAATAGCTTGTCCCTATTCCTAGTCTAATCCCGGATCTTTCAGCACGCCCTTCTTACCCCCTTTAGTGTTGGAAGCTGGGAGCGTGCCCCAAGTCCCCCGCATTTTCGCAACTTGAGTGACTTAGCCCCAACTTGGGGCTAACTAGGGACTTGGGAACGCGTCAATGATTGTCCCTCCATGAGTAGTGTTTAGACCGTTGTTGTATGCAATCCCGATGATTTGATGTAACTTGCGATGGGTATTCCCCATGCTGAAGAAACCTCAGAGTGTCCAAGTCTTCTTATATATCCACAATGGGATGTTCAACCAGGTTACATTATAGTAGTGCAAAATAACTAGATGCATTAGATACATGTACTTTTGGAATCTGGTCGGAGTTTTGCCTGGCTTCTAAAAACTCTTCAGAGGTAGTGAGGGGTCTCCACGACATGGTATCCATGTTCTGATGTGTAATACTAGGTCGATGAATAACCTTGAATTCATATTCCTAAAGTATAAGCACCCACTGAGGTAACTTACCTGTAAACTTCTCGTTGGTCATCAACCACTTGATAGGTTGGTGGTCGATATACAAAATGAAATTGGTGCCATAAAGATAAGGCCTAAAATGTATGACGGCCCATACAATAGCAAGGCACTCCCCCTCGTATGAAAAGTAGTTACTCTCAGCCTTGTTGTTACTTCGGAATGCATAGGTGATAACATATTCCTTGCCTTCCTCATCAAGTTGGCCAAGAATAGTTCCAATACCAAAAGCATTCCAGTTAATTTGTAGAATGAAGACCTTGCTGAAATCAAGTTTTCTCAGAATGGGGAACTTTGAAAGCTTTTCCTTGAGTGTGTTAAAAGCTTCTTGAGCCTCATCACTCCATGTCCAAGTAACATCCTTCTTTAACAATGCATAAAGAGGATGAACAATAGTATTGAAGTCTTGGACATAAATTTTATAGTAATTACATAGTCCGATGAAGTTTCTCAAAGTGTGAACATCAATAGGATTAAATGGCTACTACTTGGCCAATGAGCCATAATACCATTTGGCAAAATCTTGTGTCCAAGGAAAACTACTAAAGTGATAGCAAATTCACATTTTTTAGGATGGATCTTCATATTAACTTTGTGGAACCTCTTAAATAACTCTCCAAGATGAGCTAAGTATTACAAGAGTCCCTTGCTATGCACTAGGACGTCATCTATGTAACATTTCAGGAAATCTGCCCTTTCGAGAACCTGGTCCATGATTCACTAAAAGAAGACAAGTGCATTCTTCAATCCAAAAGGCATCACAAGCCATAACCACAACTTGTTACTTCCATGGAATGTTGTTTCTTGCAATCCTTCGTAGTAAGCACAATTTAGTTGAAGTCTTGCTTCAGATCCACAATTATGAAGATGTTTGAGTCTCCAATGCTATTAAATAGTTCTTTAGGCATGGGCATGGGGTACATGTCCTGAGGTGTAACGAAGTTCAAAGGCCTATAATCCCCACACATCCTTTTTCAGTCCATAATCCAATTGAATCTTTCTTTGCTGGCATTACTATAGTGGTTGTGGAATCAAAACTTGATGGCTAAATGAGACCAGCCTCATGGAGCTCTTTACATCTTTCATCTACCAATTTTCACTCATGCTTCCTCAACCTATGCTTCTTCCGATAAACAGGTGTCTCATTTGTAAGGTCTATAGAGAACTACATGGTCTTACACCTACCTAAGTCTTTCATTGAGAATGCGAAAACATTATCATACATAATTAACAAATCTATGACCTGGTCTCTCTCCTTCTTGGTGAGCTGATTCCCCATAACAAGAGGGTAGTTGGAAACACATGGAATGGAGTTGGAAAGTGTGTTTGAAGAACCTGGTGTATTGGGTTCTCCACTATCCAACTATGCAGATTCGTAAAAGGTTATAACTATTTTTCTAGAAGCTAATGTACTTCCAGGTGTATTAGAAACAACTTGAGTCAAATTACATGGTACCTCCTCCCCCCCCAATACTAAGAGTGAAATGTAAAGTGTTGAAGATAGGCAAATGTACTTTGACGCGCTCCCAAGTTCCTAGTTACTCAACAGCGGAATTATGAGGAACTTAGGGCACGCTCCCGACTTTTAACACTAGAAGGGGTAGAAGGGCGTGTTGAAGCTTCGGGATGGGACTAGGAAAAGTGACAAGCTTTATTTATTTACTCAAACCTCAAACCAACCAACAAGTGGGTTAGTTCACTTTCTGGAGCACCCTTGGTGCTAGGACAAGCCACGGGAAACTCTGGACTCACATGACTCACCACGGCCCAGACTCGGGGGAAGTCACCACCTTCCCCCATATAGTGTACTCTGTGCCTCTCCACAAGACCCACATTCGAATGGCTTTTTGTCCCGAGACTCCCATGGAGGAGTCCCAAAATTGTCCCGGTTTAGACTCCCAGGACTTTGCGAGGTCATAACTCTTTACTCAGACCTCTGATTGGGATGAAATCTGAAGCAAACTTGTAAGCTCTCCTTGAGAGCTTTCCAATGGTGTATCGCACTCCACCTACACGCACCGGGGTTGGGTCGATTCCCGACTTTTAGTGGTTGGGAGTCAAACTGCCAGTTTGACTTTTGGCCCTTTTTTTTGCCATAACTTATGCTGCAAATGTCCAAATGGCCCATGCGAGGCCATTTTCGACATTTACACTTTGATAGCTTTCTAATAATATTAAGAACACCCCAATGTAAGGTGTTTTAACCCCTGCAATTGAACTCTAAAGTTTCAAGAGTCCTGAAGGACTCCCAAGTCCCAATTTCGGGAATGTGAGTTTCATCCCCACACTCTTTCAAAGTAGGGTTGCGACATACTTGGTTGGGGTGCCATGTGGTTGCATTGCTAGAATTACGAGCTAATTGAATCAATGTTGGTGTTATGTACATTTGGAAGAGTACAGAGGTTACCAACAACCATATAAGGGAGTTCAGGTCCGTGCCTCTCCCCAATAAAGCGTTATGTTCCAATTTAATCAGCTTGGTGTGACTAGTAGTGCCAATTTGGAACCATGTAGCCCTTTCTCTTCTTCTGGGCTTGGTTCATCCCAAGTGGCTAAAGCATGACGATACACCAGGCTTGGTCCATCTCCCTGAAAGGCATGTGTTCTTGGGAAGGAAACAAAGGTGGGCCAAACACCTTTTGGTTTTCCTATTATGTTTGAAGGAAACCAAGGAGGTTTCTTTCGCCTTATAACTAGTTGGTAAGAGTTCTGATCATCCAATATGTGAGAAACCTTCATATTAGGGTCTCTGATGGTGTATTTTAGAGCCAACTACAAAACTAAGAGTTGTGTAAAGGTGGTCCACGAGTTACACAATTAGTGCACATAGGAACCACATTGTGCCACATTGAGTAGGAGTGGTTCTCCAAGGTAATGTTTGATTAGCGTGTAATGCTCCTGGACTTTTTCCTTTTGGTCAAGTTAAAAAGGGGTGTTCTCAATTACATAACCAAGCGTAGGAGAAATGGATTGAACCCAGGTGATCAATCAGACCATGTCCGTGAAAAGACCAGATCTTGTGTCATTCAAGCCTTCTCCAAATCCCGGTGTTGAAAATCCTTGACACTACCAACTTAAAATGATGAGGTCCACAGGGCCAAGTAATTCCATATGCTTCTTCTGAATTAGTTGTATGTCAGAGGGCAAGAAAGTGAAATTGGCCTTCTGACGCACTCCCAACTCCATGAAGGACTCAAATGTGAGTCCAAGTAGAACACAACAGAAGAGGCAAGAGTCGAAGCATGCTCCCTAGCTCACAACACTTTGAGGCGTAAAGGGGCGTGTTGGAACTCCGGGATGGGACTCGGAAGAATTGACAAGCTTCACTCACTCACACGGGCCTGCACACAACCCACACAAAGTGGTTAGTGCATAGTTGGAACACACTTGGTGCTAGGACGAACCACGGGCAACACAGACACAATAGACTCACCACGGCCCGGACTTAGGGAAGCCACCACCTTCCCCCTTATAGTGTACTTTGTGGCTGGCCACGAAGCCTACATCCAAATGGCTTTTCTCTCCAGGGAGTCCCGAAATCGCGCCAAATGGGACTCCCGTGACTTTGGAACCCCATAACTTTGCGAGCAGACTTCGGATCACAATGTGGTTTAAAGCAAAGTTGTAGCTCTCATCGAGAGCTTTCCAACAGTATGTAGCACGCTCTCTATAGCCAAGTAAATTGGGTCGATTCTTGACGTTTTGTGGTCGGGAGTCAAATTGGTAGTTTGACTCCCGGCCCTTCTTTTGGCCATAACTTGTGTTTCAAATGTCCAAATGAGCAATGCGAGCCCATTTTAGACATTTACGTTCCAAGAGATTTCTAATGATTTAAAGAATGCCACAAGCCATTGAGTTTTGACCCCTGAAATTACTCTCTGAAGTTTCGGGAATCCACCAAGACTCCATCTCCCAAAGTGGGAGTTGCTTTGGGAGTGTGAGGGTTCACTCCCTCATACTCCTTCACACTTCTTACACTCCCGGGAGTATGTGATGTGACTCCCGGGCTTTTTCTTACCTTGATTCCTGGGCTTCCTCTTACCTTGATTCTTGGGCCTCTTCTTGGCCCGCAACCTTGTAACCCATTTGCCTTAGTCACGAGCTCAAAGCTAGGGTTGCGACACCTTCCGTGCGGTGGTTGCAAATTGTTGTGGAAATTTGGCTGTGAGCTCCATCATTTTCAATGTCGCCACTTGCTTTGCAATAAGATCAATGTCTACATAAAAATACCTCCGAACCACCATCCCTAATTGTAATAGGGCTTCAAGACTTGTACCAATACCACCAAAGAGCTTTAGTAATGTAATCCCTTCCTTAAGCGGTGTCTAGGTGATTAGCTAACGAAGTATTGGCTTAATCAGTTCGCCATGGCTCTCTATGTTCTCAAAATTAGACAAAGCTTTGACCAAAGGCTCGTGGGTTGCTTTGAACCTCTGTAAAACCTCTGGTCCGTGTTGAATGTTTATAGGAACCACCTTCAAGCTTTCAATAGCTTGGGCACAAGCTGTCTTCTTTGTCTCCCTCTATCCATTCATGGTTAGCATGTTGGATGTAGGAAATGGTGTGTGCTTCCTTGAGCATACAACGGTGAGCCATAGGACTATGGTTCCCATGTAAATCAAGGGGTATGTATTTTAGGTGGTGGCCATCAATCTCCCAATCCACTCGGTAGTACGCATGTTCGAATTAATTGTTAATTGTGAATCGTGGTGAAAATAAGGCCTCTTGCACAATGAGCACATTGTAATTGGTGGCATTCGTGACTAAACATTTGACCTTTAGGCAAAGTTCTTGATCTATACGTTCATTGAAGTTAAGTGTAATCAAATCCAAGTTCTCCCCAAGTACCTCCTTTATGCTACCACTAACGGTGTGAATTTGCCACATAGATTTCCGTAATTTAAAATCGAACATGCCCATCTTCTTAGGGAATTGAACTCCAAGAATCATTAGTTGGGCACCTTATCAAGAAATAGCACTTTGGGTAAATGTCCTCCCACTTGGATTGTTGACCCAATATTGTCGAAAATGGCAACTCCGGTGGCAATGGAAGTTCTCTCATTAAACACCACCTTCGAAAATGAGTGAGAGACTTTGTGGAAAGAATGGTTATCCATAATGCCTTTGTTGAGTAACAAATCCATAAGTGGGGTGCTTTTAACTCCCTTTTGATATGTGAATGTAGAATCAAAAGTAGGAGAGCCCACTAGTTTAGTCATGTTAAAACTAGTGACCAGATTACGAATGCCATCTACAATACGTGAGCCAATTGAGTGTTTCTCCAAGGTGTTGGATGGGACCCTTGTAGCATGTGGATCTAGGATCGGTAGATGACTTTATAATGTAGTGTTTAAGGTATCCTCTAATACTACAATTATGTCCCTGATGCTTAGCTTCAAATCTTGAAAACTAAACTATGATGTATTCACAAGCTTTTGCGTCACTTCACGCATTTGAAGTTGGAACTCAATAAGCTAATCCGTGGAAAATTGTGTGTTTTTCTGATGTACATGTATTTTTGGGACACGAGAATTTGATGCCCTAGTAGCTTGTGGTGTAGTAGTCTCTTGCCCCCTCGTGAACAAAATGTGTTATTATTCCATGTTGAGAGGATGAAAAGATTATGGCATGACTACTTGAACTTTTCTAGTCTTAATAATAAGACTTGAACTAAATGCGAGTCCATCAGTCTGAATTACCTGCCCAGTGGTAGAAACTTTGGGTGCCACACTAACGTCTTGTGCCACAAAGTAGGAAGGGCAAAAAAAAGTGGCAAATTCTAGTGTGAAACTAGAATTGTGTGGACTAGAAAGAACACATTCCCCAACCATGGCGTCATGTGAAAGGCCATAAAACAACCGAGGAGGTCCCTCCCATGATCCTGAACCTTGTACAGGTTGGGCATGACTAGTTGGTTGGGAAGACTTGCCTTTTATATTAGCAAGTTGGGCCCTCAATGATTCGAGTTCATTTTGTAGAGTTCGAACTTGAGTGACATGGGCTTGAAGCACCTCCCTCTTGTTAGCATTGTGCTCCTTCTTCTTAGCATTCTTAATTACCCTTGGTGGGGAAAGCCTAAGTGGAAGGCTGAAATGCCTTAGCTTTTAGTTGAGGGGTAATGGAAGATGCTGGCAGATTCTGCTGTGATAATTAGAGTTGCTTCCGTTCCAAGAATTTGGCAAAACAAACAACTTCCTAATGTCCCTCTTTCCCACAATGATCATAAAAGAAATCCTCGGAAGGAATGTTACACTCATTAACTTTATGGGCAAGATTGCCACAGTAGTTGTAAGAGGTAGGATGGTGCAGCCAAGTGCACTATTTTAACCCTTGAAAAAAAATGTGATGATCCGGTTGGCATAACTAGTGGAGGTTGAGGCCTTGAATGTGATAGAGGCCTCATAATATTGGCCTCATAGTGTGCATGAACCAATTCCAGCTTTTCAGAAATGTTGTACACATCCATCAAAATGTACGAATTTCTAAATTTTGCAAAAATCCGTTGCAAAACCTACGCATGGAGTGTCAGAGTACCTTCCAACGAACAAAGATACCAATGGGTAACTTCCAGGTCTGTGATGCTCTGAGTATCCTCTTTAAGCCTGAGAAGCCTTATGTAAAGCATCTTGAGGGTTTCATCCTTCTGCCGAGAGAAAGTGGCGAGCTACAAAATAATTTCAAATCTTTTCACCATAAATTCCAACTCAAAAACTCGAACTAAATCAACTAGATTGATCTCGAGTTTTGTTGATCTCGAGTTTTTGAGTTGGAATCGAGATCTAGATTGATCTCCCCCACTAGATCAACAAAAGCTAGTGTATTGATGGTGGGAAGAATGTTTGCGATAACAGCATTAAGTTGTTGAGGAGAAGGGTTTACTAAAATAGGTATCAGATCTGGATTATTGGGCATAATCCCATGATGTGCAATGGTAGCTTGCAATGTGGCTTAAGAGGCAGTGGTGATGGTTATGGCATAAGCTAGATTGGGGATTTGGGTGACACCCAAAATCTTTGGAGAATGTTGGTCATAGACGTCCAATGCCTCATAATGGACATAATGGGCTAGTTGTTTGAATACGAACGTCTCGGTGTAATTAGTGCCATACTTGAACTCTAATTCACAAACCACAGTTGAGAAAGTTGCCTTGAACTCCCTCAAAGAAATGGTACCTGGCCTTCCACTAAACTTCTCAATTCTCCTAGAAAAATCGCTGACCTCCATGGTGTATATGGGTGTAGAGGTCATGGCTTGTAGCGGAATATATGGTGATGGTGTGAAAACAGGTGCGGTAGTAGGCATACCCCACTGATTAACCCCTCCAAATGGACTTTGATGTACCGTTGATGTGGTGTAACCCGAACCTGAATTCCTGATAAGAGTTGTACTGGATGATGGTGGCACTATAGATGTTTGATGGTATCGTCGTGAAGATCATGAGCTCAAAGAAATCAACTCAAATGATTATGTGTTAGTTCATAGTTGATACCTAGGCTCTGGTTGAGCGGTAATGTTTTCATCATCCGAGGACATGGTGTTGTCCCATGCCCCAAAATTTGGTAGCAATATAAAGCACTAACTACAAGGTTCTAACACAACCATGCAATTAAATGCAACTATAATGGAAACTAAATGTGAAGTGTTTAGAGAACACACCCTAAGTAGCTTTCAATTTCTGTAATCACTAGTGCTAAATGACGAAGCAAAGGAAGAAACAATTATATATTTATGTATTAATAAAATTACGTAAGTGTATGTATTAATACAAAAATAATGTAAATATACATATTAATACTAAATACATAGATGTATGTATTAATACAAGAATATGTAGATGTACGTATTTATTATTATTAAAATAAAAATAAAAATAAAAATGTTGGTGGAAGAAACAAAATTGGACGTATGGAACCGTGGACGAAAGTCCGACGGACGAAAGTCGGTGACGCGACGTCGGAGGCCACGACACTATAGAATGGCTGTGAGCTCCACGCAACGATGGCGAACGACAACATGGCGTTGCAACTCGCGGCGTTGTAACGATGGCGGATGGCGAATGGAGTTGTAGCGATGGCGGGCGGCAAACATTGCTGCAACAATAGTGGGCAATGAGCGTTGTTGCAGTGATGGCAAGCGGCGAGCATTACTATAATGATGGCAACATACGCCAAATTTTTTTTTTAATTTATTTTTCTTCTTATTCGTTAACTTCAAGCGTCTTCAACCCCCTCCTCCTGTGTCTTTGTGTGTGTGAGGGAGAGGAAAAAAAAAAAAAAAAAAAACAAAACCTTTGAACAATGGATTAAGGGTTTTTTTTTTTTTTTTTTTTTCCCCCATTGTTGGGTGGGTAAACC
>Ga0116231_10010578_pt1 | contig 14756 bp, 14 predicted proteins | sample S1TSphgellanicum_2_FD_89695 | JGI IMG/M metagenome (GOLD analysis project Ga0116231, IMG submission 89695) | Host-associated microbial communities from peat moss isolated from Minnesota, USA - S1T2_Fd - Sphagnum magellanicum MG | ecosystem: Host-associated > Plants > Peat moss > Unclassified...
CCTCGGCGGCATGGCCTGGATGCACAAGCAGGGCGGTTTGCCGATCCCCGGTGTGAGCCATGTCGCGCAGCCCTGGTGGTGGGGCGAAGGTGGCGACATGAGCCCGGCCGAATTCGGCCTGTGGGCGGCGCGCGAGGTCGGCCGCGAAATCGACCGGCTGGGGGCCGAAAACGTCGCCGCCTTCATCGGCGAGCCGCTGCAAGGCGCCGGCGGCGTCATCATGCCGCCCGACACCTATTGGCCCGAGGTGGAAAAAATCTGCCGCGCGCGCGATGTGCTCATCATCGCCGACGAGGTGATCTGCGGTTTTGGCAGGCTCGGCACCTGGTTCGGCAGCCAGCACTACGGTTTTAGCCCGGACTTCATGACGATCGCCAAAGGCATAACCTCGGGCTATCTGCCGCTCGGCGGCGTGATGGTGACGGAGCCCATTGCCGACGTGCTCGCGGCCGGCGGCGATTTCAACCACGGCTACACAACGAGCGGCCACGCCGCCTGCTGCGCCGCCGGCATCGCCAATTTGCGGATTATGCGCGAAGAAAAACTGGTCGAGCGGGTGCACGACAGCATCGGGCCGTATCTCGCCCGCGGCTGGCTCGGGCTTGCCACACACCGGCTGGTCGGCGAGGCGCGCATGGTCGGGCTGATCGGCGCTCTCGAACTCACGCCGGACAAATCCACCCGCGCCCGTTTCCCGAAAGTGGGCGACGTCGGCACCATGGTGCGCGATTTCGCCTACGAAGCCGGGCTGATCCTGCGCGCCACCGGCGACTGCATGCTGGTCGCCCCGCCCTTCGTGCTGAGCGAGGCGGAGGCCGACATGATCGTCGCCCGCACCGCCCATGCGCTGGACCGCGCGGCCGACAAACTCGGCATTCACTGATGCGCAAGGTCGCCGACTTCCCGCGTCCGCCGGCGATCGAGAAAGTGCCCGAGGCGGTAAGAATCGTGCTCGGCGGCCAGGTCATTGCGAACACAACGCAAGCCTGGCGCATCCTGGAGACAACCCACCCGCCCACCTACTATCTTCCGCGAGAAGCGTTCACGCCCGGCTCATTGTTGCCCTCCCGCCGCACCAGCCTCTGCGAGTGGAAAGGTTTAGCGACGTACCTCACCCTCGTCGGCGGCAACCGCACCGAGGCCGATGCGGGCTGGACCTACCCGGATCCGACGCCGGCCTATACCGCCATCCGCGACCATGTCGCCGTCTATGCCGGCCGCATGGATTTTTGCATGGTCGGGGAAGAGCGCGTGGTGCCGCAGCCCGGCGGTTTCTACGGCGGCTGGATCACGGCGGAATTCGAAGGCCCGTTCAAGGGCGGCCCCGGCACGCAATTCTGGTAGGCGGCCGGCGGTGAGCGCAGCCAGGCCTGATCACGACGCGCTCTATCACCGGTTTTTCAGCGATCCGGCCATTGTCGCGCAGCTCTTGCGCGAGTTTGTTGCGGGCCCGTGGCTGGACGGCCTCGATCTGGACAGCATGGAGCGTGTGGACACGAACTTCCATGCCGACACCGGCGAGCACCGGAAGGGTGACCTGATCTGGCGCATCCCCCGCCGCGACGGGGGAGACGCTTACGTGATGTTGCTGCTGGAGTTCCAGTCCACGGCGGATCATTGGATGGCGCTGCGCATGCTGGTTTACGCTGGCCTGCTGTGGCAGCACCTGGTCCGCGAGCGGCGGCTGTTGCCGGACGGCAAGCTGCCGCCCATCCTTCCGGTCGTGCTGTACAACGGCGACCTGCGCTGGCAGGCGCCGCTGGCAGTGCGAACGCTGATCGGACTGCCGGAGAACTCGCCGCTGTGGCAGTGGCAGCCCGAATTGCGCTATCATATGATTGACGAGGGTGCGTTTCAGCCAGGCGATTTGGCAGGGCGGGATGGGTTGCCGGCGCTGCTGTTCCGGCTGGAGAACTCGCCTGATCCGGCCCAGCTCGCGGGCCTGGCCGACGATGTGCTGGCCTGGTTCGCCGGCCATCCAGGGTTTGCGGCTGCGCGCAAGGTTTTGGTGGAATTGATGGGCGCTGCGATGGCGCCGCTCTACCCGGCTGTCCGGGTGCCCGAAGAGTTGCAGGAGCTGCGGAACATGCTGGTCACGCGGATGGAGACATGGATGGAGCAATCGAAGCAGCAATGGCTGCTCGAGGGCGAAGCGCGTGGGGAAGCGCGGGGCGAAGCGCGTGGGGAAGAGAGGGGCGAAGCGCGGGGCGCGCAGAAGGGCCGGCAGCAGGGCGAGGCCACCCTGCTGTTGCGCCTGCTTGAGCGGCGGTTTGGCGCTGTGCCTGACTGGGCCCGCGACCGTGTGCTCGCGGCCGACACCGCCATGATGGAGGAATGGGGTTTGCGGATGCTCGATGCCGCAACGCTGGAGGAGGCACTCGCCTGACGCGGGTGGCGTGCGTCATCGTGCTCAGACCGCTGCGATTACTCCCCAACCCGCACCGCGTTTCCGGCCGCCGCCGCGCGGCTGAGAGCAGCGACGCGCATCAGGGCTTCGGCCAGGCCGGCAACAGCGCGCTGCCTGCCCTGCCGGTGGAGCAGGACGCGATGATGATCGACGGCATGGCGCAGGGCAGGCTGGCGACGCATCCGCCGATCATGGACCGCATCGCCGACGGCGTGCTGCTCAGCGACAGCGACATGGCGATGCTAAGCCCGGCGGACCTCCGCGCGCAGGCGGCCGAAGTCTCAGTCGGCGGCGGCTTCACGAGCTCGCGCCCTGCCGCCAGGCGCCGCGCCGATGGCGCTGACGCGACCCGTGTCACGCTCGCCATCGCCGATTCCGAAACCACCGAGCCGGTACTGGACAGAAGCAAGCCGAACGCGCCGGCCTCTCCCGTGGCGCTGCGCCCGGCGCTCCGCCCGCCACTGCGCCCCTATGTCGCGGAAGCGCTCGTGTTCGTTGTGTCGCCGTCGCCGTTCAGCGCAACGAAACTTGCCGGCTACCTGTTGATACGCCGCCAGCCGTAGCGTGGGTTTTCACTCTACGACCTGATGGCGGGGAGCGGAAGAGAAGGTTAGGAATGCGATATGTTCAAAAGCAACTCGATCCTGTAGGGAGAGTTTCAGCCCACCATCGGGCCCGACGGTGGCGGGTTCCAGGCGGACGCTGGTTTCGACGGCAAGCCGGCGGGTGGTCTCTACAGGTGTCGGTGGGCTGAAGCCCACCCTACCGCTTTGTGGGTAGCTTCGGAGTTCGAAGGGCCGTTCAAGGGCGGCCCTGGCACGCAATTCTGGTAGGCAGGCGCCGGTGGTCGCATCCAATCCCGACCACGACGCTCTCTACCACCGGTTTTTCAGCGATCCAGCTGTCGTCGCGCAGCTGTTGCACGAGTTCGTCGCCGGTCCCTGGCTGGATGGGCTCGATCTGGACGGCATGGAGCGCCTGACCACAAAATTCCATGCCGATACCGGCGAGCGGCGCGATGGCGACCTTGTCTGGCGAATCCCCCATCGGGACGGGGGCGACGCCTACGTCATGCTGTTGCTGGAATTCCAGTCCACATCGGATCAGTGGATGGCGCTGCGCATGCTGGTTTATGCCGGTCTTCTGTGGCAGCACCTCGTCCGCGAGCGGCGGCTGCTGCCGGACGGCAGCCTGCCGCCCATCCTTCCGGTCGTGCTCTACAATGGCGATGCGCGGTGGCGGGCGCCACTGGCTTTGCGGGCGTTGATCGGACTGCCGGATGGCTCGCCATTATGGCAATGGCAGCCCGACTTACGCTATCATATGATCGATGAGGGAGCGTTCCAGCCCGGCGATTTAGCCGGGCGGGACGGGCTGCCGGCACTGCTCTTCCGGCTGGAAAATTCGCCTGATCCGGCCCAGCTTGCGGGCTTGGCGGATGATGTGCTGGCCTGGTTCGCTGGCCATCCCGGATTTGCGGCCGCGCGTAAAGTTTTGGTGGAATTGCTGGGCGCTGCGATGGCGCCTCTCGACCCGGCGGTCCGGGTCCCGGAAGAGTTGTTGGAGGTGCGGAACATGCTAGTGACCCGGATGGAAAAATGGGTGGAACAACAGCGTCTCGAAATGCAGCAACAGGTGCAGCGACAAGTGGAGCAACAGGTGCAGCAACAGCTTCTTGATGCGCAAAAAGATGCCGAGCGGCGAGGCGAGCGGCAAGGCGAGCAGCGAGGTGAGCAGCGGGGTCGGCAGTTGGGTGAGGAGAGGGGCCGGCAGCAGGGCGAGGCCGCCCTTCTCTTGCGCCTGCTGGAGCGGCGGTTTGGCGCTGTGCCCGCCTCAGCCCGCGACCGCGTGCTCGCGGCCGACACCGTCACGTTGGAGGAATGGGGTGTGCGGATGCTCGATGCCGCAACGCTGGAGGAGGTGTTTGCGTGATGCTGGTGGCAGGGCGGGTAACCTGCGTTTGGGACATAATGCCTCGGAATCAGACCGAAAGTATGTAGGGTGGGCTGCTCTGCAGCCCACCAACGGACGCGACGGGCGCTGCTCATACACCGCAGACTTTAGGCGCATAGAGAGAACTGGTCGAGAGTTAGCCAACCGTCGGACTCCATGCGCCGGGACCGTGGGCTAGGGTACGCTAGCCCGTTTGATGGCCCCGGCCGAAGGAATGGTCGTTCCGGTGCGATGATTGTTGCAGCCGGACCCGAGTGAGGCTACGTTTCTTCGGTAGGGAAATGGCATGCAAGACTATACCATTCGAGACTTTTGGAGCTCTCGCCTCTCGGTTCAGCGGATACCATCCGCAAACCTGATCAGTGGCTGGTCGTTTGTTGACCAGGGATTTTCAACATTCAGGGAAGCGCCGCTCGGCCTGAGCGCCGAGTTGAATGTTGATGCCGACCCGTTCCGGTCGGCAATCGTGCTCGTATCCGCGCCTGGTGCAGTCGGTAAATCGACGCTCGCCCGGCAAATCGCTTTCGAAACTGGTGCCGTTTATGTCGACCTGGCGAAAGCTGAGCCAGTCGGGGCCAACACATTTATCGGTGGGCTGGTAAAGTCAGGCCTTTACGCTGGCTGGCAAGATGGCATTATCGGCGTTCTCATTGATGGCCTCGACGAAGCCCGCCTGCGTGTCACACAGGAGGCGTTCGAAGCATTTCTTCGCGACGTAGATCAACTCTCGGGTGAGCGTTCGGTGCCAACAGTGCTGTTTGGCAGGACTGGCGCTATCCAAGAAGCTTGGTTGCACCTAAGCAACTCATCCGTACTCGAAATCGGGTATTACGGCCCCGCCGTTGCCTTAGACTTTGCCGAGGCTTTGCTCCGCGCAAAGCGCCCGAGCGTGGCACACGCTGTTAGCGAACGCCGCGCGATCGAACTATTGTTGTCTCGCCTCCGCGAGCAGACGGAGACCGATGGTGACCGGTTTGCCGGCTACGCACCTGTGCTGCAGGCGGTCGCGCAACGGGTAATTGAAGAAGGTAATGCCAGCGCGCTTGTCGCTGAAATTGAGGCTGGTGCTCAGCCGGTGACGCTTAACACCGTGGTCGCTGCCATTCTGGAGCGAGAGCGGGGCAAGCTCAGTGCACTCCAGTTCAGCAACCAACAACTGGCCGACAAGCTTTATTTACCCGACGAGCAACTCGATCGTCTGATCGCTAGCATTTACGGGTTGCCGCGCCCGCCGGCCCCCGCCGGCCTCAGTCCGACCGATGCGCGTATCTACGATGATGCTCTGAAGACATGGTTGTCTGAACACCCGTTTCTGGGTGGCCGCGACATGCCGGCCTCGGCAGTTTTCGATGCCGTTATAGCTGCGCGGGCGCTGAAGCACATTGACTCAGCCGAACTCGCGCTGAACCGAGAGCTAGCGCGCGGCGCAGCTTCCGCAAACCCGTTTCTCGCCGATTTCTATGCGCCGCGAGAGAAGAACGGTGAGCTTACGTTCCTTCCACCCCAGCACATTGGGGTCATTTATAGCTCGCTGCGTGCCCGCCTCTCAATCGGCGACACCGCAAGCTTACTGGTGGAGGCACCCGATGAAGGTAGGGAAGATGAGCTTTTGCGCGCGGAGGTCGAGATCACGCTCGGCCGGCGCGGTAGCGACCGCGCGCAGTATCTGCGCTTCGAGTCGGATCAGACGGGCCCAATAAGGCTCGGGGCGCAGGTCGAGGACGTTGATATTACCGTGCCACATACAAGGGTTGAGATCGGCCCCGGAACGGAGGCGCTGCTGATTGCTCCGATAAGTGTTCAATGCGAGGCGTTGGCCCTCACCGCGGAAAGACTCATCGTAGAGACGGCAAAGGACCGCAGCGATGCTGCCGTTTTTCTTGAGGCCGCGCGTTACGAAGGCACAATAACGTCGGTGCCTGTTTTACGCGGCCAAGTCTCGCTTTCGACCTCATGGCCGGATGTCCTTCGCCATCCCTGGACCAGCTTCGCGGCCAACCCAACACCAGCCTCCGACCCGAGGATCGACGAAGCTCTGCGCCGCCTACGCAAATTTGTGATTGCCTTCCGCTCTCATAGCAAGGGAAATCTTGCTCGATATCGGGACAAACTTGATCACGCCCGGATGACAAAAGGCTCTGGTAGAGCTATATTGGATAGTATGCTTCGCCGCGGAGTTCTATCGATCGATCGAACCATGTACGTGCTCGATCCCGATAAACTGTCGGATCTCGCGGGTACAAACTACACAGATTGTATGGCGCGCCGTTTCAGCCCGCAAGCCATCGAGTTCGTAAGGCACGCGCTACAATAAATATTTGACCAGCACCGTAGGGCGCAGTGGAGCTTCGGCGCTGCACACTCACGCTGGAGCGCCCCCGTGGTGCAATGCTAAAGCGCATTGCATCTTACGCCTGCTTAATTGTGCGTCGGGCGGTACATCATTGCGCGCCGCTACATGCTAGGGAAAGCTGCGCTGAAGTTCGGCAGCAATCTCTTTTTTCTCATCGACATCCAGATAGACATAAAATTCGATTATCGCCTTTTTGTATTCCTGCACCTGCAACAGCTCATGCTGGTGGTGAATAGCTTGAGCGGCGTGACAGGCACGTTGGGCAATTGTGACCTGATCTATCTAAGTTATAACCAAAGAAAGCCCGCAGCCCGCATCGCGCCTGGGCGATGCGCGCCTTTGCCCGGCCAGCCGACGCGATTGCCGCAAAATGTTACATACTCCACAAAAAACCGCCTTGACAACGTTCGTCAAACGTTCCTATACTCGCCGCCATGCACATCCAGCCCCGCCTGCTCCGCGCCCATGTGGACAACCGCTCCCACAACCGCCCCATGCCCACCGAAAAACAGCGGGCGCGGGAGCAGACCATTTTGGCCGCCGCGCAAACCCTCATGGCCACCTACTGCCGCGGCGCTCTCACCATCGGTAAACTCGCCATCGCCTTGCGCATGTCGCCCGGCACCATCCGCCGCCATTTTACCGATATGGACGAAATCCTCGCCGAAATCCTGCTCCGCCACCTCACCGGCATTGCAAGGGCGATCGGCAACACCCCGCCTGGCGATCCGAACGCCAGGGCGGCCGCGCGCGCCGCCTATATCGAGGCCACACGAACAGGCTGGGGCGGCCTCACCGAGCCCCACCTGCTGCTCATCCGGGAACGCCACACCCTGCCCGAGGATTTGGCCAAACCCGTCGAGCAAATGCGGCATGTGATCGGCGAGATGCTGGCAGGTGACCAGGGCGCCATCGCTCTGACCCTGCTGGACGCGCCGGAGCTGCAAGCCGCGCACATCGAAGCCATGCTGGCCACCAGCGAACCCACGGCCAAGGAACCCCAAGCCCCGCCCGCCAAACACGCCCAGCCGCCAGCCCACGCCACCGCCCCGCCAGGCCACAAACCTCATTACCGCGATTGGAAAGCCGCCAAACTCCACAAGAAATTGCAGGCCCGCGAAGCCCGCGCCGGCCCCGCCTGCCATGGCGCGTAGCTGGCCAGGTGCCGCTGCATCGCCTGATAGGGAATGCAACCAATCTGCACCCCTAGCCCCCGATCCGCACAATAATCTCCACCCGCTGGCTCTCCTGCCCCATCCCCGGCACATCGGCCACCGAGCGCGTCAGCCGTTGCAGGCGCGTCCGCTCCACCCCCTGACCCACCAGCCGCTCCTCGATCAAATTCATCCGCAGCCGCTGCAAATCGGCAATCGCCGGCGGGCCGGCCGGGTCCAGATATTCGGCAAGGAACAGCGGTGCCTCCGGGTGCTCCACCGCGCTCGCGGCCGCGCTGTGGATGACGGAGAGCGCATCGTCGTCCAGCAGCGCCGACCATTGGCCAAAAAACACCGCATAGTCAGGCGAGGCACGCCGGATGCGCTCGACGATGCCGGGATGGATCACCCAGGGGTCGCCGACGATCCCCTCGGGCAGCGGGCCGCAGTTCTGAACCCAGAGCGCCAGCACGTCGGATTTGGAGTCGCACGGCAAAAATTCGATGGTCACGTGGCGCGGCAGCGTGTTGGCGAGCAGATCGTCGATGTGCTGCTCGCCGCCGACCACCCAGATGTTGCCCTCGCACTCGGCCAAGGTGATGTCCGCCATGCTCGCCTCCCGCTTTGCGTGCCGCCGCGACAATGCTACCAGAAATTTCCAAATATGTCGCACCGCTGCTGCGTGGGGAGAGAAGGCATGCCGCTGATTCTGACCCTGGATTCCCGCCAGGGCGGCGTGCGCCGCGAGTCCCGCACGTTTAGTGACGGCACCCTCTCCATCGGCCGCGGCGCCAACAACGACTGGGTGCTGGCCGACCCCGACCGGCTGCTCTCCAAAACCCACTGCATGATCAGCCTGGAAGGCAGCCGCTACGTGCTGACCGACACCAGCACCAACGGCGTGTTCATCAACGGCGCCCGCGAGCCGACCGCGCGCGACAGCCGCGCCTTCCTCACCGACGGCGACAGTTTTAGGCTGGGCGACTACACCATTACCGTCACCGAGGCCGACAGCGCGCCGGCGCCGCGGGCAGCACCGGCCGCCGCCGGATTCGGCAGTTTCAACCAGGGAAGCGGCCGCGGGGGCGACCCGTTCGGCGACGCCGGCGAGGATCCGTTCGGCGCCGAGCCGGGCACCGTGTTCCATCACCCGGTCTCCAAATCGGCGCCGGTGGCCGCCTTCCGCACCGAGGATCCGTTCGCGAGCGTCGCGGCCGCGCGGCCCGGCAGCCTGGATATCGACGACGACCTGTTCCAGGGCATCACGCCGTCGGACAACTGGGCCGGCCCGTCGCAGCGCGATAATGCCGACGCGCCCAAGCTGGCATTCGCGCCGCCGAAACCGGTGGCGCCGGTGAATTTCAACGATCTGGATATCGACGATCTCTTGGGCGACGAGCCGATCGGCGCGCCGGCCACACGGCCGCCGCCGGTGCAGCCCGTGGCCCGCGCGCCGGAGCCGCCGCCGGCCGCCGTGGCACCACCGGTCGCGCCGCCGCCGGTGACGCCGGCTGCACAGCCATCCGCCACGACGGCGGATGCGGCCGTGATGCTGGCCGCGCTCCTGCGTGGCGCCGGCGTGCCGGATTTGCGGCTGACGGGCGATCCGGTGGCGTCGATGGAGGCGGCGGGTGCGGTGTTCCGTGCCATGGTCGAGGGTTTGCGCGAAGTGCTGATGTCCCGCGCCGCCATCAAGGGCGAGTTGCGCGTCGAACAGACGATGCTGCGGGCGCGCGACAATAACGCGCTCAAATTCAGCATCACGGTGGAGGAGGCGGTCGCCGCCCTGCTGCTGCCGCCGCGCACCGGCTACAAGGCGCCGCTCGCCGCCGTGCAGGAGGCGGCACGCGACATCCAGAGCCATGAGATGGCGGTCATGGCCGGCGTGCAGACCGCGCTCATCGGCCTGCTCAAACGCTTCGACCCGGCGGCGCTGGAAGCCCGCCTCTCCCCCGGCCGCCTGGACAGTTTTCTGCCAGGCGCCCGCAAAGCCCGCATCTGGGAGCTGTTCTGCGAGACCTACAAAGACATCGCGCGGGAGGCCGAGGACGATTTCCAATCGGTTTTTGGCAGGGAATTTGCCAAGGCTTACGATGCTCAGATGAAGAAGCTTTAGGAAGATTCTTCTTTTTTGAAAAAAAGAAGCAAAAAACTTTTGGATGTTTGATTGAGTCTCTCCGGATAGGCTCCGCCCAGGATTCAAAAGTTTTTTGCTTCTTTTTTTCAAAAAAGAAGTCCTTGCTTCCTTCCTTGCCCCGACTCCGCTGCGCCCAACATACTGGCTTCCCGCCGAATCGCGGCAAAAGGACCCCGATGGACCAGCACGCCCCCGAGCCGCAGCCGCATTTCGACCTGCTCACCGAAAACGCGGTGTATAAACCCTTCCGCTACCCCTGGGCCTACGAGGCCTGGCTCACCCAGCAGCGCGTGCACTGGCTGCCGGAGGAAGTGCCGCTCGCCGATGACGTGAAAGACTGGCACCGCAACCTCACCGCGGGCGAGCGCAACCTGGTCACGCAGATTTTCCGCTTCTTCACCCAGTCGGATGTCGAGGTGAACAATTGCTACATGAAGCATTACAGCCAGGTGTTCAAACCCACCGAAGTGCTGATGATGCTCAGCGCCTTCTCCAATATCGAGACGGTGCATATCGCCGCCTACAGCCATCTGCTCGATACGATCGGCATGCCGGAGATCGAATATTCGGCGTTCCGCAAGTTCAAGGAAATGAAGGACAAGTATGATTACATGCAGTCCTTCCGCATGGACAGCAAGCACGAGATCGCCAAAACGCTGGCCGCTTTCGGGGCCTTCACCGAGGGGCTGCAGCTCTTCGCCTCCTTCGCCATCCTGTTGAATTTTCCGCGGTTCAACAAGCTGAAAGGCATGGGCCAGATCGTTTCGTGGTCGGTGCGCGACGAGACGCTGCACTGCCTCTCGGTGATCAAGCTGTTCCGCACTTTCGTGCAGGAAAACCCGGAGATCTGGACCGAACAGCTCCGGCGCGAGCTCTATGTGGTCTGCGCCACCATCGTCGATCACGAGGATGCGTTCATCGACCTGGCGTTCGAGATGGGCTCCGTGGAAGGCCTCGACGCCCCGTCGGTCAAAAGCTACATCCGCTTCATTGCCGACCGCCGCCTCATGCAGCTGGGGCTGAACCCGCTGTTCCACGTCAGCCGCAACCCGCTGCCCTGGCTGGACGACATGCTGAATGCCCCCGAGCACGCCAATTTCTTCGAGAACCGCTCGACGGAATACAGCAAGGCCTCGACCGGCGGCAGTTGGGAGGAGGCGTTCGCCGATCCCAGGATCGCGGCCGACCCGCGCGTGGCCTACCATGCTGACTAAGCGGGGGCCGACTAAGCGGGGGCCGACTGATCGCACCGCGGCCCTAAGGTTCGGAACAAATTGCAAAATCCCTTTGCATCGGACCAAATTTATGGTTCGCTGGCGCCCAGCCTCCGTCGGGTCACGACCCACGGGGCCAAGGGGTGCCGATGAGTGATTTTGCCGAGCCGGACGTGAATGCAGCGGAGACGACCGAGCGGGCGGCCAGCGTTGCCATCCGCCAGGGGCGGCGGCTGACGGACAAGATCCTGGTGGCCTTCCACCATGCGTGCGACGCGCAGGATTTGGTGGTCGCCGAGCAATTGCTCAAAACCCTGGAATCGATGCTGACCCGCCGCGGCATTCCGCAGGAGCAGAACCGCCGCAAGTCCCTCGAAAGCCTGGTCGCCGCCCACGAACGCCTGTGGCATTTGCGCCACAGAAACACCGGCTAAACCGTAGGATGGGTTTTAACCCATCGCTTTGGCTACCCCGGAGCGCGTGTCGCAAGCGATGGGTTAAAACCCATCCTACGGCCCAAGCCCTGCTCCGGCTCGAAGGATCAACTCCGCCTCCGGCGTAAAACCCCCATCCGCCGCGTGCAGCACCAGGCCCGGATGGATGGTGGCCCCGCCACGCCCCTCGCGCACCCCGCGCAAAATCAACAGTTTAGCTGCCTCGCCGGCGTGCGGCCAGAGCGGGATCAGCGTCACCTCCTTGCACAACGCCGCGCCCAGCGCGTCGATCGCCTCGGCCGCCGCCGCCGCTGGAACAATGAAACTCAGCGTCCCCCGCCGCACGAGCCCGCGCGCCAGGCTGGCCGCCCAGGCGTGCAGCAACCCCGGCTGCGCCTGCTTGGCATCCACCCGCCCCGGCTCGGCAGCAGGCGTGCCGCCGATGTGCCACGGCGGATTGGCAAAAGCATGGCTGTAAGGCCGCTCGCTCCGCCACGCCAAAATATCTTCGGTCTCGATGACCGCGCCCAAATCGTTGGCGCTAAAATTCTGCCGGGCCAATGCCGCCATGGCGGCATCGCGCTCGACCCCGATACCCGCAATCCCCGGCACCCGCGCCATCAGGCACAGCAGCCCCGCCCCGGCCCCGGTCCCAGCCTCCACCACAACATCCCCAGCCACCGCCGGCACACAGGCCGCCAGCAGCACCGGCTCGATCCCCGTCCGAAACCCGGAGACCGGCTGCGCATACCGCACCCGCCCCCCCAGCAAATACCCGTCTGACGACTGAAGGCCGACGACCGACGACCGATTCACACTTCGCCGGCCTGTTCCAGCACATGGCGCGCCCACCAGGCATCCGCGTCGCTCACCGCCAGGCGCCGCGGCACCGCGCCGATACTCCCCTCCATGGTGCTGACCTGGTGATCCAGCATGATCGCCGAGATGCCGGCATCGCGCAGCAGAGAGGTGAGGAAATTCAGCCTGACAAGGTCGTTACTGGTCAGCAGCACGTGCATGGGTGTGGGCCTCCTGGGGGCGCTTGCCTTGACCCTGATTCAACCCCCCCGATATGGTGCTCCGCAAGCCACATTTGCGGGGATGGTTCTTTTGGGCCTAGGGACGATCCCAGAGGCGGGGGTTCGGCAGGAGCAGGCCAGGATGTCGGCGCAAATCCATGCCGATGAGGATGCGCTGACCGAACTGGCCCTGCTCGTCGCCGACGATCTGGCGGCCTGCAACCGCGTGATCGTCGCCAACATGCAGAGCCAGGTGGCGCTGATCCCGCAGCTCGCGGCCCATCTGGTCGCGGCCGGCGGCAAAAGGCTGCGGCCGATTCTCACCCTCGCCTGTTCCCGCCTGTGCGGCTATGCGCCGGCCCCTGGGGGTAGCTCCCGGTCGGTGGATCTCGCCGCCTGCGTCGAATTCATCCACACCGCCACGCTGCTGCACGACGATGTGGTGGACGAGAGTAGCCTGCGCCGGGGCCTGGCCAGCGCCAACGCGGTGTTCGGCAACAAGGCCTCCGTGCTCGTCGGCGATTTTCTCTTCAGCCGCGCCTTCCAGCTCATGACCGCCGACGGCAGCCTGGCGGTCCTGCGCATCCTCTCCGAGGCGGCGGCCACCATCGCCGAGGGCGAGGTGCTGCAGCTCGTCACCCAAAACGACCTCTCGACGCAGGACGAGCGCTACCTCGACGTCATCCAGGGCAAGACCGCCGCCCTCTTCGCCGCCGCCTGCCGCATCGGCGCCGTGGTCGCCGGCCGCGACGCGCATGAGGAGCAGGCGCTGGCCGACTTCGGCCTCTACATCGGCACCGCCTTCCAACTGGTGGACGACGCGCTGGATTACGCCGCCGACCAGGTGATTCTTGGTAAGACCGTCGGCGACGATTTTCGGGAGGGCAAAATCACCGGCCCGGTTTTGGTGGCCTATGCCGCCGGCACCGAGGCGGACCGCGCCTTCTGGCGCCGCACCATCGAGCAGAGCGAGCAGACCGACGAGGATCTGGATCATGCGCTCGCCCTGATGGAGCGCACCGGCGCCATCCACACCACCCTGCGCCGCGCGGTCTCCTTCGCCGACCGCGCCAAGCAGGCGCTGATGGTATTCCCGCCTTCGGTGATGCGTCAGCGGCTGCTGGATGTGGCGGATTACACGGTGCGGCGGGGCCGGTAGGCGCGCCCGTCCTGCCAGTATTTTGCGGTTGCGCCGATCCTTGGATTGTGGAGAGGATGCCGGATGTCCGATGCGGCCCTCCTGATGCAGAAAATCCAGGCGCTGCCACCCGACCGGGTCGCGGAGGTTGAGGATTTCGTCGAGTTCATTGCCGCCAGAATCAGGCGTGAGAACGCCTTCGACCGGTTGCTCAGTATTGCGCCGGCCTTGGAAGCGGCCGGCGCCCCGCCGCTGACGGAGGAAGAGATCCAGGCCGAAGTCGATGCCGTGCGCAAAAACGGTAGGGCTGCAAAGCAAGCGTAGCCCGCATGAAGCGAAGCGGAATGCGGGACCGCCCGCGTCGGATCGGGACAGAACGGCCCGTCCAGCCCGGCCCCAGTCCCGCATTCCGCTTCGCTTCATGCGGGCTACGCGGGGCTCGTCAACCTCAAACGATCACGCTCTCATGCTGCGCCGGCGCAGGGGCCGCCGAGACAGAACGCATCAACGGCACCAGCAGCGCAGCCACCGCAAAAGCCACCATGATCGCCCGGAAAGCGTCCGCATAAGCCAGCGTGGAAGCCTCGCGATACGCCAACAGCCAGAGCTGTTTCAACGCGGCCGCGTGCGCATCAGCCTCTCCGGCACGCCGTTCCGCGACCGCGCCGACCAGGCGGTTCATCGCGCCATTCGCAGGCGTGAGGTTGGACGCGATCATCAGGAAATGCGCGTTCGTCGCCGTATTGATGATCGCCGCACTCGCGGCAATGCCAACGGCGCCGCCCAGGTTGCGCATCATGTTGAACAGGCCGCTGGCGTATTTCAGCCGCTCCGGCGGCAGGCTGCCAAGCCCCAGATTGACGCTGGGCGCCACCGCAAACACCTGCGGGAACCCCCGCAGCACCTGCGGCAGCAAAAATTCCGCGCCGCTCCATTGGCTGGTGATA
>Ga0116231_10010580_pt1 | contig 14754 bp, 13 predicted proteins | sample S1TSphgellanicum_2_FD_89695 | JGI IMG/M metagenome (GOLD analysis project Ga0116231, IMG submission 89695) | Host-associated microbial communities from peat moss isolated from Minnesota, USA - S1T2_Fd - Sphagnum magellanicum MG | ecosystem: Host-associated > Plants > Peat moss > Unclassified...
AGACGATGAGCTCCGTGGGAATATGCAGTGAGCGCAGTGTCTGGTACATCTGTTCGCCGCCGATCAGCGGGACGTTGAAGTCGTTCGTGCCGCCCATGTAGAGCGTTGGGGTGTGCATGCGTTTGTCCGCCTCCAGCAGCGGATAGCTCAGCTTGATGTAGAGATCGCGATTTTTCCACGGCACGCCCAGTTCGTAGTCGTACTGGAGGATGTACTCATCCACGCCGTAGAACGAGAATGGCATGGCCATGCCCGCGCCGCTGATGGCGCCCTTGAAGCGATCGGTTGAGGCGGAAGTGTAGTCGGTGAGGATGCCGCCGTAGCTCCAACCGCCGATGCCCAGTTTGGCCGGGTCGGCAACGCCCATCTTGACCACTGCATCGACCGCTCCGAGCAGATCCTCGACTTCGAGATGTCCCCAGTCGGCGGCGATGGCCGAGCTATACGCCTGCCCGCGCCCGGAGCTGCCGCGGTAGTTCACATTCATCTCAGCAAAGCCGTTGGCGGCGAACCACTGACGTTGAAAGTCGAAGCTGTGCGCGTCCTGCCCGTTGGGGCCGCCGTGGATGAAGAGGATGGTTGGCACCTTGTCGCCCGCCTTGTAGCCGACCGGCTTGGTGAGCAGACCGTGAACCTCCGTCCCATCCTTGCTCTTTGCGGTAAAGTCTTCGGTCGGCACCAGCGTCAGCTCGGCCAGGAGCGCATCGTTGACGCCGGTCAGTTTGCGTAGGCTGCCGCCGGCATGATCTGTAAGTTCGAGAGCGTAAATCTCGGGCGAATGCGCATCGTCCGAGTGGATGACGGCGATATGCGAGCCGACGCAGGTCATGCCCATGGTCACGCCCGGCTCTGGCAGCAGGCGGTGCGCGCCGCCGTCGCCGTGAATTTCCACTTCAGTGGGATACTCGGAGCGGTCGTCGCTTACCAGATAGAGCAGCTTGCCGTCGGGTAGAAAGCAGGGCTGGCTGACGGCGCGGTCGAAGTTCGCCGCCGGGTAGGTAATTTTGCCGTCGAGCGTAACCACGGCCGCGCGGCCCTGGCTGTAGAGAGCCAGCTTGGCTCCCGCGCCCTGCGTGTAGGCAATCGCCTTGGAATCCGGCGACCAGGCCAGTTTTCCGCCATCCTGCCCCTCAAAGGTGGTCAGTTTCTTCGCCGTCAGCCCATATTTCCCTTGGGCATCGGCTGCTGTGCTCACCAGGAACACATCCCGGTTGTACGTCCGGTCCGGCTCGGGGTCGTGGTTGCTCACGTAAGCGATCCACGCGCCGTCGGGGGACCACTCGGCGTTCATCTCGTCTACGTTCTTGTCCGCGGTGAGCTTTTCGAGCTTCTTCGTGGCAATGTCGTAGAGATACAGCGCGCTCCACTGGTCGTCGCGGATATACCCTTCGACGTCCTGCTTGAAGTGGTAGCGGTCAATGACAATCGGCTTGGGGGGCGCGGGTTTGCCGTCTTCGGCTTCCGGCTCGGATTTTGGCTGGAGCGTGAGCAACAAACGCTTCGAGTCGGGCGACCACGCGTAGTTTTCAATCTCGAAGCCGGTGATCTCGGTGAACTGCTCCGGCTCGCCACCCTGCCGGTTCAGCACCCAGACCTGTGTTCCCTTGGCTTTGCCGGTGCGCGATGAGAGGAAAGAGATATAGTTTCCGTCGGGGCTGAATTCCGGTCGCGATGCTCCTTCCTTGCCGAAGGTGATCTGCCGGTTTCCCGTGCCGTCCCATCGCTCCATCCATAGGTCGGAGTGATTCTTGTCCTCCTTGGCGTCGATGCGCGAGATGGAATAGATCATCCACGCGCCGTCTGGCGAGATAACCGGCCCTCCCACACGCGCAAACTTGGCTAAATCGTCCAATGAGATGAGCCGTTTTGCCGGCGGTGTGGGCGACTGTGCGCAAATGGCGAGGCTGCCGAGCAGGAGTGTTCCAGTCGCGGCGATGAGGCGAGTGAGGCGCTTGGAATGGTGTGGTTTGGATGGGAATTCAGGGCGCGGAGAGAAAGTTGCAGGCATGGCCAGAGGGTAACATCCAGGCCGGCAGATGCGGGAGAAGGAATTTGAATCTGCCGGATGGAGACCGGCCCCGCGACTGTTTCCGCCCCGGCGCCGCTGCAAAGGCAGCATGGCTGCGATAATAAAGAGGATGAAAGGTGGCTTTGCGTGCTCCGTTTCCCAACTCCTCTGGCGTGGTTTTCTCTAGTCTTTATTCTGGTTGCGACAATCGGCTGCAAGGCGCAGCCGGCGGCGAAGGACGCGAAAAGTGCGGTTCAGAGCTCGATTCAGGACCCGGTGCTTGCGCGCCATATCGAGGTGCTGGTCCGGAACCAGTTCAATGTGCCCGCCGATTACACGGTGACGTTTGGCGAACGCAAGCCCAGCAAGATTCCCGGCTACGACTCGCTTCAGGTCATCCTCGCGCGCGGCCAGCACACGAGCAAGGTCGAATTTATGATTTCGACGGACAACTCGACGCTGGGGCGTTTTGAAACCTACGACCTGGCCAAAATTCCGGCGGAAAACATCCCGGTCGACCATCGCCCGGTGCGCGGCAATCCAAACGCGAAGGTGACCGTGATCAGTTTCGACGACCTGGAATGCCCCTACTGCGCGCGCATGCACCAGCAGCTGTTTCCCGAAACCCTGGATCGCTACGGGGACAAGGTGAAGTTTATCTACAAGGACGATCCGCTCACCGAAATCCACCCCTGGGCCCTGCACGCGGCCGTGGACGCCAACTGCATTGCCGACCAGAATGGCAGTGCTTATTGGGGCTACGTGGATTACCTCCACGCTCACGGGCAGGATGTGACCGGGGCAGACCGTGATTTGGCCAAAAGCAGGGAGGTGCTTGATAAGATCGCCCGCGAGCAGGGAAAGATCTTTTCGCTCGATGCCGCGAAGCTCGACGCCTGCCTGAAGAAGCAGGATGACAGCGCCGTGCAGGCCTCAATGAAAGAGGCCGAATCGCTTGGCGTGGAGGGAACCCCGTACCTGTTTATCGACGGAGAGCACGTGGATGGCGCTCAGCCCAAGGAGCAGGTTTGGCTGCTGATCGATCGCGCCCTGCGGGCGGCCGGAGTCGAGCCCCCGCCGCCCGTTTCCGCCCCGGCTGCCGCGCCAACTTTAGGGAAATAGATCGAACTTCGCTTTTCCTGCTCACCTTGGGGGTTTATCCTAAGTCTCTAGGGCTGCGTCCTTAAGCGTCGCGACAATGGGTTGGACGTTACGACGGTTGTCCGCCAGGAGACTCAGGTTGTTCTTAGTTCGCAGCGCACGTCGATCTCCGAGGGAGTTTCCCTCGGCAGTTACCATGGGGTTGATTTCCCTGAGCCTCGCGCTCACCTTGAGCGGTTGCCATACGACGCCCTCGCCTGAAGTGATGGCTACGGTGAACGGCAAAGAGATTCTGGCTTCCGAGGTTGATCGCGCCTACAAGCAGAGGCAGGAACCCAGCGCGCCAGCGCCGTCGAAGGAAGAAGCTGCGATTCAGCGGCTGACCATTCTTCACGGACTCATCCAGGAAGAAATTATGCAGCAGCGGGCCACCAAGCTCAATCTGGTGGCCACGGACGAAGAGGTCGACGCCAAGCTGACCGATTTCAAGGCTCCCTATACGCAGGAAGAATTCGACCGGAAGCTGAAGGAGCGCAATCAGACCCTGCAGGACCTGCGCCAGGATATTCGGCGGCAATTGACGCAGAGCAAGTTGGTCAACAAGGAAATCGAGTCGAAGATCAACATTACCGATAGTGACATTTCGAACTACTATAACGGCCATAAGAGTGAGTTCAACTTAATTGAGCCCAATTATCATCTGGCGCTGATTGCCGTGACCGGCGAGCCGGCGAAGCAAGTGACGAATCTGCAAGACAGCAAAGCGGGCAATGACGCCGAGGCGAAAAAGAAGATTCAACAGGTGCGCAGCCGCTTGGATGCCGGTGAGGACTTTGCCTCGCTGGCGGCAAAGTTTTCTGAAGATCCCGCTTCGGCGACGAACAATGGCGACCTGGGCTTCGTTTCAGAATCCCAGCTGGCGACGGAGCCGGAAGTCTTTGCCGCGATCAGTAAATTGAAAGCAGGCCAGACGACGGACATTCTGCCGATCGTGAAGAGCGAGGGAAACAGTCACAAAACGGTTGGCTACGAGATTTTTTTGCTCATCGAGAAGCGCCCTGCCGGACAGAGGGATCTGAGCGACCCTCGGACACAGAACCAGATACGGCAACTGCTGCGCAACAATCAGGCTCAGCTTTTGCAGGCAGCCTATCTCGAAATGCTCTACAACGACGCAAAAATCCATAATTACCTGGCCGAACAGATCTACAGGAACGGCGCCAACTAACTGGTTCCGCTGGGTAGCGGAGGCGGTTGCGCGGTGGGCGCGCTTCGGGCTGGCGAAGAATGCCGGTCCAACTGAGTTTGCACGACGCCAGTCCGTGGATGGATAGTTCCGGGCGCAATCGCTTCTGGCTATAGTACTGCCGAACGCCCGCGTTCCCGTTCGCCTCCCGGAAAGCGCGCATCTCAGATCGGTAGGAAGCCGTTTACAACTCAGACACAAAAGCCTCCCATATGGGAGGCCTTTGGGATTGATTCCTGGATGGTTGTTACTTCATGTTGCCGCTGGAGTCCATGGTGATGCCTCCTGGACCTTTGTCCTTCTTGGCCTCGTTCTCTTTGCGGGTGCCCATGGCCTTGTGGCTCCAGTCGTTAGCCGCTTCGACATCGGCCTTCACCGCGGCGGCATTGCCGCAATCCACGTCGGCCTTGCGGCGATAGACGAGGTTTAGATACTGCATGGCGTCGTCGTAGCTGGGACGATTCTCGACAGCCAGATTGAGATACTTGAGTCCCTCGTCCACCAGGGGAGCATTCTCTTTCTGAATCGTAGCGCAATTGGCTTTGGTCAAAGCCTTGACGTTGCCGACGCCGTCGTCGTTGTTGCCGTTGAGTTTAAGAAGATTTTCGTGGGCCTGGGTCCAATCGATGACGCCAACGGTGTAAGCTGCTTCGGGATCCTTGGGGTCAACCGCCAGAACCTTCTTCTGCCATTCCTTGGCTTTGTCGAACTCCTTGAGATTGTAGTAGAGGCTGGCTACTCCCTTAAGGCTGTTGACATCGGTGGGGTCTTCGGCAAGAACCTGCTGGAAAGTATCGATCGCCTGCTGCGCGGTCTTGAGATTGTCTGGCGTGGTCAGGCCTGGCACCACGTTCTGTGAAAGAGCCGTCGCCAAGAACGCTTTCGCGGTGGGCAGCTTGGGGTCGAGGTTTTCAGCGTTTTGAAAGTGTGTGATGGCCTCTTCGTATTTCCCGGCCTTGAACGATTCCACTCCCTTATTCAGTTGGTCGCGGGCTTTCAATTTGTCGCAGCCGGTAAGCGAAACCATGATGGTCATCACTGCAACCGCCAGAACCGGCAGACGTGCGATTCGATTCATATTCTTATCCTTCTCCTTCGAGTCGTCGCCAGGTTGATCGCGCCTGGTGTCTCCGCGCGGCTGGAATCGGTGGGAGCGTCCGCGTCCAGCCCGAAAAACTTTCCCATCGTGTTGCTATCTGCCTTTGTGGTGCTTCCCTGCGTATCTTACGTCAGGCATGCAGAGTACACCAAAAGAAGCGCCCCGCGAAAGCGGAGGGCACCGTTGCTAATTTCCAGCCAAGATTTTGGGAGTCATCAGGCCAACATGGTCGACGCCGGCGGCGTGGCCGATATCGATCACGTCTGCAACCTGGGCGAAGTTGACATCGTCGTCGCCCTTGATAAACATGATGCGCTCCGCGCGATTGGCGTAGATGGCTGTCAGCTTAGCCAGCAGATCCGCGTGGCTGACATCGTCCTGATTGATCTTGTAAGCCACCTGGCTGCCGTTGGTGTGCAGTACGGAGACCACGATGGTGCGCGGATCGGGAGGCTGCGGAGTCTTGTCCTTGGGCGGCTGAGGAACCAGCGCGTCCAGGCCTTTGGGAACTACGGGTACGATGACCATGAAAATGATCAGCAGCACCAGCAGCACGTCGATAAGGGGAGTCACATTGATGTCGGAGGAGAGTCCCCCAGGTCCAGTACCACCACCCATTGCCATAGCGTTCACTCCTGATTTTCGTCTGCCGGCGTCTCCGCTCGGCACTGATGATGCGTAGAAAGGTTAGCGAAATCCGCTAATTGCCTTCCAGAACTTTTGGTGTGAGCAGTCCGACGCGATCCACGCCTGCCGAATGCCCCATGTCGATCACTTCTGCTACCTGCGAAAAGCTGACATTGTCATCGCCCTTGACAAACATCACGCGCTCGGCTCTGTTCAAGTAAATCTGAGCTAGACGGGTTGCCAATGCGTCCTTGGAAATAACATCTTGGTTGACCTTGTACTCGAGCGCAGAACTCGAAGTACGCAGGATGGAGACTACGACGTTTCTGCTCTCTTCGCGAAAGAGGTGACTGTCCGGTGGTTTCGGAACAACAGCCTCCTGCCCTCTCGGAACCATCGGAACAATCACCATGAAAATGATAAGCAATACCAGAAGGATATCGATCAGCGGCGTTACATTGATCTCTGAAGAAAGACTGCGTGAACCATTGCTGGACGTCATCGACATGTCTCCCCTCTCCTCGAATGGTGTAGAAGATTCCGCTGTGCCCTACTCGCCCGCTGAACCGGGGGTCTGCCGCTTTTCCGTCAACAATCCGACGGATTCCACGCCGGCCGACCGAACATCGTCGATCGCATTCTCCACATCCAGATACTTGGCACGCGCGTCGGCGCGAACAAAGATCTGCTTGCCGGGCTTATCGGTAAGCTTGTCGCGGATGGCCGCGCCCAGAGCATCGGGAGCGATCGGATCCTGGCCGAGGTAGACCTTGCCGTCGCGGGTGACCGCGACCACAATCGCGTCTTCCTTATCGGCATCCGGCATGGAGGTGGGGTTATCGGTTTTGGCGAGATCGACGTTGACCTTGTTCTGGAGCATCGGAGTGATGACCATGAAGATGATCAAGAGCACCAGCATCACGTCCACCATCGGGGTGACGTTGATATTCGAGTTGACCTTTGCGCCTTCGTTTCGTACGGAAATGCTCATATATGCTCCACGCCTTTAGATGGATGGACTCTGAAACCCGGAAAGGAATGCAGTAGCACCCTGAGCAGAATCAGCTTTGCCTGCGGGATGTCTTGCGATACTCATTCACCGCTCAGAGAAAAACTTCGATCGTCACGCTGTCGGGAGATGCTTCGATTCAGGCTGCCGGCAGGTTACTTGAAATGCCTGCCGGCAGCCGAATCTCGCTCGTATCGACTGTGCCGGTTCGCGCTTTAGCGCTTGTGGCTCTGCTTGATGAAGTAGTCCACCAACTCGCTGGAGGAGTTATCCATTTCCACATCGAAGGCTTCGACGCGACCGCTGAAGTAGTTGAAGGTCATAACGGCGGGGATCGCGACGAGCAGTCCGAATGCCGTGGTGACCAGCGCCTCGGAGATACCGCCGGCAACCGCGCCGATACCCGAAGACTTCTGGGTGGCAATCTGCTGGAAGGCGTTCAAAATACCGATAACCGTTCCGAGGAGTCCGACGAACGGAGCCGTGGAGCCGATGGTGGCCAGCACGCCCAAACCGCGCTTCAGCTTGGCGTGAACAATGGCTTCCGCCCGTTCCAGCGCGCGCTTGGAGCTTTCGATGGTCTCTTCGCTGACCACACCCTGCGAACTGCGGAACTCCTGCAAGCCGGCGGTAACGACTTCCGCGAGGTGCGACTTCTTGCTGCGGTCGGCAATCTTGATGGCTTCCTCGAGCTTGCTGTCCTTGAGGGCGCCGGCAACCTTGGGAGCGAACTCACGCGACTGCTTGCGGGCCGCCGAGAAGTAGAGGTAACGATCGATCATCACGGCCAGCGACCAGATGGACATGATGAAGAGGATCAACGCGATGATACGCGCCGGCCATCCCATGTTGCCGAGCAGGCCCAAAAGGCTGAAGTCGGGTGCGGCTGCGTCCTGGAACATGGCCAGGCTTACCGAATGCGGGGCGAAAGTTGCAAGCTGAGCGAGAATCACTGAATCGTTCCTCCTGAAGGAATGCTTTCTGATGTTGCATGCAAAGGTTGGACGCGGGGCGATTTCAATTTTGTTACCGCCCAGCGCGAAGGCGTTCATCTCTGAAGCGCCTTCGAATATCGATGGGAGAAGGTGATTCTCTTGCTGACGGGGAAGATCACCCCGTGAGCGGATCAGCCACCCAGATTGAAGACCACGTTGATGGTGGTGTCCACTTCCACCGGGTCGCCGTTCAGCATATATGGCTTGTAGCGCCACTGTCTCACGGCGTCGAGCGCTGCCGATTGCAACATGGCGTTCCCACTGACGACCTTCAGGTTTTCAATGGTCCCGGTCTTGGAGATTGTGGCCTGGAGGACGACGGTACCCGACTGGTGAGCGGCCTTGGCGATCGCTGGATAGACCGGCTTGATCATCTGAACCAGGAGTCCGGAAGCCACACCCTGCGAGATGGCGATCTTCTTCGGAGGAGCTTGCTTGACCACCGGCTGGGGAGTGGCATTACCGAAGACGCTGCCGACGACGCCGCCTGCGGCACCACTACTCACGCCTTCCATACCGGCCACGCCGAAGCTGGTTTGGGGCGGAGCTTCCTTCTCGGTAACCTGCAGAACTTTGGGCGGAATCTTGGTGGGCGCCAGCATCTGATTGCTGATCATCTGCGGCTTCACCACTGCCTGGTGAACCGCCGGCGGCGGCGGTGGAGGAGGCGGTGGTGGCGGAGGGGGGGCCGTCAGCATCATGGTCATCGCGGCCTTGGGCAAGGCCTCGTAGTTAATCAGCGGATAGATAATCAACGCTGCGAGGATCGCAATGTTGATGATGAAGGTGGCAATCACCCACGGGTTCCGCTTTTTGATCCGGTTGCTGGATTCAAAGGTTGCATCTTCAAACATGGCCGACCTCGAGTCTCAAATACGTTTCTTACAATTTAGACACCGACTGCGCCGATAGTGTTCCCGGAACGGTTGCCTTCCCGATTCGGGGAGAAATTGGCGTCCTCAACCTATATCAGAACAACCGTACACCTGCAAAACATGCTGCGAAAGGTGTGCATTTCGCAGCAGTTTGAGACCCTAGGCAGCCACCGCTGCCCAGCTCAAGCGAAGCCGCTATTTGCTCCGCTTGGCCGCCGGCAAGATGGCTGTTTTGCCTTTGCTGGCGCGCCAATCCTGATAGGCCACCAGCATGGGAGCGGCCACCGCGATCGAAGAATACGTGCCGATCAGAATACCCACCACCAGGGCGAAGGAGAAGCCGCGCAGCACCTGGCCGCCATAGACGAACAACGCCAGCACAGTAAGAAACGTAAGCCCGGAAGTCAGCACCGTCCGGCTCAGCGTCTGGTTGATGCTGCGGTTCACCACGTCGGAGAGAGCTTCCCGGCGCGACAGGCGCAGGTTCTCGCGGATGCGGTCGAAGACCACGATGGTGTCGTTCATCGAATAACCGACCAAGGTGAGAATGGCCGCAATCACCGTCAGGCTCAGTTCCTGATCGGTCAACGCAAAGAAACCGATCGTGATCAGCGTGTCATGAAAGACGGCGACCACCGCGGCCACGCCGTAGATCAGCTCAAAGCGAATCCAGAGGTAGATGAGCATGGCGATGAGCGAGTAGAGGGTAGCCAGCGCCGCCTGCTTCTCTAGCTGCTTACCCACCGTCGGCCCCACGACCTGCACGCTGGTGGTCACAATGGGGTTGTTGTAGTGCGCGTCGAGTGCGTCCACAATCTCCTTGCGGCCGGCGTCGAGCGAGGCGTCGCTGGGGGTGGGCAGGCTGATCAGCATCTCGTGCTTGGACGCGTCGTCGAACTGCACGATCTTGGCGTCTTTGATGCCGGCTGCGTCCGTTGCCTGACGAATGGCGTTGGCGTCCGGCGGATTCTTGAACTGCACCTGCACCTGTGTGCCGCCCTTGAAGTCCACACCCAGCGGCACCGGGCTGCCAATCTTTGCCCAATGGATCCCCATCGAAACCACGCCGGAGATGCTGAAGATCAAGCTGAAGCCGAGGAAATACCACTTCAGCCTCAGCCAGTCCACATTGACATTACGAAAGAATTCCACGTTTTCTATACCTTCCCAATCCATCTGGCCAAGCGCCAGTTAACTTGCTAACCTGCTAACTCGCTAAATGGAGAGCTTCTGCCCCGCGAGTTTGTGGTTGACATGCGAGTCGAAGATCACGCGCGAAACAAAAACGGCGGTGAATAAGTTGGCGCACAGACCTACCACCAGAGTTGTTGCAAATCCCTTCACCGGTCCGGTACCGAACAAAAAGAGGATGGCGGCCGAGACGATGGTCGTGACGTGGGTGTCCAGAATCGCGTGCCATGCATTGTCGAACCCCTGCTGCACGGCTTGCGCCGGTGTCTTGCCCGTGCGCACCTCTTCACGAATGCGCTCGAAGATCAGCACGTTCGAATCGACGCCCATACCGATGGTGAGGATAACTCCGGCAATGCCCGGCAGCGTAAGTGTCGCTGAACTGTATCCCATGAAGCCTAGCAGGATGACGAGGTTGAGAATCAGCGCCAGGTCCGCATTGATTCCCGAGCCTCGGTAGTAGATCAACATGAAGACCATGACCGCTAACATGCCGGTCACCGCGGCGATAACTCCCTGCTTGATGGAGTCGGCGCCGAGCGAAGCTCCCACGGTGCGTTCTTCGATGTAGGTGATGCTCGCCGGCAGCGCACCGGTGCGCAGCGTGAGCGAGAGATCGTCGATCTGCTCCTTGCTGAACTGCCCCTCAATCTGCCCCTGATCGCGGATGGCCCCGTTGATGATGGCCACGTTCTTGACGCGGCTGCCCATCACGATGGCCATGTAGTCGTGAATGTGGTTTGAAGTGTATTCGTAGAACTTCTCGCCGCCGGCATTGGTCAACACAAAGCTCACGCCCTGCTTGCCGGTGTCGTTGACTCCGATCGCGCTGGCGTCGCGGAAATCCAAGCCGCCGACGATCGAGACGCGCTTGAGGATGAAGAACTGATCCGGACCGCCGGAAGACGCTCCCTGGCTGTCGCCGCTCAAAATCTCTTCATCGGGAGGCAGAGTTCCGCCAACGCTGGCCAGCGCCTCCTGCTCGCTCGCGAAGCCGCTGCCGTTGCCCACCACCTCATGGACCGAGAGCTGCGAGGTGGACTGGATGATGTCGCGTACGCGGTTCAGATCGCTCACGCCGGGCAGCTCGACCAGAATCTGGTGCTCACCCAGACCATAGGGCGCAATCACCGGCTCGCTCACGCCGAGGGAGTCCACGCGGCTGCGGATGGTGTCGATCGCCTGCGTCACCGTCTTGTCTTCGAGCGCGGTAAGCTGGGTCGGTTTCATGGTTAGGGTCACGGTGTTGTTCGCGCCGCCGGCGATGTCGTATTCGGTGCCGTAGTGGTCGGCCAGATCGTTGCGCACGTCGCTCGACTTGCCCGCGTCGATGCCGGTAATCGTGATCGTCTGCGGGGTGTTGACCGGATCGGTCTTGATCGGCTGGCCTTGCAGCTTATACACGGCCAGATCCTGCTGGATGCGCGCCAGCGTGTTGTCCGTCTCCGCATTCACGGCGTCTTTTACCTGCACCTGCAGGATCAAGTGCGCGCCGCCCTGCAAGTCCAGTCCAAGGTGGATGCGCTGGGTGATCGCGCTCAACAGAGCCGAGCCGGTAACTCCATGCGGGATGCCGAAGATGCCGTAGAGGCAAACCAGCAGCACGCCAATAATCGTTGCAATCTTGCCGTTGAGATTTTTCTTCATGTCGGTATGGTCAGTGCCCGGGATGGAACTCCGCGGCTACTTGCTTCCTTCTTCCTGGGTAGTCACGGAGGCGATTGCGCTCTTGACTACCTCCATCTTGATTCCGTCTGGAGCTACGCGCATGATGAGCGCATCGTCCTTGAGGCTGATAATCGTTCCGCGAATGCCGCCGGTGGTGGTGATCCGGTCGCCGGTTTTCAACTCGGAGAGCATCTGCGCCCACAGCTTTTGCTTCTTTTGCTGGGGGCGAATCATCATCAGGTACACCACGCCGATCATCAACACCGGCAGCAACAGAGAAAATCCCGAGCCGAAGCCGCCAGGCCCAGCGGGCGCGGCAATCGCTACAGCCATCATGGCAATTCCAGTTAACACGCAAATCCCTTTCGTTGGAAGCCGATCCGAGCGATAACTCCAGCGCGGCCGGTCTTCGCTGCCGGACGCGCGTTCCAGCTCTCCGCCGGCGCGTGTCCTGCCCAATTTTTGTCTCCGGGAATGTCCTGCCGGGAGCGGAGGAATCCCCGTCCCTTAAGATCACAGCCTGCCAGCCGCTTGCCGCATACCAAAGGCGACAGCGACCGCACGGCCTTCATTTCCTTTTCGACACCGCTTTTGCTACGTGAAGCCCCGAATCCGGCCGGTTCGCCGATTTCCCGCGTCTTTCCCGCTCCGGATGCATCGCAACCAGTCTAGCAAACCGGTAGGGCAAACGAGTAAAACTGCACAGTAAATTGACCCTCCGCACACGAAACGGCTAGGAGAACAGCGGTCAACCCAGCCCATTTGTCTCCGGCGCGGTGTCCATTGGCTTCCAGTAGCGCAACTCCGGAGCGGCGCAACTCAGGCACAGCCGATGGCCATCCCGGTCTACGAACCGGTCGAAATTGACCCCTTCGCCGCATTCGGCGCAGGTGACCCGTTCGCCTTTGTACCCCGGCATCTCTCGCGCCGGCAGTTCGACGGTCACCCACTGCTCGCGAAACAGCTCGTCGTCGGTCAACTCCCGGTAGGCCATCATTTGCTGCTGGCGTTTGCTTTCTATGTTTGGATACCGCCGGCGCGCCAAGTCGCGCGAAGTTTCAAGCGCCACAATCCTGATTGCCCGCCCCGTCGTCAGATTCTTGAAGGTTGCGGCCATCTTGCCCCAGTCGCGAAATTTGAGCGCCCGCTTGCCTAGCCGGCAACCGGTAACCAGCCCAATGGCGTCGGTGGCGCAGCGGTCGATCTCCACAAAGCAGACCAGCGTTTTCCGGTCAACCCCGCGCGGCTCCGCGACCTCCAGCCGCCGGCAGGCAAGCAGCGCCATCCTCACGCCTAAAATCTGCCCCGCGCACAGATGCCCATGCGCGATCTCCGCCTGCCGCAACAACTCCTCAAACGATTCCATCCGCCAACCTCACCGATGCGGACACCGACGCTCGCGACGCCTTTGTGTTTGTCGCCGGCGTGGGATACTTTGCACCTACAGTCTTTTATAGCCTCTTATGGCCTTTCGAGTTTCATGGCTCGGAATCGTCTCCATCCTCGACCAGCCGCGCCGAGCCGCCCACCAGATCGAAACTCGCCGCATCCCGGCCCGCCGGATGAAACGTGATCTTCAGCGGCTCTCGCTGCCACTCCGGCTGCGCGCAAACGGGCCATGCGGCAGATTCCGGATCGAACGCGGCCAACTTCTTCGCCAGCACCGGCTTCCGCACCCCTACCTGCGCCACCACGGCGTACAGGCTCTTGCCCGTCGCCGTTAGGCCGCAGTAGGCCGCATAATCGCGAAACCAGGCTACCTGACTCACCCCAGGGTCGTAATCCGGCAGCTTCAGCGCCGTTACGTGGCCGGTCAGCTTATCCACCAGCAGCCAAGGACCGCGCTGCCAGACCCAGTGTTCGGGAGGTTTCGCCGCCGGCTTGCCCGATTGTGGATCGGAAGGGAGCGAATCGTTGATGCTCAGCGCCCGCCGCACCACAAAGCTCCGGGTGGTGATGTCATGCGCGTCACCGGTCGTCCACTCGGTCACCCGGTCATCGACCAGCAGCGCGCGGGTCTTGAGCATGGTTTCGCCCGGCCCAGCTCCGGCAGGGTCGCCGGCTCTCGAGTACGCAACCTGCCGCCAAGCCCCGAAAACCACCTTATGCGCTTTTTTTGGCGGAACGGCGGCGTGAGCGCAAAACATAACAGCCAGCAGCGCCGGCAGCGGGACAAATCGCAAGCGAAGGAGCATATGCGCACCGATAGTACGCGCTTTTTCGGGGTTAGAAATCTGAAATTTACTTCGGCTATGCCAGCTAGACTGCCAACTCGACCGCGCGCGCCACGCGAAACGCCGTCGACTCGGCAAAATGGCCGGCGAGCACCTGCATTCCCACCGGCAAGCCAGCCTTAGTCATGCCGCAGGGCAAGGTCACGCCGCAGATCCCCGCCAGGCTCGCCGTCACCGTGTAAATATCCGCCAGATACATCGCCAGCGGATCGCTGGTCTTCTCGCCCAATTGGAACGCCGCCGTCGGAGCCGTCGGCGTCACAATTGCGTCCACGCCGGCAAACGCAGTCATAAATTCCTCGGCCAACAGACGCCGCACCTGCTGCGCCTTCTTGTAATACGCGTCGTAATACCCGGCGCTGAGAGCGTAAGTACCAAGCAGAATGCGCCGCTTGACCTCCGGGCCAAAACCCTCTTCGCGGGAAAGCCGGTACATCGAAGAGAGATTGGTCGCCTGCGCCGAGCGATGCCCGTAGCGGACCCCGTCGAAGCGCGCCAGATTGGCGCTTGCCTCGGCCGTCGCCACCAGGTAATACACGGGAATCGCGTATTTCGTGTGCTTGAGGCTGATGCGCTTGACGACGGCGCCCGCGTCTTCGAGCGCCGCAATGCCGTCCTCGACCGCCTTGCGCACTTCCGGGTCGAGCCCTGCCGCAAAATACTCGGCGGGAATCCCGATCTTCAACCCCTTCACATCCTTC
>Ga0116231_10010581_pt1 | contig 14753 bp, 9 predicted proteins | sample S1TSphgellanicum_2_FD_89695 | JGI IMG/M metagenome (GOLD analysis project Ga0116231, IMG submission 89695) | Host-associated microbial communities from peat moss isolated from Minnesota, USA - S1T2_Fd - Sphagnum magellanicum MG | ecosystem: Host-associated > Plants > Peat moss > Unclassified...
CTGAACACGTACATTAACAATGCAGTCGTGGAAAAAAATCCTCAAGAGACCAGGCGCATTAGCACTGTTTTGCTGGATTGCAGTGATTACAGCAGATCTTATTATGCTCTCCGCTTTCGGGCAGCCGTGACTCGCGTAGAAGCCGTTCACCAACTGAGCTTCGATCAGACCAGGCGGCGTCAGCACCACCAACGATGCAGCCACCAGCAACAAGATCGCATGAGGCCTAGCCAACATGTTCGCCATGATGATGATCTGCCGCACTAGGTCAATTATTCTTGAGACTAGCACTCTTTTATGATGACACAAAGTTCTGGCCTAAATCGAACTGAAAAAAATCTTAATTTCGCACAGCTCCACTAGCAAGTAGAAGACAAGATCTCGTCTGGTTTCAGATGGCGCTTAATTATCACACTACTAGGCTTTTTCTCGAAACAAACACTGCTCGATTTTTGTGCTCCCCAACTCGCATTCCGAATTCTGCACTAAGTAGCTGAAAAGAATGACTCTGTATTAATCTCGAGCAAACAAGCTGTGTTGGTTTGATGCACTAGATGCTGCTGCATCCTCTGGTTTTTATACTGGTCGAGATCAGTGGAGAAGTGGGCTCCAGTACTAACTCTCCGGCCTCGAATTATCTGGAGCTCAATTTCGTCTTGCATTTCATCAACTTAGGGAAGAAAAATTCAACCGTGGATTGATGCAACAACTGCACTCGTTGAATTCAGCTCAGTTTTGTTACCATCTCATCTCATGAAAATATCTCTTTAGGCGATCAAAGTCAAGAGATTGCGGGAGTTGGTCATCAGTCCCTCCTCCAGGACCGGTTGGAGTGGACTGGTCGATGCTTTTGCGTTACGACGATCACCGCCATATTCTTAGGAACTCAATGCGGAGCTAGCGACGAAATTGCTGGTTGGGTCCCTCTTCATGGCACTTTGATAAAAGGGACATCCGGACATTGCAAGTTCCCGCGGGACGCTGCAAGAACTTCCTGGTCAAGCAAGCAAAGGACTACTTCAAACGGGCGACCGAATAAAATAGGAAATGTTCCATGCAGTTCCCATCAAATGAACGCGCTGTTCACAATAACAAAGTCCAAGTGGTGAATATTCGTCAAAATGTAGGATCTTATGAAATCTACAAACGCCATGTTTTTTTTTCTTTCATATGGGGTTGAATTTTGGCAACCGTGCCACAGAAAAAAAACGGAGGGCGCCCAAGCTATAAAGGGTCTTTTAATGGAAAGATTGGCACAAGTTGCCACATTATGAGGAAATAAAATTCTAAGGTTGCCATAATTTCATAATACCTTCCCACAAGTTGCTAAATAGTAGAAGGAATCCTTAAGTTTTGTACTTGCCCCTCTGACCTCTAGCCAAATTTGGCTAGAAGTCCTCTTGGGCATGATGGCCAACCCACCCACTTCAAATTTTTGGAAAAACAATACTGCTTCTGCTTAGGAGTTTCTTCGTGCCTCTCCCCCCTCCCTCCCCCGCCCCGCCCCCCGCCACCAAATTTTGTGAGGCAGGTGGTCTCATCATCCGCAAGAGGACTTAGCCAGATTTGGCTACAGGTTAGAATCAGAGAGAAAAGTTTTAAAAAAAAGGAATCCTCATATATTTTGACATGTTGGGACCTCTTGTCTAAATCTGGCAATTTAAAACAAAAATCCTTAAAATCTGATGACTTTAGGCCTTTTTTTCCAAGAAAACCCATTGTATGATTTGCAATGACTTTTCTTTAGTCATGAAGATGAGAAATTTCGACCCAACACAAAACGCTGCTTGTGAACATTCCTCCAAAATGTGAGTTGAAATGAAAGTGACTACAAACACTTTGGTAAACATTCCTTGAAATGTGCGATCAAATGGAAACTACATCATTTCCATAGTCTCTCTCTTAAATTTCCATAACTTAATAGCTTAAGAGTGATTCCTCAATGATATGATTCCATATGATAGAACTCAGCTCAGCATGTGTTTTTTGGGTGAATGTTTATATCTTTGTGACACACACAAAAAAAAAGGGGGAATGTTCTGTCATGGATTCTTTTTTCTAAAACTCATAAAAAATTTGAGGACAAACTTTTTTGGACAAAACATTGCCACGTTTTCACTGTCATTTGAATTTGTAGGCAGTTTTTCACTAGTTCTCTAGAAGACTAATATCAATTAATGTTAAATCTTTCTTGGGATGCTTGCTAGTGATGCTACATTAAGAATTTTAAAAAAAAAAACCCCTGATAAAAGTGCTCAAAATGTAAACATGATTTGTTATCAAGATTACATTTAGAATGATAGAATTTCTTTTCTCCCAAGAAAATTTCAAAGAGAAAGAGTTAGTTTATGTTTCTATATAGGTTGTTGTAATATGTGTAACTGAAATTGAATTCATTCATAGAGAATTAGTAACATCTATGTAGCAACTGAACTCAAAAGTATGAGTCAATCGTTTTTTTTGAGGTGAAAATTTGTCTAAATGTGATGCAATCTTCTGAAATCGAAATATTCTGTCAAAGTTTTTTAAAAAAAAGCAATTCACTTAAAAGGTATAAAAGAACTGTTTTTCAGTGGGAGGGTGTCACCACATTTGTTTGTATGGGCTACAATTTGAACAATTTTTTGGAATAATGTCACCAATTAATTAAATCGAAATCTGCCTTGTGATGCATCAGGAACAATCATTTTTTTACTGGTGAAATTTTGTCAAAAAGCACTCAGATTTTAGCTGCTCCTCTTTTGTTAAAAGAAATCCTGAGAAAAACATGACATAAAATCACCTTAATGGCATTTGATTAAGGGGCCAAAAATCTGCTGGAGGGTCCAGTAAGTAGCTAGAAGTATAAAAGAATTCATTATTATTTTTCTCTTTTTACTGGATTGTAGCCAGATTTGGCTAAAGCTTCCTAGGTATGATTGCCACATTTGCTGCATCTTGTTATGGATGATTGCCGCTTTGGCTCTGAACAAAATTCCTGGAAAAAACACTGATCAGGAGATTGGAAAAAAAAACACTGGTGCAAGCTGCAAAATTTACTTGGGAAGGTGGGATTTATGTTAGATTCATAATTGTCATTTAGTGTCAAGTAAATTAATTATAACGCAACAACCATCAAAAGGTTTTGACACCACTATGGTTGGGATTGGAGTTTTACATAGTATGCTGAAAAATTGATTTACTTTAGATTGGATGTCCCTTGCCATCATGAACAAGGATATTAAATCAACCTGGAAATGTTAAAGCCATAAATTTTTATATTTCTAAATTTGAAAGATCAAATGGGTCTGTATCAGCCTTTATTTCTGGCAGTATATAGCCAAAATGAAATATTTAAAATTAAAAAATGCTAAAATCATGTGCTTTTTGAGATTTTTAGAACCAGAATTTGACCAAAATTTATGAAAAATTGCCAGATTTCAATAAATGGTTCAAGTAGGTAACCAAAAAAAAAAGAACAATGTTTTGAAATTTTCCTTTCATATTTAGCTTGGAATCAAATTTGGCTAGTCTTCCTGTGGATCATTGCCACTTTGGCCATAACACAAAATTGCCAAAATAAACACTGAGATTCTAAATGTCAAACTAGATTCCTGTTCTCAACCCTTAATATATAATAGCACTGTTAATTCAGGTCCAAGCACAATAATTGATGGATGTTGGCCCTCACTGAATGCTTTCTAGTCCTAAATGAAACCTGTTGTCTTCAACTACCTTTCGTTGTCACGTTGCAGTACTTTGAACTAGTATATTTTTGCTTGTCAAATGATTCCAACTCATAATTTTATGTGACAAAATGGCCCAAACTCATCCAATTCTTAGGCCCCTTTATACTACAAAGCTCATGACTATTGAAATTCAAATGCTCTACAGAGGAAAAGACATGTAAGGGTACAGTTCACCTTACATGAAAATTGAAAGCCTAAGGGACCAATGCAATTTGAATGGATGAAAAATGCTCATTAAATGCATTTTGGATAATCTATCTATGAAGCAAGGTAGTTTGTTTTGTTTGTCATGCTGAGATCTCCAAAATCACAGTACTTCATGTTGTGCTCTTGGTATATTCAGAAAGCTCTCGATAAGTAGGGGTGCATCGACTTGGTTTGAGATTGTTTGGAGCTACGGTGTGCAATCACCTTAAATTATTTTCTCAATGAAAATTAAATAAAATTGAACTGATAACTGTATTGGAATTTGGGGGTGTTCTTGATGTTGTTGGAAAGCCCTTGATAGTCAAACTATTAGGTTTTATTTAATAATTTATTGAAACAAATGTAAAGAATTCGTTGCAGGAAGAAACATAACACCGAGAAGGAAGACCTAGGGCAGGGCCCAACCAGGCCAGCCCAAGCCCCACAGCCTACCAATAAATCTGACCAACACTAGGTGGTTGGTAACACCATCTCACCTTTCTGTTTTCTGTCATCATGTGCACAAATAGCATGATGTAATTCAGGAACCTATATTTTTCACTAGGGTGTCTCTTAATTTGTTTCAAGCCAATCCTTGCCACATGATATTTCACAACTTGGCCTCATGCCATCTCACATTTTGGAACACAAGGTCATTACATTCAAGCCAAATAGCCCAGAGTGTAACACCCCGCATTAAGGATCATACTATATTAAACCTCATGACATTAATTTTACTAGGTAATCTTTTATTGAATAGGCATTGCTCTAGCTTGAGAGCCCTCTTGGGGGATTCATGGGAATTGGGGTCTCAAGGCGGAAGAGGAAAGTGAAAGCAGTCTCCCACGCCTTGCGAGCTCTTCAGCATTGCCAAATTTACCTATGTGCGATTGATTCAAGAGTCTCTGAATTGCAAGAGGGGCAATCCACATGTACTTCTTGACTCGCTTTAGCTCTCCATGTATTGATTGCAAGTGCATGATGCCATAGTGACCAGATAAAGTTTATTTCACAGTTTTAAGAACTAAGGTAAGGAGGATATTGATTCTTGAATGGATTTTGTTACTGAAGATTCAAACAAGTTGCAAAAATTGGGTAAAGGAAAAATCAGTTGAGCCCACAATGTGTTCACATTGCTGAATTTTAAAATTTTCAATTCTGAAAGTGTGAAAAAAAATAAAATGTGTTCATGCTTGGGCCAACGGCACAAGCTATACTAGTGTTTCATGATCTAACAGATTTCATGCCAGGCCCACCTCAACTTCATGCCAAACCCATTTATTTAAGGTGGGCCTAGCACAAAGTCCAATAGACAATGAGCTCAAAAAATGATGTTTGGTCTAAAATGTCATTATTTTTGCCTTACTTATAGTACATGCTCATACTTTTACCCTTTAATGCCTAGGCCCAAAATGACAAAGAACACAAGTATGCCAAAAAAAAATCTTGCAGACAAGGAGGTAAGGGAACATGCATTGTGAGGTGTCAGATTTTTGTTGTTCCCATTGTGTTCTCACAAAGTTCCCATCAAAATTTCATCAAGTTCCCAATGCATTCCCCAACATATTCCCAATATTTCTTCACTTTTTCCCAAATTCTTTGCCCAAAGTTCTACTCTTGAAAACTTATACCTCTATATTCAACCCAAACGAAGAGATTACAACATATTTATTTTGAGACTATCCAAAGCTTAATTTTTTCAATGTGATGGGCAAATCAAAGAAGCCCATCATTTAATAAATAAAACTTTGGGGTTCTCACAACTAATTAATATAGTTACAATATATTATCATGTTAAGGTTCCTCAACAAAAAAAATTATCACTTTACATTACACATCACAACTATGGCTCACACAAATGAATTCTAAATTCCCAAGGGATGGCCTTTGGATGTGTTTTGAGGGCTTTCAACATTTTCATGGGTCATGCATGGTCCTTGGTGAGTGTAAAAAAGGCCTAAGTAGACGAGGTTTAATAAGGTTTAAATAGTCACCTAATTAGAACTGATTATGCAGGAAATACCCACAAGATAATCTTTCATTTCATTCTTTTGACAGTCATAATCTTATTGTTTATTATCATTTAGTTGCATGGTGGAGTCATGATAAAGTAAACAAATTATCACTCTTTGCTATAAAAAAATGACAAATAATCATAAATAGTGTTTGATATATTGAAAGTAAAAATACTATTTTATTCAATGATTAATAGGATTAATTTTTATTTTGTCATTAAATATTGAATAATTGTATTTTTAAACTTTATTTAAGTGTGTGTGTGTGTGTGTGTGTATATATATATATATATATATATATATATAAAATTTATTTTTTAAAAAAAATTTGGTTCAACTTTTCATAAACATTTCAAGTAGATGAAAGTAAGACATTAATTATATTTTTGAATTGATGGTGGGGTTTGAATAATTAATTTTTATTTCAAGTTTTGCATGTTATGATCATAAATTATCTATCAATATTCTAATGTAAAAGTAGTTTTGAAACAGAATGTTATTTCTTTAATAATAAATTTCAAATGATTTTATTATCTTTTTTTATTATAATATTTAACTAAACAAAACATAATTCTTATGTTTATGTTGGAAATATGATGGTTTCTCATTACATTTTAGGTGGACATTTCTTTTAACTACTTCATCATGCATGCACCTTGATGTCTTTTGCATTAATATAATTGTCCTTTAAATCTATACACTTGGGTACTAAAAATATAATTTGTTTTAGAGTAAAAATCTGATGTATTAGGGTGAAAGTGCACTACCATAACCCCTTTTTCACATTGTTTAGTCCAATATATTGTACAAGGTACAATTGACTACTCCCAAAATGTGATGTGTTTAATTTTGAATTTGGATTTTGATCTTTAGGCTTTATAGTTTTGACCTTCAACAAATTTTTGTTATTTAATAGAATTTGAAAAAATATATTGTAATGTGAATAAGGAACCATGGGTATATTTATGGTGTACACAATTATAATGAGCCCATTTTTCATTTCAAACTATACTACTATTTGGTTTCATTAATCATCCAAATAAACAATTGAAATGAATTTTATGCATATACTCATTTCACAATATTTATTACCTTTCATTTGAAAGTGATTGTTTTTCAAATTTTCAATTTCTCGCATATTTATGGTCAACACCATGAATTTTTTTAATATGTGACATAAAAATATCAAACTTTTCAAATGTTTCACAAACATGGTTCAATCATATAGAATAACATGATTAAAAAAACATAACAAATTTCATTAAAATTAAAAATCATTTTAATATTTTTTGCAATATATTTGCAATTTTAGTACATTGTTACAAATATATTTAACCCATCACAATATAAATAGAAATTTTATTCTATTTGATTCTATCCTTTTGCTTCAATTATGCTCTATGATAATATGCAAACACATTATGAATTATTTTAGTTTGAACATGATTTAAGCCTTTAAAAAAATCACCCAAGAAAACAAAACAATGTGATTACATCAAGAGAATCATTGTTCTAATGTGCTTCACCCATTAACTTTTGGACCTGACCTTTAGGTTTTGACAAGAATGTCATATTTTGATTCTAAGGTGTGCCTTTTAATGTGCTCAAAGCCTTAGCTTTGGTTTTGAGCAGTGTTCTACAAATTCTTACACTTTTAGTTTCAATGCTGGCTCAATTCCTCAAGAAAATTAATTTCAGCTCTAGTTTAGAGTTTGTCCTAATTCCAACTTATAGTTGTAATTCCAGTTGCAAAAATCAAAATGACATATTTTAAACCAAGGACTTCTTGTGGCCGGAAAGCCACGGGATGCAAACAACACAGCTTGCAATAACTTTATGCGTTCTCAAATCAACTTGACAAAAATTGAAATTATTTTGACAACACGTGCAATGATTTAAATTAATTTCAATGTAAATAGAAGTTTAGCTCAACAGTTTTCTCAAATTGCCTGATTTCCACATTTCACAACAGCAATGTCTCAATTAATTTATACAACATATGTTCAATGTTGCCATGTCATGAACTTGTTCTAGACAATGATGTGTCACATTAACGACTTAGCGGAATTGAAAAAGAAAATCAATGCTTTGAACATTGAGCTCATCTTGTAATTTCAACAAGGTGTGTTAATAATTGCACATACAAATGCTATTCTGAGACTCTTGACCAAAATAATACCTTCATAGTCAAATTTTGGACCCAAATCAATAGTTCCGCATGTTAGGGGGTGTGCTTTTCGAAAGAAAAGTACTATGATAGATTATCAGCTCGTGGTAGTGCTGTAAGTTGAACCCATAATTGTCAAGGTACGATCCAACAATGGGCATTGGAATTCGGGGTCAGTATTTTCTAGAGTAGTATGTGTAATCTTTCAGCACCACCCTTTGAGAACTCTAATCATGATCATATGACTGCTGCAAAATGGAAAATTGTCTCCAATTTATGTCATTTCCAGGGAAGTCAGACACTAACCCACGTGAAGAGCCTTATGGCTACCAGGTTTGTGGTTTAGAACAGGAGATTTTGGTTCTTGTTCCTCAATCTGGAGCCAAAACCCAACTTTGGAGTCAGTTCTGGGAATGTGAAATTTTTTGCAGAGCGCAGATTGGGACCAACCCTAGTTCCTTTTTGGTGTTTTAGACTATAACTTGCACAAAAGAGGATACAACTGAAACGGAATAGTGGAACAGTTGCAATGTAGATTAAACAGATATGGCCAGAATGCAATTTTTTGGGATATCCAATGGGTTTAAATATTTTGAAAATTCATTTTCACACCCAAATTGAATGGTGTAGAAAAAACAATGTACCTGTAGTACACAATTACAGACCACCCAGTAGCAGCTCATATGGCTTAGTAAGTTAACTGACCTTTTTGCATGTCCAAGGTGTTAGAACAAAAGGACCTCATAACTTATGTTCCCTGAACAAGGTATTCTGACCGCTCCCATACTCAACTGCGTTTACAAAGCACTCAAGAATCAAATAAGTTGGAACTTCATTGCTAGCTCCCAAGTTAGAGACATCAAGTTTCCACTGTTTTTAAAAAAAGCATTAGATAGTATTCTGTAGATACTTACCTGGAGATTCAGATTCTAGAAGCATGAAGAGGTCTTGATTATGGTGTCTTATTCAGGTACTTTCTCTGGTTTTACCTAGGTGGGAATAGGTAGTCTCATGGTGGGGAATAGTACTGTTGTGATGTGAATGAACGGTAGGGAAAACTGGTTACACTTTTGAAGAGGCCTGGTTGAACCCATTGCCCTGACAGAATGGAGCCTTGCCATATGGGGCTCAGCGGATTCCTAGGTGGAATGGGCTATTGACATATAAGTTCCATAGTACTTTAATGTCAACTGACCAGCTGGAGTTGGAAAGAGACGTTTACATGGTAAAATTAGCGGACAACTGGAACTGTCCTTGGCTTTGACCGTAACAACCCATCAACTGGTTTTGACGAACTGTGATCTCGCGCACGACTGGGATGTACGTACTGTGGCTTTGCAAGCCGCCAAGCCAACAGGTCGTAAGCTGCATCTCGATCTTCATCACCAGCTCTGACTTGGGTACTTGGGTGCCTTTTGTTTCAACTACACCTTCGACAATAATAGCAGCTACCTGCCCATCTATCCAAGTCACGCTGCTCTTGGAATTTACACAAACCATGAACAGCTCAGGCAGCACCTTATGATCATGTCGGCCTTCTACTGCATGTAGTCTACCGAATAGGTGTGTTGACATTGTCTATTACCAAGACTATGTTGGGCACCAAAAATAGATTACAATTCCATTGAAACAGGTGGTCGATAATATGGTAAAGAAAAAAAAAGAGTTGCTTTTTGTGCAGTCAACTTAATTATGAGTATTAGAGTGCTTCTTGGAATTAGGGGATTGTCGACAGCTTCCGCCGTTAATACTACCTATGCAAGCTGTTTAATATTGAGACCTGTTTGATAGATTAGACTAGCTACGAGGATTCAATGATGTAGGTATTCACCGCTAATTTTTGTGACATATGTAAACCATCTGTAACTTAGAGCATCCCCATTCCCCAGCAGCGCTCAATATGTGCGTATATTTCTCACATCCAAGTTCAGTTATTTACTTTTTGCAACCCCGCCTAGTAGCAAACCACCTGGACCAATCATTTATGATTGGCCAATCATAAGCAGGGAGCAGCAGTCAGATCATATTTATTACCGTCTTCTCCGGCAGGTACACAGCTGTGCTGTGCCTTTTTCCAAAAGACTGTGCAAAAGTGCTAGGCCAAAACCATTTTGCTGAGCCAAACCACCATGTTTAAATGTTGTTCACCCATTTTAAGGTGGAGGGTCACATACTGCTCGCACCACTGGGGATGCTCTTTTAGTTTCATGATGGTCTAGAGTAAACCCCCTTTATAATCACACCCTTGGTGACCACTGTTTTTTTTTTTTTTGGGTGACACTAAAGAATTGTGATTCAAACGTGCATAGTGTGACGTTCCATACAAGCTCTTAAAGGTTGTTATTATAGGTTCTTTTTTTTTTGGTAAAATAGTCTTTTAATGTTAGAATGAAGGTTCTAATTGTTTAAATTTCCAAGATGGGTTATTCTAACCTCTACTATACATCATTACATTTTAAGAAGGTTACAATTTTTATCTATTTTAATGTGACAATCTACAGTGAATTTGATCTCCTTGTGTATCTTGTCAACTAGAAAGTTGTTGTCTCTTTCTTTTCACTTGAACTAGATTCATAATGTTAACTTGCACAACTTGAACACAAATCAACATTAATATTGCCAAGGGAACTACAAATTACAAAACCCTAATATTCTCCGTTAACTTTCTCCGTTATAATCACATTTACTAAGGAAGTTTTGCAAATGTTTTGTGCTATTAATAACTGTGATAATGACTAAAAAAATGATGTTTCTTACCAAAACAGATGGTTAAAAAAAAAGTGTGACAAAAAAAAATGTGACTAAAATGGGTGTGATTATAAAAAGGGTTTTACTGTATTTGATTTTAAGCTTAAGGGTTGGACATGAGAGCAGCTCCACTGGTGCTCAGTATGTAGCCCTGCAAAAGAAATTAATTGAATGAAGAAAAGTCGAAACACCCTGATTTATCTCAGCAAATTTTCGTTTTGGCCCTGCATTTTTGCACAAGATGCTCTGAAAGCTCGTTAAAGTCACTTCAGAGCCTAACACCTGCTGTTGATCGGCTGGATAGTTTGATTGGTCGAGGTGGGTTGTTATTAGTAGTGTCCCACTTATTTGCATTGGCAATTTTAGTTTTATTGGTGGGGTTGGACAAAAGTAAATTCAACTAAACTTGGATGTAAGAATGTTATTTATCAGGGTCACATACTCAGCAGTGCTGGAGACACTGATTGATGCGAGGTAATCAAGGGGAGATTAAAAAATTGTAGTGGACTTATACATGATTCCTGAGTCCTAGCTGTTTTGCGGATTGACAGCTCCAGGTTGAAGATGGGAATAATTGGATTTCTACTAGCCTAGATTCTTGAAGCTTGTACTCAAGTTCATCCACAGAGTTTTAGGCCATTTCTTCAAAGAAAAGAGTCACTGGATGAAATTTAATTCATAATATTTATACCCAGTCTCAACATGGGGTCAAAGAACACTATATTTGTTTTGATGGATTCCTATTTCCTACAAGTCTATGAAAGCTAGGTCAAAGTCAAGTGTATAGAAAACATCTGATCCTTCAATCATGTACATCCAGGTCAGTAGATGCGAGCATCAAGCACAAGCTGACCATATCCATGACCTTCCTTAGATGGTTAATTTGGCAAAGGTTAATTACAGCTCCAGGTGTCAAGTTTCCGTTAGACTAGATATTGTGGAGGAAATCATCAATGTCAGATCTTATATGGAGATGTAGTGCAATCATGTTGAGCTGTGTGACATTTATGGCTCTTGCAATTGATCACAGTTCAAGACCAGCTCAAGGTGAAAAGTAGTTCCAATCATGACCAGAGTGTAATAAAGTAGTGAAGAATGGTCGCATTCTGGCTTCCCTCCCACTTGATGTTGAAGATTTGTGTGGATTTTCACCACCCACGAGTGAGGATTAAGTTCAGATAATTTTAGTAAATGTAATGAGGATATTTGCTGCCGCCCTCTTCACGACAGTGTGAAGGGCCTTTCAAATTTCATTGCGGCATCTGCAGCTTTAGTAGTAAAATGGCCTGTAATTTAGATGAAGTCCCGACATTAAACACTGTACAATTCCAAACTTTTGGCCTCTAAATTTGCACAGCATAGGATGCAGTAATTCAAATGGACAAAAAACGTGGGACTGCTTTTGATTGGCTAGTCATATCTATTGACCCAGGTGGTGACTAATTGAAACACTGTTCATTTTTGCATGTTTACATGTGGGGATGAGGAAATAATTGACACTCTAGATTGGATGTGGTGAATGCCAGTAGAGGCCCAAACAGGATGTTTGAGTGGAGACGCTCTGAACTAATCAAATACAAGTCTCATATATCTACAAGTAAGGAATTGAATTCTAACTCTTCAAAATGTAATTACACATATGTAGAAGCCCTTGAACTTTGTGAAATTAACTTGGGTATTCTTTTCAGAACAATGAAAAAGTAGTATACCCTTTCCTACTAGTCTGTATGGAGTAAAGTACTCCCTTTCTATGAAATATTCTCTTTCTATTTTTTATTTTGGCAAAAATTTCTGTGCTTTGATTGGTGTGACAAGGTAATAACCTACACCAAGGTTGATGAAAGTGCCAACTTGAACACTTTCACAAATGCCTTAACAAATATTGTGTCATACATTTCATTGATGTTGTCATAACCATATGCTAACAATTGTTATGAGCATGTTATGCCCAAGTGTTGTCAATATGTTATTTTGATCTAAAAGTTTATGGTCCCTTAAAGGAGGTGTCAATAAAAGATGCATAGACATCATTATAAACAACTATTACGTGGACAAAGAAAGCAAAATGGGAAAGCAAGATCAGGTAGGAGCTTGCAAAAATGCATCTATTTGCCTTTAGAATCTAAAAACATTTGTGAAGATTTAGATTTGCCTCCAAAATCATTCTTTTGAAAGAAACCTTAGAATTTAAAGATTCCAATAATTTGTGTTATTCAATATAAACATTTGCATTGCACAATTAAATTATTAGTTTGCAAACTTGAGGTCATGGTAGGGTCCAAGCATGGAAAATTAAACCACTCATATTCCTTGTAGCATAAATGAAAAATAGTCATCAAGTGGGTTTTAATATATTGAGCTTAAAATATTATTAGGTGAAAAGTTGAAAACATAGTAAAAAGAGTCAAAGGCACCAAGGTAAAAGTCCTTTCACAAGGACTGTACATGACACATGCCATTTTTATGTTGGTTTATAACTTTCAAATTTGTATTTTGGATACCAAATTTAACACATGTTAGTTATAAATACGTTTTGACTACAAATGGATTTCATATCATATATATTATGCATTCATGCCCTCTATCACATAAATATGAACAATGTTTGTTAAAGTCTCATTTTCAAAATCCATAATTTTTTAAGTCAAAAGCACGTTTGAACCAAATGTGCTCAAATTGATTATAAAAACAATTTTTATCAATTAATGAAAAATATTCCAAAAACCTTTATAACAATCCAAATTATTATGCTTCCCTTGTTGATATTTTAAACATGAAAAAATGAAGTTTTAAAGATTTTCCATTCACTTGGGTGGCTCCTTTGACAATGTTTTACCTTATTTAGTTCAATGATTAATATGAACTTTTTTTTCAATTTTGTTAAAAATTTAAATAAAAAATATATCTTTAAAATAGGTTTACATATATTCATTCAAATTCAAGAAAAATTCACAAATTGCTTTATAACCTTTAAGTAAGTCAATGTAAGTGGATGAAATATTGCATTAAATTTTTTTTTAAATTATTGGGGTCCTAAAGTGTACTTTTGGTTTTTCATCTTTTTCACATTCTAATCAAAATATACCCAATTTGTACAATAAAAATAGGTTTGAAAGAAATATTTACTAGTCAATTTCAAACATGTTTGTTACCTACTTTTATTATACTAAAAAATTTCAAATTTTATATTCAATTTGCCATAGACCCAATGAGGCATAGATGTTTTCAAAATGAAACATAAATTTTTTTCCAATCTACATTCTTGTATTTATGTTAAAAACTATCATATTTTTAATGGGATTTTAGGTAGATGTACTTTTTGGTTTAATTACCATATTTTCACCCAATAGAATAAGTCAATGAAATGTTTATTCCAATGCTCACATAATCCATGTTAAACCAATTTCGAAGGTATATGTTGTTTTCTGATGGAATTGCTACCACCCAATTGCCATGTGTTGTTGATTGAAAACATGAATTTTACAATGACATTCATATGTAAGTATGTGATTTAATGTTGATGTTTCCATTAATTGAATTGAATTTTTATTATTGATTTAAATAATAGTTTAAGAATTTGATGATTTCTACTTTTGGTTGAGGACTTTTGATTTTGAGTTGCATCATCTTGGCCAACTTATGAAACCTGAAGTGATAAGTGTGTTGAAGCCATTTCTAGCTTACATCTCATTACAACCTGAAGTGCACATAACATGTTAGTCTTTATGTTAGACACTTGCTTTCAAAAATCTTCAACTCATTTGGGACTATCTCTAAACCTTGAACTGGCAATGTAAATTGTGGCAAAATAGGATTATGAGATTTTGATGCCACTATTGTTAATTATCTACAACAAATTGACATGAACCTTTTTTAATGTTGAACCTTTGGATGTTGTTTTGCTTGAAC
>Ga0116231_10010584_pt1 | contig 14748 bp, 10 predicted proteins | sample S1TSphgellanicum_2_FD_89695 | JGI IMG/M metagenome (GOLD analysis project Ga0116231, IMG submission 89695) | Host-associated microbial communities from peat moss isolated from Minnesota, USA - S1T2_Fd - Sphagnum magellanicum MG | ecosystem: Host-associated > Plants > Peat moss > Unclassified...
AAATAAAAAAAAAAAAAAAAAAAAAAAAAAACATGAACCCCCCCAAAATGTATAAACAAAAAAAAAAATTCAACGAAGAGGAGGGGGGGGGGGGGGGGGGGGGACATTGCTCACTAGCGAGCACCTCAAAATACAATAAGCAACCATGCTAAGAATAATACTCGAGAACGCCATCATCATCTGAGCCGGGGGCTCCCAGCATAATATTACAAAGGAACCGAAAGTTAAACCTGGTTTTGTGGCACCGAGTCTCACAGTCGTGCCGTGGAAACTCCTGTTCCTGAGGAGAACAGGGTTGAAAGACGAAGACGAGGAGCAAATAACGGATGATGTTGACGACCGCGACAAAGCCGCGCTAGGTGCTCCAATTGCAACGGATGCACCAACCAATGCCGCCAAAAAAGCAAACAAATTTTAACCAAAAAAAAAAAACAAAAATTAAACCAGGGAAAAAAAAAAAAAAAAAAAAAACGAGTAGGGAGAGAGAAACCGTCGCGTGTAGACCCTGGACAAGCGTGAGCGTGAGCGTGAGGCTCTCTCCAAGCTCTCTTTGGCTATGGCGGAGCTGTTGGCGAAAGCAAAGAAGGGAGGAGGAGCAAGGGAGAGAGACTGCACCACACCGGACAACTTGTGCAACAGGTGGGGAAGCAAAGGGATCGCCGATTGATGGTAACCTGGTGGGGACCACACGATTTGGGAGCAGAACATCTGGAGCGTCCAAATTGAGGTGCCGATCCATGCAGCAGCCAATGGGGGAGTGAGTACCTTATCTTCTCGGGTCAGGCTCTTCTCTTCGTTCCCATTGTCGAGTTCCCTTTGTTGATGGGAACTCTCGGGGCTTCAGATCCCGACACCTGGGCTGCCACGAGACACCGGCACGTGCAAAAAAAATTGCCAATGTAAACTGGACCGGTGGGTACTCGGATATTGCAAATTCCTGAACCAAAAAAATGAAAAATGAAAAAAATAATAAATAAATAAATAAATAAATAATATTAACCCCCCATTATTTAAGAAGGTTTTGTGCAAACCCTCAATAACCAACAATCTAGTGAACTTACTAACTAATGGTTAACCATAGTGGGTTAACTATGTACCATTCAGTCAGTGTTGTGCAAGTATTTTGTTTTTTTTAAAGAACTTGGGGTGTCCTAGATCTTCCATGTTTTTACAAAATGTGGAAAAACCTTGGGATAAGGGTCTTCAAAAAAAGTATTTTAAATGGCAAAACTCGTGATTAGGGGTCATATTTGCTTTGCTTAAATAGGGTGATTATCGAGTATAGTGTTTTTTTTTTTTTTTTTGGTAAAGGATGTGGTTTCAAGGGTGGTTTAAATCATATTTGCTTTGATTAAATAGGATGATTATGTAGTATAAAGTTCTTTTTTGAAGAGGATGTGGTTTCAAGAGTTGTCTATATCATATTTGCTTTTGCTTAAATAGGGTGATTATTATTGAGTATAAGGTTCTTTTTGAAGAGGATGTCGTTTCAAAGGCGGTCTAGATCATATTTGCTTTGCTTAAATAGGGTGATTATCAAGGATTAGGGTTCTTTTTGAAGAGGATGTAGTTTCAAGGGCGATCTAATCATATTTGCTTTCCCTCAAATAGGGTGATTATCGAGCATAGGGTTCTTTTTGAAGAGGATGTGGTTTCAAGGGCGGTTTAAATCATATTTGCTTTGCTTAAATAGGGTGATTATTGAGCATAAAACAATGTGAAGAATCTATTTGAAATTAATCATAGGTTTATTTTGTCCTAATCTCATTATAGAATGCACAAGCATGTTTGTAATCAACAAAAGGTAGGAAAAGCTATAATCTTCAAAGTTTAAATTGTATCATCTTTGGAATGTAAATGAATTGTTGGATTCATAATCAACTTTGCAACATATGTTTCTTATGAAGGTGGCTTTTAGGCCCAACGAAATTTTAAAAACAAACAACTTGAAAACAATTAAAAACTCAGGACTAACTAAAATTGGCACATGATTTAAATTAACAAAAATTGACAAAACCACAACATGACTTAGGTTGAGTCCAAATGATTTACAAATAACATAATGACAAATAACATAATTAACAACATTTGACTTCAAATAGACATGGTAAACCCTCAAACTTTCAATGGACATAACAAACCTTCGAATTGGACATGGCAAACCCTCAATTGAACATGGTAAACCCGCAATTAACTACCTTCAAATGGAAACATATGATTTTTAAAAACAGAGCAAATGGACAAGATATGATTTGTAAAAAAACCAAAAAAATGGACAACATAAAAGTTCAACAAGGAGCACAATGTGATAGAAACCAAATATAACATAATTAATTAACAACCCACCCATGTTTTAAGACCATCAAGGTTCTTCTTCATGAACATGTTCATTTCCTCATTGGAATGTAGCACAAAAATGCATGAATGTTTCAAACCTTTATGTTGAATTTGTACAACCAATAATCAATATGCACATTTTCCATATTACACACCCATAAACAACAATCAACACAAGAAAATATATATATATAAACTACATAGACTGAACAAATGATGAAAACAACACAAAGTGAAAACAAAACGTTCAATAGACTTTCAAAATAACTCAAAATTTTCTTCAAAAATGTTTTTTTCCTCCATGAACTTCTTGTTCACCCCCTTACCTAGATCGTTGTAAATTTGTAATAACATTAACCACACTTTGAAAAAAATTATTTCAATTTATGAATCAATAATGTCAAGAGCTTGATGAGCCAAAAAGACGCGTGCAAAAATTGCACCTCATGTTGGGACCACTAAACTAAGGGGTTTTTAGTTTTTGTTAGCAACATAGATAGTCATTGAAACATTTACAATTCATTCTTTAAAGTAAACATGATTGTATCATCATTAAACACAATTTGCCCAAATAACATATTATTGTCTTCAATTAATACTACCACTAGTAGTCCCTTAACAAGGTTTAAGTGCAAGTACACATGTAATAAAAAGGGGTAAATGAGTACATTTATAAATTGATGATCAATCAAGAGTATACCTTTAGAATTTTAAATAAAGTACTCATGAAATACATTGCACTAACAAGTTAATGTGGTATCTCAGGATTGGCCAAAAAGTGTTTAAGTAATCATGAAATGATGTTAAAATATTAACTATTGGTTGCAATACTTAAAATGTGTTTTTGGGTATTTTATATTTATTGGATTACTTTCAAATTTATTCACATGTTACATTGATATATTATAAACATTCATGAAAAAATTAGAATTAAACATCATTTTAATCATGTAAATTAATTTTACTAATGTGCAATGGTTGCACTTCTTATGACTCCTTAATTTATGAATGTACCCAAACAATTTGAGGGTGCATTCACTGTCTTAAGATCCATCTAAAGGGTAGACACTACTTAAAATTACACTTATGTATCATTGAAAAATCACAAGGGGAGAATAATAATTTGGATTGTTAATTATTTTTTCAAAATAAATTCTATACTTGCAAAGTCTCAATGCTCAAAATTTGATGCAAATTGAGGATGTTTCAAAAGTTTTGAGGTGGATTTGTTTTTCAAACATATTCTTTCCTTATCAATTAAGCATCATTCCTTCTCAAAATTGGAAGGATCCCAACATTGATGATTGAAAAAGCAAAAGGAGTTGAAATTGGTGAATTTCATTTTTACAACACATTTGAACACCTTTGGTTCAAACATGTTTTTAGCCCTAAAACTCTTGAATTATAAATATGTGTTTCTAACAAAGGGTATTCATTCTTATGTGATAAAAAACACAAATGAAAATATATATAACATACATAATGTATGATCAAGATGTAGTCAAAAAGTATTTAAATTTAGCATATTGTATAAAACTAAAAGTGAAAAATGTGAAATTTAAGATAATATACCAACACATGAATGTAAGCTATCATATATCACATGTAGTCCTTGGAAAAGGACTTTAACCTTGGTGTTTAAGATTGCGAATGCACTCTTTAACATCATATTTAACAATAATATTTTGAATGGCAAATGCACCACCACTACTAGAATTCTTGGTTTTTCACATGGTTTAAGTTGATTAATTGGTCTTTCTTGACTAGTGAACATGTACATTTTTACTAGGGGCTTGAATGACATGTGTATCTTTTGACCAATCAACATGGTTGAAATGACCTATTTGACTATTCCTTAATTTGAACATTAGTCAAATTGGACAAAAACTTGACAAACTTGGTCAAAATGGCCAATGACACTTAGTCAAAATGGAACATATAATCAAGTTGAAAAGAAACACATGACACATTTAGTCAAAATGGTCAATGGAGTTTTAGTCAGTAGAACATGTAATCAAGATGGCCAATGTTATTGCTACATACCTACTTTCCTACCCACCCACTAACCTATTACAACATACTTCCTTACTTACCTATCTACCCACCCACCTACCTACTACAACCTACATACCTACCCACCCATCTACCTACCTAAAACCCTAAACCCTACAACATACTTAACTACCCACCTACCTATTAATTATTACTTACCTACTTACATATCTACCCACCCAACCACCCGCATATTAATTACCTAGTACAACTTACCTACCCACCTACCCACCTATTAGGTATCTATTACAACCTACCTATGTACCTCATAATGTTATAGTGATGTGTCAAAATAAATATGTGATTATTAATAAAAAAATTTGACAAAAGTTGAACTCATTTTGATGGTGTGGTCCATTGGCTAAGGTCTTGGTTTATATCTAGGGAGGTAAAAGTTTCAACTCCTAATAGTTGTAACTTATGTACATGCGTAGGGGGCTACAATAGGTAGGCTAGGTTAAATTAAATATGATATATTATATTAAGTTAAGTTGGGTGAAGTAGGGTAGGCTACCACCTACCAACCTGCATTTTTATGACCTATCTACATATTTACATACCAAAAAATAAATAAATGATAATATTTTTTTAAATTTTCATTTAAATAATTCAACCAGTCAAATGGTTTTTACTTTGCTAGTTAAAAAGACCACCCCAATCACACTAGACACATTAAAATTGATTTATCCAAAATGACAGGGGTTTTTTTTATTCCTATGTAAATTTGGTTTTTTTACTATAATTTTCAATTTGAAAACCAAGAATTTTAATAATGCACCCACAAAATCCCATATAATTTTCCTATTCTTGAAACAAAATTCTAACATGGTGACAACATGTTGTGTGCCTTGGCATCATTATAAGCAATACAAAATGCCAATAATGGCATCAATATCTTGACAATTTGTGTTAACATCCTTAATTTGAATTCTTATAATTTTTAATCAAAATCACCATGAAATATTATTCAATTCATAGCTTCAATGTTGGCCACATCAACTTTCATGGTAATGCATAATGTGAAAGTAGAAAATTCTTGTGTTTTGGTTATTAACTTCAAAAGAACAAAAAAAGTTATGCATGTAACACAACAAAAGAAAAGGCAAAACATATTTTTCCTTGGTTCAAGTGCCACAATATCTGAAAGCCTTTCATTCACCAATTAGTGTCAAAATAAAAATTGAACACACCACAATATTGATGTAAAACTAATTACTTCAACCATGGATTTTCAACAAAAGAGAAAAGATTGTACCTTTTTGCAATGTATAACACTATATCCTTTAGGAAAGTTTGTAATGTAAGGTCAAATTTGTGATAAGGTCATTGATTGCCAAAAAAATTGTAATATAAGATGGTGGTGGCACAATTTTTTTATTTATTTACACCATATTTTTTATTAGGAGATTTTACCACTCTTCACTTTTTTAAAAACCCTGCCATTTACACTCCTATGGATTTTCATTAAAAACATGTTTTTCTAGCAGACTTATACCATGTTATTTGTTGTAGTTTAAAAGCCATTTACTATTCCCTTGGGTAAGCATCCTTTTATCAACTTGCAATAAGGCAAGTTGACACAACACACCACATCATTTGTGAATTGCAAGAATTATTACAACAAAATCATAAACAACAAAGAAGGCCCCATAATATGACGTGCAATGAAAGGGATACCACATGTCACAATTGACCAAGAATTGTGGACTAAGAAGTCTCCAAGTTGTTTCCATGCGAATGTTGGATGCCTCTTGATAATCAATTAATTCAATAATGAAGAATGAAAATTCATTGTTGTCCTCATTTAACATTGTTTCTGTTTTAGGAGTTACACTTGCTAATGCCATCCCCTTTCAAGTTTAAATTGCATGCACAAAAATAAAAAATCAACAAAAAAATCAAGTTTAAGGTTTGTAAGTTTCAAGTTATTTTGAAGTCAACTTAAATAAGGAAATGGACATGGAAAACCAACTAGAACTTGAAAAAAACACAAAAGATGATGAATGATTTTGTTTCAAGGCGTGAAAGAGGTTATGGTTTACCTTGAACTTTGGCTCTAAAGCAACATTGTAATAGCCATTACTAACCCTTTCACAACAACAACAATGTACAAAAGTTCAAAACATACAACTTACTTCAATTGGAGAACATCATTGAAGACAAATGTGCAATGTTGAAAATTCACCTTGCATTGAACTTCTTGCAATTAAAAAAGGAAAGTAAAAGACAACAAAAAAAAGCAAGAAACAATGAGCCAAAAATAACAAGAATTTTTTTTTTCATAAAAGGAAGCAAAAAAAGGAACTATTTAACTAAAAGCTATGAATGTTAGTGAGAATTTAACCATTGTAGAAACACAAAAGTTGTAAGAAAATGCCATGAGAAAAGGCACATGAAAGCTTGGCAATAAGAGCAATGGAAAATTCTTGTGAGACTTTGGCTATAGAAAAAACCACACAACATAACACAAATATGAAAACCCAAGCGAAAACAAACAAACAATGATAGGTGAACAAAAAATTAAAATGTTTAGTGGTGAGAGGTAAATGAATTAGCTTGAATAAAAAGGTGAGTTGAAAGTGAAAGAAATTGACGGGGAGGTGAAAAGTTCAAACCAAGAAAGCAATGGAGGCCCCCAAAAAATGCCTTAAAGTTAGAAAACTTGAACCTACTTGTAAACCAAAACTTCAATTCAAGTCCAAGTATGTTCTTTTCAATGAAAGCATTTGTGTTGGTGGTTCAAAGTAGAACTTGGGTTTCATGTCCAAATGGGTCCTAAGCTTAGATCTTAAGGTGGTCTTAGAAAGTGGGTATAAGGTCCATTTTGATTCTTCATACATGGAGCAAAAATTACCAATTCTTACATGGGTTTCCAAATACATGCACATTTCACGAACATTAACCATCCACATGCATCTACCTAATTAATAGCCACCAATTACTTTACCTACTTACCTACCAATACAATGACCATTTACATTCCTGTAATTCTTACTTGGGTTTTGCATTACTTCACATGACTATTGATGATTTATTATGTGGACAATTACTTCAACAATTTGATGTTTACATGGGTCAATGCATGGGTACTCCCTTGCTTCCACATTTTTTCATTTCTCACCCATTGTAGATCTATCCAACATTTCCTTCCCTTGCTAACAAATACTTGGGGGCGGGGGGGTGGAGGAGGGAGATTTTATCACCTTTGAATATATGCCTACATTTTGAATTCCTCCATTTACTTCCCTCCTTCCTTTATCCATGCATTTGCCACCCATTCCTATTCTACTTGTTATTAGCAAGCTCAGATACCCATTGAAACCAAACACCATACCTATTGCAATAGTTCCATGGTCATGGTTGTAAAAAACCCCATCTTAACATTTTGTGCAAGAATTTTTTTCTTTTAAATTTGTTTGAAATTTTGATTTGCACAACTTTGCACAAAGGGTGTACACTTACATTTACATGTATTTACACAACTTAAATTTGACTTACATAATTTTACATTTACACTTCCATGGATGTTATAGAAAGGTTTTATACTTACATGAATTGTAAATAAGTTCACTACTTACACTTGCACAAAAATTATTTCTATCTAGAGTTTTGGATGTTGATCTTTATATAAATGACTTTAAGCATAACTATAATGAATAATTTCAATGTCTTGAAATACCTTTTTGTTGAGTATCAAGTTGAAGTGGTGCAAAAATGTGGGACCCCCCTCAACCCCTACCTTGGGAGTGGGTCTTTTATTCATGTACCAATCCATTCTAAGGGCTTTACATAACACCTAAGAACCTATTGCTAAATATGTTAAATATTTCTTGGGATTTGAGTTAGCGATGCCACATCATAAAATTGAAAAAAAAGGTTGTATTTATGAAATCATCATATCTTAAACAAATTGTTAGGATGTTGGATGTGCCGACTTGTTAATGGGATTGGTAGGAAAGAAATTTGTAGATGTTGAAAATCTAAATATTTTAGTTGATGTGCACAATCATAAACAAACTATATATATATATATATATATATATATATATATATATATTTGAAATCCATGGATGTTGACATTTTTTAATGCTTTAGATCAAAGGCAAAATTTGCACAAGAAATTTTAAACTCCAAGTACATAAATTTAATGGCAATGTTTTTACATGCACATGTGGGATGATGTTTTTCCCACTTTCCTCCATCAAAATGTACATATCAAACCTAAAATGAAGAAATTGAGTAAAAGATTGTGAATATTGATGTGGTGTTGAAGTTACATTCTCATTTGCAATGTGTACATCATGGTTCATTGTTGTTGTTGCATGTCCATTGTTGGTCCAACAACCATCAATGATGGCTTTAAGGGAAATCATTTTTGTCTATATTTTATGGAACACATGAAATAAATGGGTATGTTTTGGAATATTTGTATTAATTTAGTATTTAAATGATATTTTATTAAAATTTAAAATATTCAAAAACTTTATGTAACGTATATTTTCAAATCACAATTTTAAGCACCTTATTCATATTTAAGTAAATTATAAATTATATGTTTTTAAAGAAGTTGTAACCTTCGTTTGTAATTTAAGAGCTAGAATTGCACCGCTTGTATCTAAAACTTCAAACAACTTGATAGTGACATGTTTTGTCTCCTAGTCACTTGAAATTAAATTCAGCACAATAGCAAAGACATCCTGCACTCCTTTAGATATCCACAAGTCAAAAATGTAGGTGACTAATAAGTAAACAACCAATAAGTAGTCATGGTTTTTTCAACCAAGCCTAACAAAACCTTTTCAACAAAAGTCTTATTGGGTGGGGACACAAGCTAAGGACATAGTTTGTATGCCAACCTCTAGAGCCAAATCGACTCGATAGTCCTCAAAGGCATTAACCTTTTAATCACAAACATCGTTAGATCTTCCAATAAACCAACTTGAGTTGCATTATCCTTTTTAAACTTACTACTAGTAGAAAAAAACCAAAAATTAAAGAAGGAACAAGATACATGTGCCCTTTTTTTATTGGACTTGTGATTGAATGGAAATCTTAGAGCAAGGTTTGTTGCATTTTCTAACAAGTTTTTTAGCAAAGAAAAATGTTCAAATTTAATGTGTTTTTTCATGGTTGTTATGCCATTAGACTTACGGTATGCAATGAGGTCCTTGTTACATCTTGTGTGCATGGCCAAGATTTTAGGAATAGTTGTATCATTATGGCATATAATACACTACATAATCTAGTTTTGAGAAAGGTCAACGAGTTGATTATCATTCACCTTAAATAATGCCTATGTGATTGAATTGTCGTAGTATAGCTTCCAAGCTAATTTTTTTTTTCACAAGTTTTCTGAGTGCACTTTAGTGACATGCTATTCATCAACACCATCAATATCACCATCAATGTCTAGAATTTCCATTTCATGCCCACCTTTGTGTGTATAGTTGCACATTGCTAATATTGCAGTTGTTGTCATATCCTACAACTGTTGGAAAACTTTCATTAGTGGAGCTGATGTCATGAGAAATTGAAATGGATCAAATTAGATCAAACGGAACCTAGCATAATGGAATGTGTTAGATTCAATTTTTCATGACAAGATTAATTTTTTTTTCTATAGCATAAAAGCAAGATGATAACAATAGTGGGACAAGATAAAGGTTTAGGGTTTAAAGGGTATGGATTGTAGTTTCACGATGGGAACAAAGCCAAAGATGCCACCCGTGTAGCTTCATGCCTCAACCCATGATGATTTTGGCTTTGTGATAAAGGCAACAAGGCAATAGGTGTGCAAGATGCAATAATCAATACATAACATAATGCAAAACCACATGACTTGCACCCTTTTTATATAATGATTGATCATTAACCTTGTTCTTTCATTTTTAAAAATTCGATTCTCCTCCAAAAAATTTAATGTAAAAATGTTTTAAGAAGAAATCAACCCCTTTCCTCTTTAAAAATTTGATTTGATGTAGATTTAATACCCCTTCAGCCTCAATTTAATTATACATAGTGCTTAAAAAAGCAGACACTTTGTGATTTTGTATTTCTATAAATGAGAAATAAGGACCGACTTTAAATAATTTTACTAAGGTCAATCTTATCCAAACAAATTTTATAACTTATAATAAGATGGAATCTTAGATTGAACTCCAAGTAGATCATAGAGTTTTAACCAATTTATTTTTTGTGTAATTTAGGTGTCTTCGTTTCTATGATCAGCCCTTTCTTCTTATGTATTCTTATTTTAGATTGTTTTTCAGACTTTTTATCAATATGAGGTAATTGTAAGACTGTATATAAGATCTGTTTATTAAGCAATCCAATCTTGTATATGTCAAGCAAATGCCCTAGCCTTTAATCCTCAGAAGATTTAATAAGGATGCATGTTTTGGCAGTCGTTCTACAATTAGTACTTTTCTTATGCTATTACATAATAATGGCATAATCTTGATGGTTTTATGGGTCGTAGGCGCTTTCATCGTTCCACCTTGCCCCATTATCATTTTCAATGTAAAAATGTTTTAGAAAACATTCAACCTAAGAAACACAAAAAATGTTCATGAAAGCACAACAAAGGAAGAAAACAAAATACATTTACTTTCTTCTAACTCACTGACACTTGAATGTTGGATGTTGATCCATGTTCTCAATTTACTTCCAAAATCTCCTAGATGTATTCATGAAACATAAAGGTGCAAATCGACAATGCATTGTGAATGTTGTAGACAATAAAAACTAAAAAATGACAATTGAGGAAAAATCATGAAATGATACAAGTTGCAAGCACATAACACACAACACACTAAACATGATCAATGAATTAAATGCAACAATGGTCTTGAGTTTTGAATCTCGACACGATTGTAAGACAATGTTCAATAAGAAATATATATTTCAAAATTTTTGAGTTCCTTTCTCCTTTAAGGAGCTAGAGGATAATTGCCTTCTTTGCAAGGGAGGGATAAAGAGATTAAGTCTCCATGAGGAGCAATTTCCTCCAGGGAGCAAGTTCTTGAATGTTTGACAAGAAAATATAACGAGTAAACTTTGTCCAAATTAGGCATTATTTATACTATTAGAAAGATCTTGAAGTAAAAATATCTAAAATGATCTTACATTCTCAATTTGAAGCTATGAACAAATAACTATGATGAAAAGAAAGCCAAGGGTCAAATTTCCAAGTCCATTTCTCCTTCAGGAGAAGGCAAATTTTGACCTTGACTTTTATTTTCATCATAATTTTTTGCTCGTAGATTCAAATAAAAACTACATGATCATTTTAGATATATATGCTTCAAAATATTTTCAATGGTATAAATAATGCTTGATTTGGATAATGTTTACCCCTTATATGTTCTTGTCAAACATTTTGGAGATTATTCTTTGAGGCAACTTAGAGCAACTTGAAAAATTTGACACCTAGATTTTCTTTTTGTTGTAACTTTTAGCTCATAGTTTCAAAGTGAAATTCCAAGATCATTTTAGATATCCAAGCTTTGAAAATTTTCTAATGGTATAAATAATGTTTGAGTTGAACAATGTTTAACCCCTATATTTCTTGTCAAATATTCAAGAACTTGCTCCTTAAGGGAAATTAATCATCAAAGCAACTTAATTGCCTTCTCCCCTAAGGAGAAGGCAACTTGAAAGCTTTGACCCCCATCTATTATTTTCGTCATAACTTTTAATTCATGAATCATTTCAAATAAAAATGTCAGATCATATTAGATATTTACATTTCAAGAGCTTTTCAATGGCATTAAAAACATTTGATTTGAAAAACATTTACCTCTTGTACTTTCTTGTCAAACATTTAGGAACTTGTTCCTTAGGGAAATTGCTCCTTGAGGCCATTTAGTCCCTTTCTCCTTGAAGAAGTTATTCCATAGGGGAAGTTGTTCCCTAGGGCAATTTAATCCATTTCTACCCAAAGGAACATGGTTGGAGCTACCATGTTGTCTCCACATTTAATTTCTTGTTCTTGTTTAATGTTTGATGCACACAAAGAACATGCAATGGGCTTCTTTCACCTTAACCCTGATTGCAAGCTCCACCGAGGATCAAAAGGATATTGATTTGAATTTTTGGGAAACACCCTACATTATTATTCTCCTTAAGTTGGGTATAGTCATGGATATTTCAAAATTTGAAATCACCAATTATGAAGTGGGGTGGGTGTGAACTTTCAAAAAATGTTACGTAGAGAGAGGTTTTGGTTTTTGAAAAAGTAGGACTCGGTGGGTATGTATGCATATATATCGTTTAATATCAGTTAATACCCAGTTAATACTTAGTGAAAAAAAAATTCTTGCCCCATGTTTGTGTAGACCCAACCTTTGAACTTTAAAATACCCACATCAAAACACCTTGACATTGCATAATGGATTACCCATGCATCCCCTTTGCCTAAGAGTCATTCTACATGACTTGGATGGAATGGGATGCACTTGCGTTTACCTTCATTATTGAAATAAAAATATTATTTGAAAAAATAGAAAATTTTGAATCATGTTCACTAATGGTTATGTATGTGCACACCAATTGAAAAACCAAATAATTCCATTTTCACATCTAAAACAAAATCTTATGCTTGGAAAATTTAAAGTTTTCTATATTCATTGAAAAAATTTGGTCACAAAATTAAAATATAAAATCTTTGTCATTAATATATGTTGGAATCAAATAGTCTTTTTAATTTCAATTCTTAGGTTGGTAATTGTGTGAATTTGGGGTCTAGGTTTTAGAGTTGAATGCAAATTTGTTGGTCTCTATATGATGGATTATGTATAACCTACAAGCAACAAAACTTGCAAAAAGAAGTAATAACCAAAAAGATTGTTAATATGCCCTACACCATGACAATCAACCATTTGTGGTGATTGGCTTCCTCTTTCCCATTACTTAACACAATTAACAAGGAAACATTGATTAAACAAAATTGGAGTGAATCTTGGAGTTGACCTATGAATTTAGGTAAACATCCATGTAGCAACCTATCACAAGTCTTGTCTATCAACCTACCACCCATTTCTATTCTAAGCCAGTGGAAGGTTGCAATTATAAAATCTTGATTATTCCCATTATGCTAGATAAGCAAAATTTGCCCCTTAAACACCTATGGCATGTAAGAGATAATAATGCACAATTTATTAACGGTGATCCTAATGATAGTGTTGTGATGAATTGTGATCATTGTGTTTGGTAGTGATTGCAATGTAAAGGGATGAATGGAAAGAGTTATGGATGAAATAGGTGAGAAGGATGTGAATGTGTAGAATCAAAGTTTGTTTGAAAAATGAATTTGCTAATTGTAACAACATGGATGTGTTTTAAAACTACTTGTTTTTATAGAACCTTGCTTTGTTATTTTATAAAATTCTAATTATTCATTGGTAGTTTGAATATGTTCACTAATTACACCAAAAGGTTGGGATTTTTGAAGAAATTTTTAAAAATTATTTATATGTTATGAGTTCTTTCTATTTCAAGCATGATTAAATCTTTAGAGGCTTCAAACTTTGTTTTCTTTTGTGCACTTTCAAAGGAACATGGAATAGTAAAAATGTCCATTTGTTTTTATGTCATGCTAAGGTGGACAAGTTATTTCGAGGGAAATAAAACAAGACAAAGTGATAATACTTTTGTTGTTGCAACCACATTTTCTTCCTTGTTCAACTTTTCTAGTTCATCTCTTTTATTTCTCAAATCACTATGTTACCTTTTCCACCTTATTGTAAACAAATGTAAATTTCAATATCGTATATTTTAATTCACTACGTCCGTTAGTGTGTGTGTCTGTCTTTTACTTATCTCTTACTTCTTATCGATTCCTAGCCCCTTTTTCTTTGGTACCCTTTTTCTTCTTCTTTTTCACAGTTTTTCTTTCTTTCTGTACGCAGCTTCTTTTTCTCTGACGTCATTTCGCTTTCATTACCTCTCTGGCGTTACTTCCGGATTTTTCTTTTACTTTACACTTCGTTACCCATTTCTTTCCACTTCAGTCCGTTTACTTTCCATGCCTTCTTCCCATAGATGGCGCCCTGGGTTTTCTTTCCATCGCGGGAAAAAGGAAAAAAACGAGTTAAGTAAAAGATGGACGGGGTTTCGTACAAAAACGTTAATCTTCACCTAACTGCTTCAGTAATAATGTAATAAACGGTTTGTGATTGGTCGAACACAACTTTTTAGCCAGTGGAGAAAACCGCATACACACACACGCGCGCACGCACACACGTTACAAAACAATGGCCAGCAGTATGAACAGGGAATTTTTTTGGGCCCTTGCGTGATTGGTCGACTGTGGCTTTTGGGCCACTGGACAACCCAAAAAGAATGTGACCATTGGACCAT
>Ga0116231_10010585_pt1 | contig 14746 bp, 19 predicted proteins | sample S1TSphgellanicum_2_FD_89695 | JGI IMG/M metagenome (GOLD analysis project Ga0116231, IMG submission 89695) | Host-associated microbial communities from peat moss isolated from Minnesota, USA - S1T2_Fd - Sphagnum magellanicum MG | ecosystem: Host-associated > Plants > Peat moss > Unclassified...
GTTTTTTGTTTTTTTTTTTTTTTGTGTAAACAGATTCGGCTGGCCAAACTCCATTTTTATTAAAAAATAAAAAAATTGAGAAAAAAAAAAAAAAAAAAACTAAAAAAAACTGCGAACAATAGGTCCTAAAAATAAAAACAACACCAAAAACCCAAAAAAGAGGAGGAAAAAAAAACCAAAAAAAAAGAGAAAAAAAGAAAGAGACGTTAGAGAGTGGGGGGGGCGGGGGGGGGACAGAAGCGGGAAGTGAAATTTCGAATACAATCGCTGTTTCGCCGGTCGCGTAGCCGGAGGAGTGTAAGTGAGCATTGTCGCTGCTTTCCGCGTTTTCTTCCCGCTCTCTCTCAGAACAGACTTCATCGTCTTCTTTCGTCTTTCGCCATAGCCGGCACACATACCGATCAGTCAGTCTTGTTTTTTTTTTCTTTTTTTCTTTTTTCCCCTTCCCTCTCTGCTCAGTACTCGTTTTGTAGCCGTTCTGTTTTTTGGACCATTCTCCAAAGATCTGCTCTTGATAGCCGCAAATCTTTATGAAAATTTCGTGTTGTAAGTAGCTGCCTTTTCTTGGTTTCACTCTTTTCTATAGCTTTTGTGTGTGTTCTCTCTCTCTCTCTCTCTCTGTGTGCTTGGAACGGCGTTGATTGCTGCCACTGTTGTGGTTTGTGATTTCATTCATGCACCGATTGATTGCCATCTGTGTCACTTTTGTGTGTGTTTTGTAGTGGAACAGACATGACAAGAATCGTGGCACTGGTATTTTTGTTTCGGTTCGGTGTATTTCTTCTCTGAATCTCTTCTGTGTGTCTTCGATGTACCTGGTGGTTTTCTCGCAAGGAAAAAAAACCAGCAACAACAGTTCCTTGGAGGGAGATTGTTGAAAACGAGCTGGCGTCGTTACGGTTGCTGCCCTCCTGGTGTATACGTCCATAATAGGTTCCGGGGAAGTTTGCTGCTTCCTCGACACCTGCATTCGTGAACGTGTCTTCTTCGGTTTGGTAGTCGTCGTCGTCGTCGGCTAGAAATGACAACTCGTCAGGATAAGGAAAAAGGTGTCAATGTACAGGTTCTGTTGCGCTGCAGGTATGTCTCACAAAAACTGTTTTCCTCCATTGATGTAAGAGTAACTGGCATACATCCTCGACGCAAACTAGCGGCTAATTTTCCTTTTCTTTTTCTGTGGTCTCTTTGTTTTGACACACGAATGCTTGCTGCAGGCCCTTCAACGATGAGGAGCGGAAGTCAAATGCTCCGCAGGTGATCTCTTGTTATGATCAGCGACGTGAGGTGACCGTTATCCAAAATATCGCCAGCAAACAAATTGACCGTTTATTCACCTTTGACAAGGTTCGTGTTCTACTCTTGTACAGCACACTCTCGAGTCTCAAATGATTCTCTTTTATCCTTGTGCCTCTGCCTGCCTGAAGCAATCACAAGGTGTACTTCTTCCTTTAGAATTGACTATTTCTTGGTCCTCCTCACTCGTGCAATGCTATCCCCAGGTTTTCGGTCCGCAGTCTTTACAGAAGGATCTTTATGATCAAGCCGTAGTTCCCATCGTCAATGAAGTGTTGGAGGGCTTCAATTGCACCATCTTTGCCTATGGTCAGACGGGGACAGGCAAGACGTATACAATGGAAGGTTCAGGGAGGAAGACCAAGGCAAGTCTGTTTCTTCACATGAACGCTCTTGCATCAGTGCCTGTAGTTCTCCGATCGACACGTGATGGCGGTCACCGTCTAATCTCACGGGTATTAGAAAAGAACGATTTGTAGGAAGCTGCCGGGATGGGAACGTTGCTCGCTGCTCATTATCCAATTTTCTCTGACATGATCAGCTATGATTTTGAAATGCAGAATGGCGAGCTTCCTGCTGATGCTGGAGTCATTCCAAGAGCAGTACAGCAGATTTTTGACACCTTGGAAAGCCAAAATGCTGAATACAGCGTCAAAGTGACCTACCTGGAGTTGTACAACGAGGAGCTTACAGACCTACTGGCACCTGAAGAGTTCTCAAAACTTGCCATGGATGATAAGAGTAAGAAACCATTGGCACTCATGGAAGATGGGAAAGGTGGAGTACTCGTTCGTGGCCTGGAGGAGGAAATGGTCACTAGTGCTAGTGAAATCTACCATCTGCTGGATCGAGGATCTGCCAAGCGCCAAACTGCTGAAACGTTTTTAAATAAGCAATCCAGGTATGTTGGTGCTATGTACTTCACTTTTGCATATATATATAGAGAGAGAGACAGTTGTTGAACCAATTCGCTCTACTTTTTTTTTAAGTGCTGGAATCTGACATCGATAAGCCATTGTTCTGCAGTCGATCACATTCCATATTTTCCATAACAATCCATATCAAAGAAGCTACTCCTGAAGGTGAGGAGTTGATGAAGTGTGGCAAGCTGAATCTTGTGGATTTGGCTGGATCAGAAAACATCTCCCGCTCTGGGGCTAAGGATGTAAGCTTTCCATTCTCTGGCTAATGGCACCCAAAATGAATTTTCATCAAGAAGAAGCTCAGCACCATGTGTAACTAAAGTTTTCTGCTCCATTGCATTCCAAATTCACTTGGTTTTTATCCCTTCAAGGGCCCTATAGTTTTCCTTCTAATTGTAGATGCTTTTGACAGGGGCGAGCAAGAGAAGCTGGAGAAATCAATAAGAGTTTGCTTACACTCGGACGTGTAATTACAGCTCTGGTTGAACATTTGGGACACATACCTTACAGGTGGCATCATGTTGTTGACTCAACAAGAAAGTGCTTTTCTTTTGGTTAGAGTCACAATGAGGCAAATCTTTTATCATTGTCTATCCCTGGTGACATGAGTGATATGTTTTTCCACAGAGATAGTAAGCTGACCAGACTGCTACGGGATTCGCTTGGTGGAAGAACAAAGACATGTATCATAGCAACAGTTTCTCCCTCAGTTCACTGCCTTGAAGAAACTCTGAGCACTCTTGATTATGCTCATCGTGCCAAGAACATTAAGAATAAGCCAGAGGTTGACTCTTGCTTCTGTGGTCATGGCAATGTTTTCTCTTGCATTGAGATAGAGTTATGATATCCTTGTTCATTAAAATATGTTTGGCTGCCTTTCTCAGGTTAATCAAAAGATGATGAAGTCTGCTCTCATCAAGGATCTGTACGTTGAAATTGAGAGGCTTAAATCAGGTGGTCACTTGATCATTTTACTCATGATGTAGCAAAACCCCTTTTTGCTAGGCAAAGCTGGATGTGTTGATGTCTATATGTTTGGCCTGTAGAGATCAATTCATAAGGCCCATGCATTGTCTTCTTGGATAACACATAATTTATAAGTATGTTCCAGGTTCTTATGTTACAATTTGGTTGACTTTTGCTTGCTGAATGAATCAGAGCTCTATTCTGCCCGTGAGAAAAATGGAATATACATACCCCATGATCGGTACTTTGAGGAGGAGGCTGAGAAAAAGGTTTGCTCTTTGGGTCCATTTGCAATTCTCACTGGTTTTCACTAAAAGTTGGAAAACTAAGAATTCAATGATACTTCAGCATTTGGAGGCATTGTGGAAAAGTAAATGACAGCGTTGATCACACACAGGGGATGGTGGAGAAGATTGAGCGCATGGAGTTTGACTTGGAAACTAAAGACAAGGTGTACTTTCATAACCAAAGCATCCTGACTATAATGATGCCATTGTGGTCAACATTTCACTGATGATGTCAACACTGACCTGCTCTTTGTATGGTGTAGCAACTTGAGGACTTACGTGCAATGAATGAATCTCAACACCAACAATACATGGATCTAACTGCAGAACTAAAAAGTGTACAGGTATGACTTTTGCTCAGCCCCTACTGCTTTGTGGCATGTGTGGCTTGCTGGAACCATGGTTGGAATGTGAATGATTGGGATGTAAAATTTGACACTGAAGCCATTTCAATACCAATTCTTTTGGCAGAAAACACTGGAATGCACTCAAGAAACTCTCAGTGAAACAAATGAAAACCTTCAGCAAGCCAAGTACAGTATTGAGGAGAGAGACTTTGTTATTGCCAACCAGCAGGAAGCAGGTCAGCTACTAATTACTAAAAATATTTTTCACTTTAATTTCATTATTATAATTTTAGTTTTGTTTAATCACCTAAACTCTTGCATTTTGCTCCAGAGAAAGTTCTTGCTGGTACGGCGGCTGATTTACGAAAGGAGCTGGAGGCAACTGTTCAAGATGTTGAGGGATTGTTTGCGAAGATTGGTAAAAACATTTATTCTTACTATTGTCCCTTATTCTCTATGCATCCCTTAATCTATAGCAGCATTGCATGCCCTTCTCTGTTAGCTGCTTATAGAAAGTGCTTGTGGACAGAGAGGAAACAGCAGCTGGAGGCTAGAAACCAAAGGGTGGTTCAGAGTTTTCAATCATGTCTGACAAAACAGCTGCAAGAGCTGCGGAGTTTGGTGCTTGGAGGTGTTTCTCAACAGCAAGAACAACTTCTCACTCTGGAGAATCACCTTCAATCTTTCCTCAACTTCAAAAACAAGGTCTTTTGTGTTCCAAGTGAACTTCCAACTTACATTCAACAGTTTGGCTCTGTTTATCAGCTCTCTTCCCTTTTACATAATTTTTTTGATGTTCTCATCTGCCAGGCTGTGGAGGAGTTAAAGGAGAAGTTGAAGAGTTTAAATGCTCTATACACATCACAATTGCAGTCAATGCACAGTGTGGTGTATGCACATGAAGCCATATCGAGCTCCACATTGAAGGCACTCGATAATACAGTTTCTGCTCATCCTTTTGCTCTTGAAGAGGTATATTACTTAGAACCTAGTCAGTTCCAATGTCTATTCCTGTAAGCCCACTTGTTCTTTGTCTTTCCCTGTTCTTTTCCCTCTCTGTCTTTCTTTGTTTCTTTGTCTGGTCTTTGTTGTGGGGTCTGTTGCTAGCCAGTAGTATGGCTGAGTCTTCCTGTCACTTCCAGAATTGCAGCAGAAACTTAGTTTGTAGTTTGGTGCATGTCACCAGCCTTTACCCACTGTAGGGAGCTGATGAAGTCAGTAGGGAAGTTGTGATAGTTAGGTCACTATCATACATACTACTGTTGATGATCCCTGAACAGGTGTGAGACTGGCACCGGTGTTCATACGGGTGTGTGTTTTTCGTTTGTTTTCTGTCTTTGCTAGTTTGGTTCTTTGTGTGGCTTCCTGAGGAAGTGTTATCCTTGCTGTTTCTTCTTCTTTGTGAGAATGGAGATTTCTCTATTCTTATGAAAGATATAGTTCCAATGTCTATTGTAGACAAGATTTTGGTATACCATTCTTTACAGGTAGGAAAACTTGTTTCATTTTCTTGAATTGTGAATGTGGGTGGGTCATGTGGGTGGTTTGGGTAGTTGTTGGTTCAAGCTGTTGCAGATGCAGAGACGGTTTTACAGAGTCTGCAAGGAGCCCTATACAGCCAAGGGCAGGAATTGGCTTCTTTTTCAAAACAGCAACGCAAGGTCAGAGACTTGGTTCTGGGGTCCAAGTAGAACTGGATGTTTTCTCTGTTCAGAACATGAAGACCATTTTGATTGTAGCTATCCCAAGTTTCCATATAAAAGGATAGTGCCAATTTTTGTCAGATTAAACTAGGTTCTACTCCAGAGGACCTGATAGTGTTCATTTTCTTTCATGGTTGTCAATTGAATTGCAGGCTGCGCAACAGACTTTTGATGCAACAAGATTGATGTCGGAAGCTATCATGGCAATGTTATCAAACATGGAGACTGATGCAGTGCGGTTGGACTTGCACATAGGTGCAAGCTGTAGTGCACACAGCCAAGGTCTTGCACAGCTTGCAGTTGCTTATGAGGTGGGCCTAGTTCCAATTACTAACCCCCTGCAGTGAATGGTCAGTAACAAAAGTTAGATGTTATGCCCAATCAAATTATGACATCTGATATCTGGTTGTTCTGTGTGCCTGATATGGCATTATTCATTATCCTGTGATGCCCAAAAGGGGTTAGCAAAACCTTCCAGCTGTGGAAACTTACAAAGATAATGATGGGTTTGCAGGAACATGCGCAAAAAGAGCATTGTGAGCTTCTGGCAAGCATAACTGCGATGTTGACCACTGCATTGTCACAGAGGACCAAGCTTGTAAGTTGTAGCTTGGTTGATTGATTATGCACAGTGATGGTACAAGCTTAATCTGATAATGTTCTACAATGAAGCTGGAGGTAACTTGATTGTGTAAATCTCTCTGTGCCTTCCTATAGTAAAAAAGTTTCTCTCTCCAGTGTGTTTTACTTAACCTCCATCCTGCTGTTCATGTCTGCTGCAGGTACAAACTCATGTCAATAAGCTGAGTGAAAGTGTCAGCAGGGATGCACTGGTGGTTCAGCAAGGTCTTGGGAATATGCAGCATGTGGCTGTGGTTGCAAAGTCAGACTTACAAGGTTTCATTACAAGAGCAGAAGGTTCTGCAGCTGAAGTTTCAAGTCTGTTAGATTCCAAACAATGCAGTATGGAAAATATACTCCAGACTTGGTATGTTGTGCTGAATCTTGTAGACAGGGATGCAAATGCAGTTTTAAGTGGTTGGCCCCATTAATGATTTCCCTTTATTTGCATTCAGGAGAACTGACCTTGAATGCCCACTTTGCCCCAATTACCAAAATGTGGTTGTCCTGTGTCACAAGATATGTAGTGCTGTTAAACCTTCTGGTTACGTTTCATTGAGAGTAAATAACTGAGCTTTGACAACTAGTTTCTGGAGCTTTTTGATCTGTCATGCACATCTGAGGTATCTGCTGGTATTATGCAGTGTGGAGCACACATCAAACGCTGGAAGGCAGTGGAAGAGTGCACATGATTCAGTGCAGAAACTGGAGGAAGCACATACCTCTGCGATCAAGTCCATTATTGGGTCAGGATTCATCCATGTCTGACATTTGTTTTCATCTCTGGCAAATTGGATGCAAGGTTTGCTTTGTGCAGTGATGGCCATCACAGTCTCTGTTTTTGAATAATGATCAGTGTAATGCATTCTCCTCACAGAAGTCAACTTGTATTCACAGGGAAGGGTTAAATGCAAATGTGAGTGTCACAGCAACGCTCCATCAAATGCATGACACAGCAGTGTCTGACATTGAGGAAGAAAACCACTCTGCTCTGGCCTTCATAAATAGTAAGTGTTCTTAACATATTCATGAAGATTTGTTTGGGCGAAGCTGGATCAATGAGTAAATGTAACCCCCGTCATACCATTTACAGGTAACTCCACAGTGGAGCTTGAAGCAGTTGCAAGAATGCGAACCACTATCAAAGCACAAGAAGTTGGAGCTTCAGACTTTCAGAATAGCCATGACACCAACTTGGGTTCCCTACAGTCCCACACAGATCACTGCTTCAATGAGGAATACATGGTATGGTAAACTGGCCTGAACCTCAATTTGGCCTGGCAGGCATAGAATACAAAATATTTTGTTTTGCTTCACTTCATGGTTATAATTTATACAAATTGATCATGGGAGTTGTGTGGTTTTTCAGGAGGATTCATCCACTGCCACAACCCCTAGAAAGAGGCAAATTCATGTTCCTAGCCAGTTCTCCATCGATGCTTTGTGCACACCACCCTTGGAGACATTGGTTCTACAGTTCAGGACTAAGAACCCAACACAAGGATGTGATAGACATAACAAGCTCTTCTTATCAGAGGATGCTGTAGCAGTGCGGGATTCTCGAACACCTCTCATGACACTCAACTAGACATAGGTACAAAAGCTGCTTCTTCAGTTCAGTCACTCATTATGTCACTGCCACTCAAAGTATTGATGTAACTTATAGACCTGCCTATGTTGATGTTCACTGCAACCAGGTAGCCACCCAAGTCCTAGAATCACAGATATGCATCTCTCAACGCATATCAGTAAGTACAGCAAAGAGGTGGTCAAAAATAGAAATGATTTGATCAGATGTTACAACTTCCACAGGGCACAATCTTTGGGTAAGAGCTGTAGTGTTTTGTTTGCCTTTCAAAAGATGTTGAATACTCTGAAAAGTTCATGGTTTCCAGTGTCCACAGAGACTGGTCCTGTATGAATTATGTCCAATTTTTTTCTGCTCTGCCTTATGAAGGCAGAGAGACTTGGTTTTGTGATTGTTGGCTTCCCTTCTGTATGATACAAGTTGGAGAGACAGCTTCAAAAGTTTGAAATTAAGTAATGAAGTAATTAAGTTCAGAAATTATTAATTTGGAGCAAAATGAAACAGGTCATGATTATAAATTAGTAAATTTAGATTGTTGGCAATTCAATAAATGTGAAAAGTATTCCAAATTCTTCTGATGGGGTGGGGGTTATACAATTTATAATTTGCATATTTTGTGGGTTTTGGAATTGTGGAATAGCAATTTGGAATTGTGGAATAGGAATATGGAATGTTGAGCTAAATGGTTGTGGGAGTAATTGTAAATAACTTCCAATATAATCTTTTGGAATGGTATATGGAAGGAACTTCTGTAACAATATGTTACAGACAATCACACAGTGTGGTTGCAGTTTGTAATTCTACTCGCTTTTCTACAAATTTTCTTCTCCATTTACACCATTGGAACCCAAAACATAATAGTGCACACCATAGGAAAAACGAAAGTTTTCTGGATGGTAGAAAAAACATTTGGTATTGATGTATTACAACCATGTGCAGGTTCTCAAGAAAGTGACTCCAAAGTCAGCTTCTTAACTATGCCAAATATGTCTGCCAACAAAACTGTAAAGCATCCATGCTTGTACTTCCTGTAATTCCATGTTGTACGGCTTTCAGTCTGATTCAACAATGTTGGTAACATGGTGTATGCTGCTCCAATAATTTCCTTGAAAACTTAAAAATCTTCCTTGCTCAACTACCCTAATTCCCATGGGGAGCTTCATTGCCTCTCTTTGCATATGGTCTGCTGGGTTTTGCTCTGTAACTACAGTGCCAAAATGCTCACGGTGCATTTAACCTCAAGGTGCTACAGGTGTTGATAATGCAGCTTCAGCATCAGCTTCTTCTTCTTCACTTGTTTCAACTATAGATGACTCCTTGTCCCGAATTTGCTCATTTTCCATGTGTCTATTATCAGTCCCAATTTCAACAACAGTTTGCTCTTCTTCTTCTTCATCACTTTGCTGAGAGCATAAGGTTCCATCATCCTCATCTGATGTCTCAGTCTCAACCCCAGTCAACATTTCTTGAGAGCTTTCTGCTTCTGTATAACCCCCACCATCAGAAGACTGTTCCTTACACTCACTATTATTTGCAGCTTGTTTTCCCACTCTGATAGCCCCAGTTGTATCTTCAGTGTCTGCTGCTGCTGCATTTGCATGTTGTTGCTGTGAGATGATCTCGTCAGCATCTACTACTATTTCTGGGATTGGTGAATAAGCAGGGATGGGTGAGAATGTAAGGGTACTCTGAGATTGCTCCTGCATGTACCAAGGATAGAATTCCTCTGCATTTGGGTTCATGGGCACACTGCGAAATGGTGCAAAAATGGGAGCCCTGTATGGACCATTTCCCAGCAGTGATGATTTCTGTGACCCATCAAGCATTGGCAATCTGAAATGGTGAGGAGGTATGAAGATGGGCATGCCTGGTTGGTGAGGCATGATATACTGTAGCCTGCTGCCGCCATGATGAATCTCACCTGGGGGATAGGTGCCAAAGGTGGTGGGGATGTGTGGATTGGTGTCACTGCAGCTCTGTTTGTAATGTTGTTGGACAGTAGAGGCAGACTCACTGGAAGCCCATTGAGTGGAGAACCCTTTCCATCTCTGAATTGCAACAGTGGTGAGAACTGATCCAGGCACATTATCATGATTGAAGGAAGGAGCTTCTGCAGAAAGCATCTTGTTATCATCTAATGACTTGCAATCATTGCTGGCATGTTTGTCGTGTGCCATAGAGTCTTTTACTTCATCTTCAGCATCTGCATTTTCTCTCATTTCAGCAGAAGCTCTTTCATTGGAAACTGCTGCTGCTACCACAACAGTCTCCTCAACTGACTCATGTAAGCTGCAAGTTTCTGAGTCATAATTTGAAGTAGGGCTCACATTTGTGTCTGAAACCTCCACTATCAGAGGTGCTGCTGCTGTTGTCTAAGAACTGGCAATCACGGCAGTGTGAGTTTCTGATCTGTCATCCAACAAAGGCTGTGCTACAGTCAGATCTGTGGTCATAGGAGTCGTAGAATCTGCTGTGACTTCTTTGGAAACAGCAACTTCAGCCTCTTACAGGTGAAATCTTTCCTGACTTCTCTGAGTCAGACATCAGAGGAGTCGAGGTCTGCTTTTTTGGCAACAGCTTCTCTGACGTCACTGGTTCCTCCAATTTCTCATTTGAAGTGGTTGCAGTCAGGTGTTCCAACTCATGCCAGATGGATGTGTGAGTGCCAGGTTGAGCCACTGCTACATCCTTGTAAGAAAACATTGTCCTTCCTGCACAAGTTGAAGCAGCAGCAGCAGCTTTAGAAGCTCTGGAAGTGTTGTGCAGTAGCATGTGCTTTAGTCCTCCATATTGTGTAGTAGTTGTTGTGACCTGGGTGGTCGCCGAAGCACCAGCTGTTTTATTCTTTGAGCTTCTGTCCTGTTTGTGGGAGATGGGATGTGTCACTTGATGTGCAATGGTTTCTTTTTCAGGAATTGACACATGAGAGTAAGAAGCAATTTTGCTGAGAGATCCTCTGTCCCGATTGTTTGCACCAGTTGATATTTGCTTCCTGATGATTCCTACAGAAGAGCTTGTCGGAAGTGGCAAAATGCTTCCATTCACTAGCTTCTTCTTTCTAGGATCCTGGTTGTTGTGGTTTCCCTTTTCTTGATGGATGACATTGCCTCCTCTCAGAATCCCGGCATCATGTCTGTGGTGGACACCATTTTGCACAGAGCCTCCTCCTCCACTGTAGTTTTGATTTGAACCATTCACACCACTCTTGTGCATGGATAACCTGCTGGTAGAAGCCACAGACACTCGTCCCTTTGGACCAGCTTCCTGCCAGCCTTCTTCTTCATCCTCTTCACAATTTTCAACCCCCCACAACTTACGGCAGTGGTTTCTTCCAGAGTTTTGCAAGACGGGATCAGTCTGTACATGATGTGATGGTGGTGGTTGAAGAATCACCCTTGCTGCTACTGTGGATGTGGCAACAGTTGTAGCTTCCTGCTGTGAGTAATCCGACATACTCTTTTCTTCTTCATCTGAGACAAGAAACATGGCAGCTTCTTTGTTGAACTCATCTGGACTGCTGGGCCTTGATGATGGGCTTGATACCAACAGACTAGTAGCCCCTTGACCTTTTGACTGTGATGGCTGCCACCAAAGAAAAAAACAACACATTGGGTGACGCAACTCTTCCAGCGACAACAGGAACATCCCAAAATGCAGAGGAAATTGTACCATGCAAAAAGATAAACTATTCTGCAAAAATCTCCTACAAAAATGTGATAGTGATCTGTTGTTACCTTAGTTTGGCGGGTTTTGCGTTTGCTATTCTCCATCTTTGTTTCCTTTCTCTCAGCTTCATTAATGAACTCCAAGAGATCTGAGATGCTGAATCGAATCACACAAAGTCTCACAGTTGCTCCTCAAATTCAACTGGAAGCTGCCACTCTTGATGTGCTCATTCTTCCATTTTACATGGATCTGATATCAACTCTGATCACATGGGTATGTATGGGATTTGTACATGAGTAAGGATTATTTGTACCTGAGATGACCTTTGCTAGCAATGGAAGCATCTGGCTTTGGGATGCCCATTCGTGCAGCCTCTTGTTGCTCCACTGCTTTGGAGTCAAAGTACTCCAACCATGCTGCTGCATCCTGCCACAAACCAGGAACAAAACAAGACACTGAAAAGAATTCAACCAAAAAAAACAGACACATCAGATCAAAGTGGGATTACCAAAGGGAAGAAGCTCAGGGACCTAATTACACTCTTTGTAATTATTGGGTATCCTTGTGTTCAGAGGCTATAACCTTCCTACCTAGTTCTAAATGGAACATGAATGTCAATATGAAACATTCACTTACCAATAAATCTGGTAAAAATTGCTCTTTGATTGCTACAATATTAAATTCATTTAACAATCGAACCCACATCTTTCACTACATTTTCAAATCCTTGTTTATTTAAAAACGAAGGAACTTTATTTTTTAAGATTTTCCGTAGGCCAGCCAATTTATTTTCTAAATTTTGATGTTTACAAAATTTATCTCCAAAGTAATAAAAAACACAATGTTTCTGATAGTCATCTAGAGTCTTGGAACTATGGTGTGATAATTTATGCACCTGTGTGCGGAGGTCATCAGTACCAAGTTTGGCTTGTAGAATCTGCAATGTGATTTGCTCGTGCTGGACACTAAGAGAATATGCCTCCATTATTGATAGTGCAATTGCAATAGCATGGTAGCTTGCTGCAGTCTAAACCCACATGTACACCCAAGCCAAGAATTATATTAGTTAGTTAGTCCTCACACGAATCCTTTACAAGTTTCTTGAACTCAAGAGAGATGCATGGTGGTGGGCACTATTCAATTCAAGCTACTAGAAATTCAAGCAATTTTTGAAAAAAGTATTAAATACCTGAATGTGACCAGCACCAAGAAGATGTTGGTTGCATTTGAGAGCTTCATGGAGGTAGCGCAGAGCAACATGGACATGGACATTGCCAAGGCCTTCCTCCATCATGGCTACATTGATGTAAGTGGCTGCTGTATTTGGGTGTGAAGGACCACATGTCAAGTGCAGCAGGTACAATGCACGGTTCATGTACCTGCATGAGTGAATACCCATAATTTTTCTATGTCAAATATTTTTGCAACAAGTTGTGAACTAAAAACTATTAAATTCTTATAAAGAGCTCACTTGCAGGTTTTGGAGTTTAGTTGATGTCTTGGATTTTAGGCAATGGCAATCTCCCACTTACTTCAGTGCCAACTCAGTGTGCTGAAGTCGGTAGTAAAAGACTGCTAAGTCACCATAGCTCTTCATAGTGTCAGGATGATCTAATCCTAGCTCTCGCTCATTGATGTCTGATGCCTTCTGTTGATAGATAGTTGCCTGCAAATTGCTCCATTGCCCTCCCCCCACCCCCCACACGTGCAGCTCATGTTATCATCAAACAAAAATCAATGGAGTGTCAAGCATGGATTTTGCTCAACCTCTTTTGTTCTTACTCAAAGAGTTCAACAGAAGCAAAATATATGGATGACCCAAACCCAGGAATAATAATTGGGGATTTAGGGTTGAGGGTTTAGTTATTATTTGTCAATGCTAATCCGGGGTTGGACTACAACAAAATATGACCTCAGGTGACCCTTGAGTGTGGTAACAGCACATACTACACTAATGTCAAAATTACTATGGTACACACCACACGTGTGTTTCATATTCGAAATGGATGAAACCACAAGATTTACCCCTGCAAATATTTTTTATATTGGAAATGTCATGAAGCCACAAACTTTATCCCCCGCAAATTGTGTCATGAACCACCGTGGCTCTGTCAAATATACATCACTTATTCAAAACAAATAATTGTCACAATTGATGCAAGGTAAACCATAAATTATAATGTTCTGGTTGTGGTCACCTGATTGAAGTCACCCGTGTGGTAAAGCACAACTGCTAGTAGGCTATATGCACCTGCAGTCATTCGATGATAAGGTCCACAAACAGCCACTAGCTTTGCCAAGGCCTGGACAAACAAGAAACAACAACCCTTATTGGTAGAGTTTGAAGAAAATTTGTGGGTCACAAATAACTTATTCTGAACTGATGTCATTTTTATAGGAATGTAAGTGACCTCCTTGTGCAATCAACTCAAGGTGGTTTCATCTGTGAGCTGATCGGACTGTAGAATCGTGCTGTCTTTCACCATTGGTTACTCTATTCCTTGTTGCAATCCATGTTGTGGGCAAAGGAGCCACACCTTAATTCCATAGTTGACTGCATCGTCCAGCTTGCCCTTGTCAAGAGCTGTTTTCGAAGATTCTAGCAGTGTCGTCCCATCTGCTGATGAACATGCAGCGTGCTGCATGCAAGGAGATGATGAAGCCACCCAATACTTGATTGACTCGCAAAGTTCATTCTGAATTTTATCCCTTTGAGATAGTCTCCATGTAACTCTATTTTCTTACAGTGTGGAAAATTAGTGCAAAATAATTTCGGTCATGCAGATTGACACATTTGAGATGGACAAGCATGTCAACATATAATTAATTAATTAATTAATTAATATGTCATAATCCATTAATACTCTTTCTTTAATTAATCCATTTTCATAAATCCAAATTTAAAATGATGATACAGTTTAGTATTTATTAATTCTTACATGGTAAGAAACTGACTATCTATATACCTTGTATACAGGAATCATGCATATGATATCTGTTTTCTTGAATGGTGTTGAACCCTCCAAGTCATAGTCCCCAGGTGCAATCTCAATACCCACCTGTTGCAGAATGGCAGAGAACTACAGCAGTCAAGAGCACCGCAAAAATGACATGGCCGCCAGGTTGCTTACATTTCTACTAGTGGTAACCCTTGCCTGCAAGGCACAGACGGTTTTCAAGTGTGGCACATTTCAAGTGGTCGTAAGGTTACTTCAAACTTGGAACACCCAAGTCGGAGCTAAAATAAAAGCCCGGCTAAAATATGGAGGAAGGAGGCATCCATCCATCCATCCACTCATTCATCCATTCATCCCAAGGTTGAGGGACCCTATAAACCTTATAAGAGACCTTA
>Ga0116231_10010586_pt1 | contig 14746 bp, 16 predicted proteins | sample S1TSphgellanicum_2_FD_89695 | JGI IMG/M metagenome (GOLD analysis project Ga0116231, IMG submission 89695) | Host-associated microbial communities from peat moss isolated from Minnesota, USA - S1T2_Fd - Sphagnum magellanicum MG | ecosystem: Host-associated > Plants > Peat moss > Unclassified...
CTGTGCCCGCTTACGCGGGCACAGTTGATTACTTTCGAAGGCTTACTTTTTCTTAGCGGCCTTTTTCTTAGCTACCTTCTTCTTCGCCTTCTTTGCTTTCGCTGCCATGATAGAAACTCCGTTGTCGGGTTAGTCCGGGGACCGAGTATATACACGAATAATCAAATTACAAGCAATACGTCACCCTTCTTGTGCGCCGATGTGGTAGCGATGTGCGCGAGTTCACTCGAGCGTCAGTATGAAATCCCAATCGTGGTCTGACACCGGCGTGATCGACAGCCGATTGCCTCGGCGCAAAATCGCAAGCTCGCGCAGCGCCGATGAGGCATGCGAGCGCAGTTCGTCGAGGGTGACGATGCGCTTGAATTTGCGCACGAGCTTCACGTCCACGACGTACCAGCGTGGAGCCTCCCGCGTCGCTCCGGCGTCGTATTGGGGATGCTTCGGATCGAGCGCGGTCGCGTCCGGATAGCCTTCGCGAACCACGCTGACGATGCCGGCGATGCCCGGCACCGCGCAGCTCGAGTGATAGAAAAACCCCTGATCGCCCCGCTTTATCGAGTCGCGCAGCATGTTGCGGGCCTGGAAATTACGGACTCCGTCCCATGCGGAGGTCTTCTTCGGCGCCGCAGCCAGGTCATCGATGCTGAAGGCATCCGGTTCCGATTTGAACAGCCAATGATTCATCTAAGGTTCCCGGGGGTAGGTGACGAGTGCGGTCTCGGTGGCCACGGCGTCGAGGCCGATGTCACACGCTTCCGCGAACACGGAGTCGACGCGCTGGCAGTCGAAGGCGAAGCCGACGAGCAGCGGTCCGCGCCAGTGGCGGCGGTGCCCTCGAAACCTAAGCGTTCGATCGTAGAAGCCGCCGCCCATGCCCAGTCGACGCCCGCGGGTGTCGACGCCGACCAAGGGAACGACGATGAGATCGAACCAGCGCGCGCCGAGCGGGCGGCCGCGCACGCGCGGAATCTCGATACCGAACGCACCGCGCCCGAGTTCGCCATCGAGCGGGAAGAAGCGCAGCCGCCCGTGACGCCGGTCGACCACGACCGGCACGAACAGCCGAACGCCGCGCCGCCGCGCACGCGGGATCAAGTCGCGCGGATCCGCCTCGCCGTCGAACGGCAGATAGATGGCGACCCGGGAGCCTGCGCAAAACTGCGGCAGCCGCGCGATCGATTTCGCCGCCGCCCGGGAGGCGCGTCGATGCGCGGGCGCCGACAATGCCCGGCGCCGGCGCCGCAGCTCTTTGCGAAGCATCGCCTTGTCGGTACCGCGCGCAGCGTTCATGCGAACTCGTCGGGGAAGAGGGATGGCGCCACCCGCATGTGCCGTTTTAGACCGTTGCTCCCGACCTGAGCAACAGGTGGGGCTAACTGCGGCACTTAAGGCTTTCCGCTCGGGGCGGACTTGCACAATGATGCCAGCAAGCAATGGCCCCTGGGGTTTACAAATTAGGGTCGAGAGGTAACCCGATCTGCATCGAACACCGCAGGCAGCGCCAAATTTAATCGTCCGAGAAGCGTGAACCCGGGTTCCTCAGAACTCGAGTTGCTGGCCCTTCTCCAAGGCCGACTCTACGCGCTCGCGCAGGATACGCAAGCGGCCGCCGACCTCGGTTTCGAGATTGATGTCACTCTTTCTCAATCGCAGCAGCTCGTTCGCCATGTTCAGTGCCGCGATCACCGCGATACGGTCGAGCCCGACGACCTTGCCGGAATCGCGGATCTCGCGCATCCGGCCGTTCAAGAATTCCGCGGAATCGAGCAAGTCCGATCGCTCTTCGACGGGACAGCTGATGTGATACTCCTTCTCGAGTATCCGCACACTGATCCTGGCCGGGGTTTCGCTCATGCCTGTTCCATGGATTTCAAGCGACCTATCATAGCTTCGACCCGCGCACGCACCTGCTCGTTCTTCTGTAACAAGCTCGCGCGTTCGGACGTCAGCGTTTCCTGACGTTGTCTGAGGGCGCGATTTTCCTCTTTGATCTGACCGACCGTTACGATGAGGTCTTCGAGACGTTTCTCGAGTCGCTTCAGTTCCAGCTCGACGGCGGTCTTCGCGGCGGATGCGTTCATGGATCCACAATATAGAGCGGCCCCCAACGCATTGCAAAGCGGGCTTCACGGAGCCCGGCGCGCGATCCGTGCGGTGCCGTCTCGATGCGGTATTATTGGGCGAATGATGATGTCCGACATACGTTTCAAGGATTTCGAGGACGTGCTGGCGGCAGCGGGGAGCCTCGCGGACGCGGCCGAAGCACACGGCTCCTTGTGCGGCGCGCTGTGCTCGATGGCGCCGTATCGTATGCAGGATTGGGTCAATGAAATCCTGCCGGACGGGGCGGCCTTGTCGGACGAGTCCGCCGCCGTGCTCGAACGAGTCTTCACCGCCACGGCGGCCTCCTTCGGCGAACAGGGGATGGAGTTCGAGCCCTTGTTGCCCGACGACGAGCAGCCCTTGAACGGTCGCGCCAACGCGCTGGCGTTGTGGTGCACCGGATTCCTGTACGGTCTCGGCACCGGCCAGATCTCCGATCTCGAAGGACTCGCCGGCGACGTCGGTGAAATCGTGCGGGATTTCACCGAGATTTCCCGCGCCACCGGCGATGATGCCGACGCGGACGAGTCGAACGAGCAGGCTTACGTGGAGCTGGTCGAGTTCATCCGTGTCGCCGCCCAGGTCGTGTTCGAAGAGCTCCTGCCGCTGCGCAGCCAAGTCTACCCGTCCGCCCAACGCCTGCATTAAGTCGCGAGTTCATGGACCGCAAGGAGTTTGCGCGTCGCCGCCGGCGCTTGATGGCATTGATCGGCAAGGACGGCATCGCGATCCTGCCCGCCGCGCCGGTGCGGCACCGGAACGCGGACATCGAGTATGCCTACCGTCAGGACAGCCACTTCCATTACCTCACGGGCTTCGACGAACCCGAGGCCGTCGCGGTGCTCGTGCCCGGCCGCCCACAGGGCGAATACGTCCTGTTCGTGCGTGAGCACGATCGGTTGCGCGAATCCTGGGAGGGCCCGCGCGCCGGCACCGACGGGGCGGTCGAGCGCTACGGTGCCGATGACGCGTTTCCGATCACCGACATGGACGAGATCCTGCCGGGGCTCATGGAATCCCGGTCGCGCATTCACTACTCGATGGGGGTTCACGAGGAGTTCGATCCGCGCCTGCTCGCCTGGGTCAACGGCTTGCGCGTGAACTCCCGGCAGAGCGCGCGCCGTACCCAGGAATTCGTCGCCTTGAGTCATCTGCTCGACGATCTGCGCCTCTACAAGAGCCGCGCCGAGCAGGCGAGTCTGCGCCGCTCCGCGGAAATCGCCGTGGGAGCGCATCGGCGCGCGATGCGCTTCGTGCGCCCGGGCCGCATGGAATACGAGGTCATGGCGGAGGTGGTGCACGAGTTTCGCACGCACAACGCGGATCTCGCGTACCACCCGATCGTCGGCGGCGGCGCCAACGCCTGCGTCATGCATTACCGCGACAACGACAAACCGTTGCGCGACGGCGACCTGCTGTTGCTCGACGCCGGCTGCGAGCACGACTACTATGCGTCCGACATCACCCGGACCTTCCCGGTCGGCGGAAGGTTCTCGCCGGCACAGCGGGCCGTCTACGAGGTGGTGCTCGACGCCCAGCTCGCGGCCATCGACAAGGTGCGTGCCGGCAATGATTGGAACGACCCTCACGATGCGGCGGTGCGCGCAGTCACGCAGGGTCTCGTCAGACTCGGCTTGCTGGCCGGCAAGCCCGCCCGGCTCATCAAGGAGCGCGCCTACATGGATTTTTTCAATCATCGGACCGGTCATTGGCTCGGCCTCGACGTGCACGACGTCGGGGATTACCGGGTCGGCGGCGCATGGCGGCTGCTCGAGGCCGGCATGGCATTGACGGTCGAGCCCGGCATCTATATCCGGCCCGGCCCCAAGGTACCCAAGGAATTTTGGAACATCGGCGTGCGCATCGAGGACGACGTTCTCGTCACGAGCGCCGTTCCCGAGGTGCTGTCGGCCGGCCTCGAGAAGTCGCCGGACGGGATCGAGCGGCTGGTGCAAGCGTCATGACGGCGGCGCTCGACGATCCTCCGTTCGACGTCGCCGTCGTCGGTGGTGGCATGGTCGGCGCGACGCTGACGGTCGCGCTCTCCTCCTTGGGTTTGCGGATCGCCGTCATCGAGGCGGTGCGCGCCGACGGCGCCGCCCAACCGAGCTTCGATGAGCGCACCACGGCGCTGTCCAACGGCAGCCGCCGCATCCTCGCCACTCTCGGCATCTGGCCGTCCGTCGCCGCCGCCGCGAATCCCATCGCGAAGATTCACGTATCCGATCAGGGGCAATTTGGCTTTGCCCGGATAGTCGCGGCCGAACAGGGGCTGGCGGCGCTCGGGTTCGTGCTGCCGAACCGAATCCTCGGTGCCGCGCTCTGGGCCCGCATCGAGAGGGATTCTCAGGTGCGGATTGTCTGTCCTGCCGAGGTCGTCGAGATCACGCCCGGCGCCGACGTGTCGACCCTGACCGTCACCGGGAGCGACGGCATGCCCACGACGATCGCGGCCCGGCTCGTCGTGGCCGCCGACGGTGCGCAGTCGGCCGTGCGCCAGGCCTTCGGCATCGGCGCGCAGCGCCGCGATTATGGTCAAACCGCCGTCATCACGACCCTGATGCCCCAGCGCTTTCATGACAACGTCGCGTACGAACGCTTCACACCGACGGGACCGCTCGCGCTGTTGCCGCTCACCGACGGCCGCTGCACGGTGGTGTTGACCTTGAGCCACGCCCTGGCGATGAGCGCCTTGACGTGGTCGGACGCGGACTTCATCGCCGAAGTGCAACAGCGCTTCGGTTTCAGGCTCGGACGATTTCTCAAGGTCGGGCGCCGGGCGAGCTACCCGCTCGCGCTGGTGCAGGCGGAGCGCACGAGCGCGCCGCGCTGCGTGATCATCGGCAATGCCGCCCAGGGTCTGCATCCCGTCGCCGGGATGGGATTCAATCTCGGTTTGCGTGACGTGGCGAGTCTTGCGGAGACGATCGCGGAGCACGCGGCCGGTGCCGAGGTCGATCCGGGCGCAGCGCCGCTGCTCGTCGCCTACGATGCCTGGCGCCGCCAGGACCGGCGTGCCGTGATCGCCTTCACCGACGGACTCGTGCGGCTGTTCTCGAGTCGTCTGGGTCCGCTCAAGTCGATGCGCAATCTCGGACTGCTGGCCTTCGACCTGATGCCGCCTGCCAAGGCCGCCCTGTCCGCGTTGAGCACCGGCGCCGGCGGTCGCGTGCCGAAGCTCGCGCGCGGCGTGGCCCTCGCGCGCGGTGCGGCGCGCACGCGCGACGCGGCCCTCGAATGAGCCGCGAGTTCGACGTCGTGATCGTCGGCGCCGGCGTGGTCGGTGCCGTCACGGCATGCCTGCTGGTCGAGCGCCAACGGTGCAGTCCGTCACGCGTCGCGATCGTCGCCGAGGCACTGCCCGAGAGCGCGGCAGAGGCGGATGCGGCGCCGGACTGGGATCTTCGCGTGTTCGCCCTGAGCCGTGCCTCCCAGCGCATCCTGCAACGGTGCGGCATCTGGCGGCGCCTGCCGGCGCTGCGGCGCTGTGCCTACGAGCACATGTGCGTCTGGGATGCCGGTGGTACGCCCCAGGGTCCCGGTTCGATCCGCTTCGATGCTGCCGAGCTCGGTCAACCGGATCTCGGGTCGATCGTCGACGGGCGCACGCTCCTCGCGCACAGTGTCGCGGCCGCGAGGGCGGCCGGCGTCGTGCTCATCGAGGCCCGCGTCGTCGATGCGACGGTGGCGGAGTCGCAAGTGCGCCTGGGCCTCGCGGACGGCCGCGAACTGCGCTGCGCCCTTTTCGCGGCGGCGGACGGCACCCAGTCGCCGACCCGCGACCTGCTCGGCATCACGACGGCCGGACATGCGTATCATCAGGATGCCCTGGTGGCGCGGGTGACGACGCAAAGACCGCATGAAGCGACGGCCTGGCAGCGCTTCCTGCCGACGGGACCGGTCGCCCTGTTGCCGCTCGCGGACGGCTCGAGCTCGGTGGTATGGACCGTGCCACGAACCGAGGCGCGGCGACTCTGCGCGCTGACGCCCGAGGAGTTCGGGACCGCGTTGACGGAGGCGACGGGTGCGGTGCGGGGCGACTGCCGCCCAGTCTCGGCGCTCGCGAGCTTTCCGTTGCAGCTTCAGTACGCAGAGCGCTACGTCGGCGCGCACGCGGTGCTGCTCGGCGATGCGGCCCACGTCGTGCACCCCCTCGCCGGCCAGGGCTTGAATCTCGGCATCGCCGACGCGGCCGCACTCGTCGACGTGCTGGCGGCGGCGGGCGCACCGCGCGCGTTCGGGGAGCTACGCCTGCTGCGTCGTTACGAGCGCTGGCGCAGGAGCGAGAATCTCGCGGCAGCCGGCGCGCTCGACGCGTTGGAGCGCTTGTTCACGAATTCGCATCCCGCGCTCGCGGCCTTGCGCAGGGCGGCCTTGAGCCAGGTCGACCGGCTGCCGTTCCTGAAAGGCGGGTTCGCGCGGCGGGCGTTGGGACTGTCCGGGGACGTTCCCGAGTTCGTCGTGAACGAGGAGCCGGTCGACTAAAGGCGCTCGACTATCGGTCGTCGACTACAGGCGGTCGACCTTCGCGGCGCAGATGAAATCGTTCGACGACAGGCCGCCGATGGCGTGGGTCGTAAACTCGATCCGGCAATAGTCGTAGCCGATCGCGAGATCGGGATGATGATCCTCGGTGTTCGCGGTGTGTGCGAGCGCGTTGACGAAGCTCATCGTGCGGTAGAAATCCTTGAACTTGAATGCGCGCTGCAGACTCTTGCCGTCGGCCGATACCGTCCAGCCGGCCTGCAACTGCGCGCACAGCGCCGCCGCTGCCTGCGCCGTCAACGGCGCAACGCCCCCCTCGCAGGGCACGCAGCGCTGATCGGCAAGCTCGCTCACGATGCCTTCCTCGCGTAAGTGCGCTCGATGTAGCGCTCCACCAAGCCCTGGAACTCCTCGGCGATGTGCTCGCCCTTGAGGGTCACCGTTTTCTGGCCATCCTCGTAGACCGGGGCGACCGGATGCTCGCCGGTCCCCGGCAGGCTGATGCCGATGTTCGCATGCTTGCTCTCGCCGGGCCCGTTGACGACGCAGCCCATGACCGCGACGGTCATCTCCTCGACGCCGTCGTGCCGTTTGCGCCATTCGGGCATGCGGTGGCGGATGTGCCCCTGAATCTTTTGTGCGAGTTCCTGGAAATACGTGCTCGTCGTGCGCCCGCACCCCGGGCAGGCGATCACCATCGGCGTGAAGGAACGCAGTCCCATCGTCTGCAGGATCTCCTGTGCCACGATCACTTCCTGGGTGCGATCGCCGCCCGGCTCGGGCGTCAGCGACACCCGGATCGTGTCGCCGATGCCTTCCTGTAGCAGGACGCCGATCGCGGCGGTCGAGGAGACGATGCCCTTGCTGCCCATGCCGGCCTCGGTGAGGCCGAGGTGCAGCGGGTAGTCGCAGCGGGCGGCGAGGTTGCGATAGACCGAGATCAGGTCCTGGACGCCGCTGACCTTGGCGCTGATCACGATCATGTCCCCGGCGAGACCGAGCTCCTCCGCCCGGCGCGCGCTGTCCAGGGCCGACACCACGATCGCCTCGCGCATGACGTCGATGGCGGCCAGCGGCGCCGCCAGTCGGGAGTTCTCGTCCATCATGCGCGTCAGCAAGTCCTGATCGAGGCTGCCCCAGTTCACGCCGATGCGCACCGGACGCGAGTACCGGCAGGCAATCTCGATCATCTCGGCGAACTGCGGATCGCGCTTCGTGCCGCGGCCGACGTTGCCGGGATTGATGCGCAGCTTCGCGAGCGCCTGCGCACAATCCGGGTAGGTCTTGAGCAGTTTGTGACCGTTGAAATGGAAGTCGCCCACGAGGGGCACGTGAATGCCCTTGGCATCGAGCTTCTCGCGGATCCGCGGCACGGCCGCGGCCGACTCATCGTTGTTCACGGTCAAACGCACGAGCTCGGAACCCGCGCGCGCGAGCGCGATGATCTGGGCGACCGAGCCGTCCACGTCGGCGGTGTCCGTATTGGTCATCGACTGGACCACGACGGGCGCCGTGCCGCCGATCGTGACCGACCCGACTTTGACGCTGCGCGACGCTCTGCGGGTAATCATGGCCATCATCCGTCCTCGAGGGCGACCTCGCCCAACGTGCTATTCTATCGCGCCGATGGCCGCCAGGATCGTCTATTCAACCGGGATCGGGCAGCGGTGTCCCAACTGCCGCCATGCGGTACGGGACTGTGTCTGTCCCCGGGGCGCGCCGGGCGCCGCCGGTCCTGCGACGGTGCGGGTGGCGCGCGAGACCAAGGGCCGCGCCGGCAAGGGGGTCACGACCATCACCGGCCTGCCGCTGTCGGCGGACGAGCTTGCAGCCCTGGCGGCCAAACTCAAGAAACGTTGTGGTTCCGGCGGCACCGTGCGCGCCGGCGTCATCGAGATCCAGGGCGAACACCGGGATGCGGTGCTGGCGGAGCTGATCAAACTCGGGTGGCCGGCGAAGCGAGCGGGCGGCTGAACGCGCGGATGCGGTTCTTGTCGGATGACTGTCGATTCCAATTCTCAAGGAAATGCATGGCTCGTTCCGCCGCTTTGCTCGTTCTCGCGCTGCTCTCGGTTGCCACCGCATGGGCGAACCCCACGGCCGGCCTCCACGAGGTCGCCCCGCCGCTGCTGCCGAACACGCCGCCCAACTGGGCACAGACGCTCGAACGGATCGCGACCGGCGTGGTGACGATTCAAATCGACGGGGTGCGCGCGTTCGACACGGAGTGGAATACGACGGCACAGGCCACCGGATTCGTCATCGACGCCAAGCGCGGACTGATTCTGACGAACCGGCACGTCGTGACGCCGGGGCCGGTCACCGCTCAGGCGATTTTCCTGAATCGCGAGGAGGTGCAGTTGTATCCGGTCTACCGGGATCCGGTTCACGACTTCGGCATCTACCGCTACGATCCGAAGAAACTGCGTTTCATCAAGCCGGCCGAGCTGCCGCTCTATCCGGACGGCGCGGTCATCGGACGGGAGATCCGCGTCGTCGGCAACGACGCGGGCGAACAGCTCTCGATCCTCGCGGGCACGCTCGCGCGCCTCGATCGCGAAGCGCCGGAATACGGCTACGGCAAGTACAACGACTTCAACACCTTCTACTACCAGGCGGCGTCGGGAACCTCCGGCGGTTCCTCCGGCTCTCCGGTCATCGACATCGAGGGACGCGTCGTCGCGCTGAATGCGGGCGGCGCGAGCGGCGCGGCATCGAGTTTCTATCTGCCGCTGACGGCGGTCGTGCGGGCCTTGAAGTACATCGACGCGGGAGAGCCCGTGCCGCGGGGCACGCTCGAAACGGTCTTCAAATACACCCCCTATGACGAACTCAACCGGCTCGGTTTGGGGCCCGACGTCGAGGCGCGCATGCGCCATGCCTATCCGGCGCTGACCGGCATGCTGGTCGTCGACGGCGTGCAGCCGGGATCGCAGGCGGCCGGCACGCTGTCGCCCGGCGACATCTTGATCTCGATCAACGGCAAACCCATCCCCGAGTTCTTCGCGCTGGAGGATGTTCTGGACGACAACGTCGGTCACCCGATCGACATCCGGGTGCAGCGCGGCAGCGAGACGCTCGATCACAGTCTCACGGTACAGAGCCTGCATGCGATCACGGCCGACGAATACATCGAATTCGGGGAGGCGGTGGTGCACACGCTCTCGTACGAGGAGGCGCGCCATTACGACGTGCCGATCAAGGGCGTCTACGTGGCGAATCCCGGCTACGTGTTCGCGAGTGCGGGTATTCCGCGCGGTGCGCTGATCAGCTCCTTCAACGGCAAGAAGATCGAAAAACTCGAGGACTTCGAGGCCGCGCTCGCCGACCTTCCGGACGGTGCCCGGGCCGCCGTGCGCTACGTCACGCTCGAGGATCCGCGCGCGGTCGAGCTGAAAGTGATCCGCATGGACCGCCGCTGGTTCCCCGCGCGCAAATGCCGGCGTGACGACCGGCTCGGCGTGTGGCCCTGCGTCAGCATCGCCGCCGGTCCTCCGGCCGTGCCGGCGGCGCCCGCCTCGACGCAGTTTGCGAAGACCGGCAATCCGCGCATCGATCGGCTCGCGCCGTCCCTCGTCATGATCAACTTCGACATGCCCTACTCGGTGTCGGGCGTGACCGAGAAGAACTACCACGGCACCGGCGTGATCGTCGATACCGAGCGCGGGCTCATCGTGACCGACCGCAACACGGTGCCGGTCGCCATGGGCGACGTGCGCATCACCTTCGGCGGAACCGTCGAGGTTCCCGGCAAGGTCGTCTTCATTCATCCGCTGCACGATCTCGCGGTCGTCTCCTACGATCCGGCATCGATCGGCACGACGCCCGTGCGGGCCGTCAAGTTCGATCGGCGTGAACTGAAATCCGGGGACGACGTCTGGGTCGTGGGCGAGCGCGGCGACGGCAAGATCATGTCCCAGAAGACCCAAGTCGCGAGCCTCGACGTGCTGTCGTTTCCGCTGTCGCGCACGCTGCGCTTCCGCGACAGCAACATCGAGGCGGTCAGTCTGATCAATCCGCCGGGCGATTTCGACGGCGTGCTCGCCGATGATCGCGGTGACGTGCTCGCGCTGTGGTCGAGTTTCGCGTTCGAGACGCAGCACGATCTCGAGCAGGTCAACCACGGAATCCCCGCGGACATCGTCGCCGAGATGATCAATACTGTCACCGCGGATCGGCCACTTTATTCCTTCGAGGCCGAATTCGACGTCGAGTCGCTCGCGGATGCCCGCAAGCTCGGCTTGCCCGATGCGTGGGTGCATCGCTTCGAGGAACACAACGAACAGCGCCGACAGGTGCTCGGCATCGACCGGCTCGTCGCGGGCTCGCCCGCCGCGGGACTGCTCGAACCCGGTGATCTGTTGCTCGCCATCGACGGCAAGGTCGTCAACCGCTTCCGTGAAGTCGAGCAAAGCGTGCAGAAACCCGCGGTGTCCGTGACCGTGTGGCGCGACGGCGGCGAGAAAACCCTGGAGTTGTCCACGGTGCCGCTGCGCGGCGCGGATCTCGACCGGGTGGTGATCTGGGCGGGGGCGACGCTGCAGGCGCCGCACCGTGCGATGTCGGCACAGCGCGGCATTCCGCCCGAAGGCGTGTTCGTGTCGTTTTTCTTCTATGGATCGCCCGCGACTCATTACGGCCTGTATGCGGGACGGCGCATCATGGAGGTCGACGGGCAGCCGACTCCCGACCTCGACGCATTCATCAAGGCGGTCAGCGGCAAGCCCGACCGCGCCTCGGTGCGTCTGAAAACCGTCAGTTGGAACGGTCAGGTCGACGTCATCACGCTGAAACTCGACAACCATTACTGGCCTGCCTACGAACTCGATCGCGGCAGCGATGGACAGTGGACGCGCACGGCGCTCGACGCGGCGCCGGAGGCCGGTGTCGCCCGCGCGGTTGCCGTGCACACGCCATAGCGCGGCGACGCAGTCTTGCTATCATGGATCGGTGGTGCGAGCTACCCAAAGTGAAATCGACACGGCCGTCGAAGCCCTGCGCAGTGGCGAACTCGTCGCTTTCCCGACCGAGACCGTCTATGGACTCGGCGCGAACGCCGCCGATCCGGCCGGCGTCGCCAAGATTTTCGCGCTCAAGGGACGGCCTGCCGATCACCCCGTGATCGTGCATCTCGATCATCCGCGGTACCTGCACCGTTGGGTCGCCACGATGCCGCCGGTTGCCGAGCGTCTCGCGGCGATGTTCTGGCCCGGTCCGCTGACCCTGATTCTGCCGAAAGCGCCGTCCGTCCTCGAGATCGTGACCGGCGGCCAGCCGACCATCGGCATCCGCGTGCCGTCGCATCCGATGGCGCAGCAATTGCTGACCGCCTTCGGCGGCGGCATCGCGGCGCCGTCGGCGAACCGCTACGGCCGCCTGAGTCCGACCCGCGCGGAACACGTGCGCGAGGAATTCGGCGACGCGGTGCGCGTCGTGCTCGACGGCGGCGAGACATCGATCGGGCTCGAGTCGACGATCGTGTCGTGCCTCGGCGATGCCGTGCGCCTGCTGCGGCCCGGCTTCATCACCCGCTCGCAGCTCGAGAAGATCGCGGGACCGCTCACCGTCGACGGCGCCGTGCCGCGCGTTCCCGGCGACCGCCAGTTGCACTATGCGCCGGCGACGCCGCTCGAGATCGTCACCTCGGACGATCTCGAAGCACGGGCCGGCGAATGGACGGAACGTGAACAGAAGGTCGGCGTGCTGGCCCTGCGGCCGCCGCTCAACGCTCAACGGCACATGACCTGGATCAATGCCGGCAAGAAGGCCGACACCTACGCTCACCATCTGTACAACCATCTTCGCACCCTCGACCGCGTGGGCTGCGCGAAGATTCTCGTGCAAGCGCCGCCGGCCGACGAACGCTGGGCCGCGACCCGGGACCGCCTGCAGCGGGCGGCGGGAATCGGCGGCCCTGCGCCCGACATCGGCGCGGAGTGACGATGCGCTCCGGCAGTGCGGCGAAGCACAGTGCGTTGGAACTCGAGGTCGGTGAGGATCCGTTCGCCGAGGACTCGGTGCGCCGGCTCGTGGCCCGCTACGGATCGCCGCTGCTGATCGTCGATGCAGAGCGCATCCGCCGCCAATACCGGCGCCTCGCGGCGGCGCTGCCCGGCGTGGAGCTGCACTACGCCCTGAAGCCGTTGCCGCACCCGGCCGTCATCGACGTGCTGCGCGCCGAGGGGGCCTCCTTCGATCTCGCCACCAGCGGAGAGGTCGACCTGGTGCGCCGTCTGGGCGTCGATCCGCTGCGCTGCATTCACACCCATCCGATCAAGCGCGACGCCGACATCCGCACCGCGCTCGCCTTCGGCGTCAACACCTTCGTGGTCGACAATCCGGACGAGCTGCGCAAGTTCGTCACGTATCGCGGTCGCGCCACGCTGTTGATCCGCGTGGCGTTCCGCAGCCCCGACGCGCTCGTCGATCTATCGCGCAAGTTCGGCTGTGATCCCCAGGCGGTTCCCGGCTTGTTGACGCTGGCCGAGGAACTTAGGCTCGAGGTGTCGGGGCTCTCGTTTCACGTCGGCTCCCAGGTGAGCTCACCCGGGATGCACGTGCGTGCCGTCGACGTCTGCGCGCAGCTGATGGAGGCCGCCGCGGCGCGCGGCATCGCGCTGCGCACGCTCGATATCGGCGGTGGCTTTCCGGTCGATTACGGTGAACCATCGATCTCGATCGAAGACTTTTGTGCGCCGCTCGTGGTCGCGCTCGCGGCGCTCCCGGGGGGCATGCGCATCCTCGCCGAGCCGGGCCGCTTCATCGCCGCGCCCGCCGCCATCGGTGTCGCCTCGATCATGGGACGGGCGCTGCGCGACGGGCGGTGGTGGTACTACCTCGACGACGGCGTGTACGGATCCTATAACGGCCGCCTGTTCGATCACTGCACCTACCCGCTGGAGGTTCCGGGACGGACCGGTGAGTTGTTTCCGTCGGTGCTGGCCGGTCCGACCTGCGACAGCATCGACGTCATCGAAGAGTCGATCGACCTGCCGGCGCTCGAGGTCGGCGATCTCGTCGTGGGGCGCATGATGGGCGCCTACACCTGGGCGAGCGCTTCCGAATTCAATTTCTTCCCGAAAGCGACCGTGCTCGCCTTAGACCGGGGACGTCTGTTGCAACCGAAGGAGATCGCATGAAGCTCGGCCGCCGGCGTCTGCTGCGCTTAGGCGTCCTCGTCTGCGCCGCCGGCATCGGCACGGCCGGATCGCGCGCACGCGCGGACGTGGACGCGAAGCGCATCGTTTTTCGGAATCTGCACACCGCCGAGCAACTCGATGTCGAGTTCGCGAGCGGCGGCGAGTTCAGCGCGCTCTCGATGACGCGGATACAGCGCGTATTGCGCGACTTTCGGACCGGCGAAGAGCATGCCATCGACCCCGCCCTGGTCGAACAGATTCATGGCCTGGCGCTGTCGCTCGGCGTCGATCCGGTGTTCGACGTGATTTCCGGCTTCCGATCGCCGCTCACGAACGAGCGGCTGCGGCAACGCGGCAGCGGGGGCGTCTCGAAGCACAGTCTGCACATGCAGGGTCGCGCGATCGATGTTCGTCTGGCCGGCGTGCCCTGCGAGCGACTCGCCGGCCGCGCGCTCGAACTGGCTCGCGGCGGCGTCGGGTTTTACCGCGCGTCCGATTTCGTGCATCTCGACACCGGTGCGTTTCGGACCTGGCGCGGTTGAGGTGTCGGTGCCCTGGATCATGGGCTCGAAACAGACTAAAACGCGCCGCCGGCCTCAGGAAAATGACGCGCCGGCCGCATCGATGCGGGCTTCGGCCGCGAGCCAGTCTTCCTCTTCGTGTCCCGGTGCAAAGCCGCGTTTCTCGGCAAGATAATACGCGGCGATCGCGATGAGCTCGTGGCGCGCCTCTTCGGTCCAGCGGTTCGGCTCCGGTGGCCGCACCTTGGCGGATGAACTGGGCGTGCGTTTCGCTTTGGTCACTGCGCTGTCGGACCCCGACTGAAGGTTCTGTGTCACGTGTCCCTGGGAACTTACCCTCGAGTATAAACGCTAACGGCGATTTGGTTAATGGCTTCCTGATCGGCGCGCCCGTGTTGCGGCGCGATTATCGGCGGCGCCTCAATCGCACGCTGCGGTGCCCGCTCGCAGTGCAGCAGCCTGGCGGGTCAGCGCCTGCGCGAGCTCGTCGATCGC
>Ga0116231_10010587_pt1 | contig 14742 bp, 12 predicted proteins | sample S1TSphgellanicum_2_FD_89695 | JGI IMG/M metagenome (GOLD analysis project Ga0116231, IMG submission 89695) | Host-associated microbial communities from peat moss isolated from Minnesota, USA - S1T2_Fd - Sphagnum magellanicum MG | ecosystem: Host-associated > Plants > Peat moss > Unclassified...
ATGGCAATGTTACCAGTCATATCCAACATACTCTTCATGTTGATGAAGGCAGAAACAAAGAAAGACAGCAAGAGGCTGGCACATCTATGCTTAGTGGTGAGGAAACACTTGGATAATGTAGTGATGAGGTACTCTTTGAGCATGATATCTATGAGGTACAGGAACCAGCTTATGAACCACAGGGAGTTGCAGGAGACTTAAGCCGGCGAAGGCATGTGAATTTAGATAGATTAGGAAAGCCCGACCTTCTGTTCTCTCTAGATGAGGATATAAGAGATAGGAATGAAATGGAATATGTGAGTGATGACTTTACAGTGCCACTGTAATAAATCTAACAGTTGTTGTGCTGCCATGTGGCATAATATAAATGGTATGATGAAAACCCTAAACCTTAACCCTAACCCTAACAGTGAGACCATGTGACACATGGCGATTCAAACTCTCAAAATATTAGTTGCATTTGTAACTACATTGTGTGGTCATTAGGTTGCCAAGTGGCATGATCCTGATAATTAAACCTTATAACCCTAACCCTAATCTTCCCCACGTGTACAATGACATAGCATGGTTGATCAAGCCTTAAACCCAACACGTGTCACCACCCCAATGGCTATGACTTGGATGGTCTAGATTAATTAAAATAATTCTTAAAACTAAATATTTAATTACAAAATAAAAGTACACGTGTTCGCATACAATTGGGTTAGCTAATTAACATGTAACGCAATGGGAATGCAACCTTTGTAGTTGCATGCAGTCGCACTTACAACTGTTAATATAGAATATGGGTGGATGAAACCGTATAACCCAACCATATATACTTGTCATATACGGACTGTTGGATGCAACTGCAATTTTGATGCAACTTGTCTTACGCAACTAGGCGAATTTGCAGTTGCAAGTGTCGCATGCAACTGAAAACTAGTTGCATAAGACAATTGCAAAATGGCAAATTTCTAGTAGTGCATTCAACTACATTCTAAGGAATTGTTGAACATTCTAAAATTGTGGCATTCATAAATTACTCCTTTCTTTATTGTTGCATATTGTTGATTTCATTTTTCTTACACAAAAAGGTTCCAAATTGCAAGGTCTTATAAGGAAAATTATGATGAATAAGAAGTTTGGGTACATTATGGAACTAATGTTCTTTTTGTGAGTTAGCAAAATTGCTTTTGACATTATAAGTTGAGTACATTGTTTTTGGAAAATTATATAAGAGCTTATGATTTTTTCATGCCTAGGGGACTAGGGATCCTTGACGCTTTGTCATTATAACTTTTACTTCTTAATGAGGAATGGGGGTGTACACATTGTCATTTGTGTCGATGAAGTCTTTGAAATGTGATGGTTGGAATTTAAGTTGAGTGTTCACGAATGCATTAACCATTTCAAAGATGTTTTTATTGAACAATTGAACCAAATTCAATGCAACTTTGTTGAAAAGATACATCTCTTAGAAATTTTCATTATGACTTGTTCTAACCATGTATATATAGTCATGAGTTTTTCTTAGTCATCATAGATAGTGGCCCACTTCTCTTTGCAAGCAAGTTTTTTCTAATGGGCATGTTGTGGAAGAATCCCATGACAAAGTTACAAAGATTTTCCATTTCATGATTACACTTTCAAAAATGACTCTAACATCTAAGAAAACAATGTGTTTATCTTCTTTTGTTTGAAGCAAGGACACAATTCTTAATATCGATTCATGATAGAACATCATGTAGGCTTGATTGACCCAATGAAATTCAATCCCTATTTGATGAAAGGCACAACCATAAGAAAGTTATTAGTTTTACCACATGAGGAAGTGCAAGACATCAAGTATGTTGACAATCATCATAGGATTGCCAATACTCCTTTACATCTTTATATAAAGTTGGGGGCCACCAGTATTGGGCGTCCAAAATTTTGCGATTAATGATGGTTGTCAAAAAGTGGCCTTCTCCCACACCTTGATGCATTTATTGCATAATGGTAGGGATTTGATCTATTGTCGAACAATGTCACAATACTCGATCTTGTCCCATCTTCTACTAGTTATTATTGATGAATGTGAAAGGCAAATCTTTGAAGGCTAATTTTCATTTCTAGTCTTGAGAGTAATTACTATAAAATTTCCAAAAGATAAGTAATCATGGATTTCCTATAGCCATTTGGGTTGAGTCAAAGAAAAGATTAACATTCATGGTTTGATTTGGGACCCTTGTGGTTTCAATGGTTTCTGGAAGTCATGATAGAGATTTGCCACCAAATGGATCACCCAAGTTTATACACCATCGGAAAATCATATTTCAAAAAAAGAACAACCACTTGGCAATTTAATTTAACACTTGTGGTTTCTTGATGAAATATAAAAAACCATGTGGTCCACATAGAATACAAACTTGTTTCCCAATAAGAATGTTGAAATTTGTATAAAACATACACTTATGCCTCCCTTTCAGTAGTGGTGTAATTTTTCTCCACATTGTCAAGGAGTCATGAGGCATAGGCAATGGGCTAGTCACATTTTCTGGTTGGATTTTGGGCCAACATCACCCATATTGCTAGATTGGATGTGTCCATGTGCACATGAAATTCCAAATTTGATATGGGGGCGATGAGTATAGAAGCATCCATGCACCTGGTTGTGATGCCCTCCCAAGTGTGCTAACACTTTGGTGTCCATTCAAATAGTTTTGTTTTTCAAAACAACTTGGTGATTGAAGCCATGATGAAAGCAAAATCTTTTATGAAATAATGGTAGAATTGGGCCCTTCCATTGAACACTTGAATGTCCGTAGGGGTTTTTAGTGTTGGCATGTTTATAGTTGTTGATATCTTTTTTGGGTCTAATAATTTACTTCCTTGGACATAATGTATCCTAAGATGATTTTGAAATACATCAAGAACGTACATTTATTTGGGTTAAAACTAATATCAAATTCACTACACTTCTTGCATTAGTTAATCTTAGAGCCCCTTGGGTTTGAATTGGAACACTTAAGTCATTAAATTCATGATTAAGATCATCCAAGTTCACCACCAACTCGTTTTCTTCATGGTTGATTGATAGGGTTGCAATGATGTGTGGCATTTCTATGAAATAGTAAGGTGGTGTTAAAGAAGGCCATTTAGGATTTGTTGTAGGCATTACCTAAAAGTCCCTACAATACTCAGCAACTTTGTGGTAGCTTCAACTTCATCCTTTGTGTCATTGGATTCATTTGTTGCATATGAAAGGTATGAATTTTCGTGATCTTCCTATTTTGTTACAATGATTATTTCACCAAAACCAAACTTTCAAAATGTGGTAGTAGGATCTAAAGGCCAAATTCCATAAACCTTAAACTGTGATTTTATGTTTTTTTTTCAAAGATTGTTGTAAAACCTTATCCACCCATTTTACCAACATGGCCTTGTTTGGTTCAAGATAATTTTTTTTGCCAACATGGTCTCGTTCCTTTCTAAATGCATTTTTGAATGGTTTGATGATGTGCTCCCAAGTCCCTAGTTAGCCCCAAATTGGTGCTAAGTTACTCAAGTTGTGGAATTGTGGGGGACTCGAAGCATGTTCCTAACTCTCAACACTAAAAGGGGTAGAGGGGCGTGCTGAAGCTCCGAGATGGGACTAGGAAGAAGTGACATGCTATTCACTTACTCAAACTTGCATCAAACCAATCAACAAGTTGGTTAGTTCACATTCTGGAACACCCTTGGTGCTAGGACAAGCCACTGGCAACTCTGGACTCACTTGACTCACCACGACCCGGACTCGGGGGAAACCACCACCTTCCCCCATATAATATACTCTGTGCCTCTTCGCGACACCCACATCCAAATGACTTTTTGTCCTGGGATTCCCAAGGAGGAGTCCCGAAACTATCTCGGTTTGGACTCCCGGGACTTTGAGTGATCATAACTCTTTGCTCAGACCTCTAATTGGGATGAGGTCTAAAGAAAAGTTGTAACTCTCCTCAAGAGCTTTCCACGGTGTGTTTCATTCCACCTGCACACGCCGGCGTCGGGTCGATTCCCGACTTTTAGTGGTCGGGAGTCAAACTGCCAATTTGACTCCCAATTTGACTCCTGACCCTTCTTTTTGCCATAACTTGTGCTGCAAATATCCAAATGACCAATGCGAGGCCATTTTCGACATCTACACTTCAATAGATTTTCAATGATATAAAAAACACCTCAATGCAAAGTGTTTTGACCCTTGCAATTGATCTCTGAAGTTTCAAGAGTCCCGGAGGACTCCCAAGTCCCAATTTCGGGAGTGTGAGTTTCATCCTCACATTTCCCTCAAAGTAGGGTTGCGACATTTGAAGCAAGTCACACCTAATGGTTGGAATGCATGTAAAGTACGTGAAGGTAACATGACCATGGCCAACCCAAATTATATTGTTTCTTTGAATGCCTCTATTATTACGTGTGATCCATACCCATCTAAAATCAAGAGATGGTGATTTTGTTGAAAAACCTCCCTTGGTACAAATTTGCAAAAAAAAAAACCATTAATTGAACATGTATGTTGTTATGTTTAAACCTTTTTTTACATGGCCATGCATGTTCTTAGTCTATATAGTTTTATGTAATTTCCCACATCCTTGAACTTTTAAAAATCTAAAAGGCAAGTAAGGTTGCCCTCACAACATTAACAACACAATTAATCGTCAACCATTTTCAAAATTTGGGGATGGTGTTATAAACATCACACAAGCCTTACTTAGCCAAACTCAAACACTAAATTGTTGTCCTACTTAAATCCTTATATTATTTGAGTTATAGATGTGGTTTGGTGGGTACTAGTGTTCTATGTAAAAGTTTTCCTAGTTGAAATAAAATGTTGAAATTTGGTTCCTTAGCTTTTATGCTTAAATTTTTTTAAACCCTTCTATAAGATGTGTGTTAATATCTAGATAACATTTTTTGAACCAATACCATTAGCTATTTCATGGAATGCCATTTTAAAGTGGTGTGAGTTTAGTTTGCATAACTTCAATTACCTTCAATTTGAATTATTGAAGGGTGATACATAAACTAACCTTTGCATGTTCAAAACCCAAGTAACTATTGTTCCATCTTTTTATTCTACTATCACACCTTAGGGGCCCATTTTTCTATTTCTATTTCTTCCATTGAAATGATTTGAGAGTGAGATCAAAAAGATGTTTTAATACCTACTAGCATTTTTGAAAGATGTGTATCCCCTCTTCACTTCATCCATGGCATCTTTTAGTTGTTGATTTGTCCATTTGCCTTGTATATCCACTAAACAATCTATTAATCCTAGTTGAATTATGTGTTGTTATTGTGGCAAGATGGGGTTGATGTTTGCTTTATCTTGTTGGTGTTGTAATTTGCAAATGCATGTTCTCGTGTGTTGTTCGGTGGTAGGTTGGGGCTATTAGTTTTCTTGGTCTTCATAGCTTTGACTTGAAACCCCATTCGATCATTTTCTTAACATATTGACATGTGTTGCAAGGCAATTTGCCAACGGTCCACCCTTAATACGTAGTGGTACATGCTACAATGCCTTTTTTCAATTTGGTAAAATCATTTAAGCCCTACTCCTCTTAATCCCAATCTCCAAGCATGTGGGGGTGTTTGTTTAGGCCCTACAAGTGGTATGAATCAATGATTCTTATACAAAGACCAAAATATTAGAAAGTTTGTTAAATGTCTTAAATTGAATAGGTTTCCTTTTTTTCACAAGAAACAAATATTTCATAAAATTCAACAAAATCCTTTCAATTTAATGTGACATTAATTGTTGATGTGTAGGTAGTTGGAATGTATTTCAAGGTGCATCGTGATGCAAGAAAAGGAAATCTATGACTTATGCTATTATTACATCGTGATGACACTTGTAGGACTAGGGATTAGTGATCCCAATGATAATAGAGGTAATTTGAATATTTTGACATTGTGTTCTTACATTAGCTTTGGTATGCCATTTAATTTTTCTTTCTTTTGCACTATTTTTATTTTTTCAAGCTACACCAACATTGGTATGCCACTCAAATCTACCTTGTTTTGCATTATTCCTACTTTTTAAGATCTTCTATTTCATGTTTGATCTTAAATGTATTAAGAACTACTTCTACATCCTCTCTAATTAATCTTAATTGCAACATGAATTATGTCCTATATAGTTCCTAATTACAACCAAATCTACTTTTAATTCCTTCTTGATCCCAACTTGTAATCTTTTTAAGAAATATTAAAACTTCTACAACTATTTTTTTGTTACATGTGACATGCTTAAAAAAACTTCAAATTTTCACTCTAGGACTACCATACTTTCTGGGAACTTGGTGTTGCCTTGTTCTTGCCAAGTTGTTTTTAGTGGGAGAAATGCATTGATGCAAATTGTGGTTGGAAAAGGTTGAATAAATTTCTTTAATTCTTGTTCTAATTACATCCAAATCTATTTGTTGCATTGGTGTCTAGCCCAAAACTGGGCAATTTACTTGTTTTTATGTGCATAAGGGGTGAAATTTCATGTTTTTGTATGTTTTTTTTTTAGGTACACAAAAAGGTTAATTTCAAGTGCCTATTTACAATTCCACATGCTCAAAACTTCATATTTGCAATCACCTCATTTCATTGAAGTTTATTGTTGCCTTGGACACCCATTGCCAAACAAAAAATTACACAAAATCAACCACAAATGGGTGGTCTATGAAATGTTGCCTTTTAAAGGTTGGTTGTCCCACCTATTATTCCCAAACACTTAACCTTCCAAGTATGACTTGTAGCTTAATGGATGAATGTTCGATCATGGGCAACTTTTTGACGATCATGAACAAAGAAAAAAATTGATGCCAATGTTTTAATTTATTAAATTGCCATTCAATCAAGTATATTGTATTAGCTTTATATTTAAACTAGTTTTTAAAAAAAAAAACTCCAACAAACATTTACAAATTTGAACATATAAAGTATATTTGTCTTGAAATAAATATTTTACAAAGTATGAAAAATTTGCAAATCTATTTCAAAATTAAAGTTACATGTGAAATTTTGTAGTGATTTTTTTGGTGGTGAATGATATTGATATACATCAACTAAATTTAAGACTATTTAAAAGTTTAAAATTTTTGGTTGAAAATCCATTCAAAAAAATTTGCACATTTGAATAATAAATGCATAATAAATTCTTTTCTTGGGAAAAACCATTACCTTAAGAAAAAGGATGAGATTTTTTAGGTGGACATTATATATTTTTTCATTTTTCTTTGGGTTGGTAGTGTGTCATGAACCACAAACATGAGGCCCTATGGCCATTGAAAAAATGTACATTATATACTTTATGCACATTGATTTGATCCAATCCTCTTCATCTAACCATTAATTCAAGCTTATATTTCATTCAAAATTAGTTTTGAGTTCCAAAATGTTGTCATGCACATTTTATTTTATTTTCTTATGTTTAAAATTTTCAAAAGATGCCATTAAGATTTCAACTTACATACATATCATATTTGTTATATAATTTTTTAAGTGAAAAGTGGTGAAAAGTGGTTTACTCACAATGTGATTTTTCCCATATAAGCTAACCTTGGTTAAACCTATGTTAAACCCAAGCTAAACTTAAGCTAATCAAGGTTGACCTTAATTTAAATTTAAGATATTTGCAAGGCTAAACCTAAGCTAAATATCAGTTAAACCTAAATTAATCAAGGGTAAAAATAAGTTATTATGATTTTTATTACATTTTTTCCTATTTAAAATAGGAAAAAAATCCAAAAAATTCGATAAATATCCCAAATAATATATATAAATTGACATTGGTGTGTGCATAATGTTCATGTTCTTTTTTATCCAACTTTGGTCAAACATGGTGAAAGGGACAAATATTGTCATTTAAAAAAAATGACTTCTAATGATCTAGTCATGGATATATGATTATAATTGCACAAGTGTTTGTGATTAGTGTCCACATATGACTACACAACCAAATTTGCTCACTACTCACATAATGGCTTAGTCATAAAAACCATGTTTTGGCATAGTATTGTACATACTCGAATTTCATAGAATTCAAAAATCATTCAAACTTCTAGGTAGGCCAACATAAATGTCAATAAACATTTGAACGTCGACTATTGCTTGTGTCATAATATGATACCTTCTTATTTTATGAAAGTAATTATCTTTTACCCAAAAAATGTTTGGTTTGAAAATGGATATATCTATACCATCTATCATGTCATGCACACTTAGTAAACCACACCACTATTTGAATTCAACATTGTAACTCCAATCTTTGTCTTGCCATACATGTAATGAAATTCCTAAACACATGGTCACAACTTGGACAACTTCATTAAAAAACTATATCGATTATTGATTTATTTATCACAAATAACTTTATACAAGTTAACAAATTTGAGCCATGCAAAAACTTATAAATCACGCAAGCCATGTTAACCTCCACAAGGATTGCAAGATAGTACTTAATATTTTTTTGGCAATCAGTGATCCTAACTAGTTGGTTATGTTGAATAAGGTTTCTTTTGATGTTTTAAAGTTTTGAATCCATCAATCATCATTTTATTATGTTGATAAAATTTTGTTAGTAAAAACACCAAAAACCAAGTTGTACTTCACATATTCACCCAATGGTCTAGTTCAAATTCCATTGCAATCAAGTTGATTGAATTTGCAAGTTGTGCAAATATGAACTTGTAATCATAATCTACACATAGCTTGTAGTATCAACATTCAAATTAAAAAGAATTGGCAATGATGATTAGGGTATTTGTTAGGCATGTTAAAGCATTGTGATGAAAAGGACAATCATGGCAATTACAACCAACAATTCTTCATTATCCATGGTGAACTAAAACTTGAAAAAAAAACTTGTAGATGCCATAGTGAAAAGAACAATGACAAAAACATAAAGAGCAATAGAAAGATCAAACAACTTGAAGGGTGCAAAATAAAAGAATGCAAAAATTAATAGAAAACCCACATACTTACAAGGATATTGAGTACATATTGCAAGGGCACATTGATAAACATGTAGTTTTTAATTTTCATATACCCAATGAAGAACATGAAATGACAAAACCCCAATAGCATAGAAAACTGACCAAAAGTTGAAGGCCACAATTATAAATACTTGCATGACACCAAAACAAAGAATGTGTAACAAACACGAGCACCAAAAATTTAAAACTACAAGGGAAATGGAATAAGAAGAATCAAAACATACCTCAACCTCAAATGAATTGTGAAAAGTGAAAGTACAAAGGAAAATCATAATCAAAAGTGTAGGAAAGCTAAGTAATAGAGCAAGTTGAAATCGTGTGAAGACTATAACAACAATACACACATTTCACACATTAGAGCACATGAACAACACAAGTGTAACATCACAAACCACAAAAGTTAGAAGAGCAGATGTTGCTTGAACACATTGAAACATAAGAACAAAGTGGAAAGGTGAACACAATAAGAAAGCACGAGCATTCTATGCCCTCAAGTAGGATGCAAACTTGTTGATTTCAAGAAGAAGATGGTGAGGAGATGGAGCTAACTCAAGCAATGTTTCCTTTGGAAAAGAAGGTGACACATAGACGATGACATTGAATCATGATAACAAAAATTGGCTAACATCTACATAGCATGGCTTGATTGGTGTGGCTACAATTTGCCATATCAACACAACATAGATGTACTCGATGTCACATTATATGTGTGAATTGAATGTGAAAAAACAAGTTAATTGAATGATGTTATGTCAATTTGCAATGTTAGGGTAAATGGCAAAAAATAACCTACCTCACAGAGTGGCACCACCTTCAGTGTAACTCATGAGTGGGAATGCTTTTTGTGTATAATACACAAGGGTAAAACCCCTTTCATATATACCTATGTAAGAAAAAAGATAGCTGAAGTTTAAGTCTAATTGGTAAGGTTTTAGACAGTTGTGCCATGGCAACAGATTTAGGCATGGAGAGCAAGATAGTTCAGTTTTGGAAGATGGAAGCTGGCAGGTCTCTAGATCAGTTGCTTGTTGAGCAACAAGGACCATTTTTCATTTCAGTGTTACATACATATGACTAGATGGGGTGTTGAAGTTGGCTTAAATGGATGCAGGAATGTATGTAAATTGTAGTACATGGGTGGTGATGTATTGTAGAGGATGGGTGTGGTGAACTGCAATGATTTGTGCTTACAATTGCAGGCTATGAATTTGCAGCATTACCAAATGAGCATTCATAGAATGCTGGAGACATTGATGGCAATTTGCAATAATTGGAGCTTACAATTGCAAGTTGCGAATTTTGCAGCATTACCAAATGAGCATAGAAATGCTGGGTAACACCACCAAAATCAAAACAAGACCACACACCATAAACGTGCTCTTTATAGTTGTGGACAAAGAAAGGTGGTAACATGTCACACGAGATATGTGACAAAGACACTTTCAAGGACATACAGAAAAATGGGGTTTGTGGTAGGAGGGTGGAGTGGGGGGGAGAATGGGATAATTTCTAGATCACATAGTCAGACCAGCCTTTGATGAAGGAGGTATGATCCATAGTTTCACTTGGAATCTCTTTGAGCTTTGTTGGGTCTCGCTTGCCACCAAGCAAGCGAGCAGGATTGCCAACGGCTGTGGTGCGAGGAGGCACATTACTGAGTACTACAGAGCCAGCTCCAATCTTTGCTCCATTGCCGATGTTGATGTTGCCAAGAATGATTGCACCTGCACCTATCAACACTCCATCTCCAATTTTGGGATGTCTATCACCATCTACAGCTCCTGTTCCTCCCAATGTCACCTGATGCAAAATGGAGACATTGCTGCCTATTCTTGCTGTCTCTCCCACTACCAATCCTGTGGCATGGTCTAACATGATACCTGATCCTATCTCTGCAGCAGGGTGAATGTCCACTTGGAATACCTCTGAAACTCGACTCTGGATAGCAAGAGCAAGAGAAGTGCGGCCTTGGTTCCAGAGATGATGTGCAACTCTGTAAGCTTGGCATGAAAGATAGCCTTTGTAATTTAGTAAGCAACGAGAATAGGAGATGAAAGCAGGATCCCTCTCCTTTACAGCTCTGATATCCTCTCGAATTGCACGCCGGATGCCTGCATCCTCCATGAACGTGTCATTTATAACGCTGCACAGCTGTGTGCTAAGTAGCGTGCTGCTAGCCAGTTTGTTGCCGAGATGGAAAGCCAGGGCTCTCTCCAGTGATCTCTGTGAGAGAATGGTGGAGTACAAGAAGCTTGCAAGCAGTGGTTCCTTTACAGCATCCCATCGAGCTTCTTCCCGCATCCTCTGCCAAAGCCTATCCTCTTGCAGCGGTGGAATTCCCTCCAGAAAAGTCATGTCAGTGTCTTCAACAGCCGTAAATTCCGGTGCAACAAGCTCTGATGCTATTCCTCTCTTCTTCGACTCCAAGAGCGGTACGAAATCTCTGAGAGTCTCCAACAAACTTGTGTCCGCAAATCTCTCTTTGCTTGCTCCTCTCTCTTCCATCAAGATGCTCTTGACAACAGCAGCCGCCACGCTGGTGCTGCTGCTCCCACGACGATGATGACCTCCCCTGGATTTCTGGATCCCTGTTGCCAAGCTGCTAGAGCTGGAGATGAAAGAGTTTCCGATGGTGGAGGAAAGAGGAGAGGACGAGCATTCGGACCTCATGCAAGAGGAGAGGGCGTTCGACCTTAAAGCCAACGAAACAGGGGCGCATTTCACACACCCCGCTACGCAGAATCGAGGCTTGGTCCCCACTTCGCTGGACACCATGGGTGTAGGGGAAAACCCCACTGCAACATCCATTTTCGAAGCAGAAGCTAAACTTCCTGCCGCCCTCATTACGCTAATCTCTAAGCTTCCCGATCACTCTGCACTCAACTGCTTCTTTCAAATGGAGAGCGCGGTGTGTGCGCGCGTCTCCCTCCTTTTCGTGCCCTCACACAATAGAAAACAGAGACAAATGGCCCTTCGCAGTGGCCTAGAGTCCAAAAACCTCTCTCTCTCTCTCTCTCTCTCTCTCTATCTTCGCTCTCTGTCTCTAGTTTCCTTCTCAACCTAAACCTGCAAAACAAACCCAAGTGCAAAAAAAATGGCACAAGAAACGCTCTTTTTAATGCAATAAAAAGGGGAGGATTCCAGAAGACACTCGCTAGCTAACTGAGCTTTAGGTTTGATGCCACAAGACTGGTAGCCTACTGAGGCTTCTTGGGGTGCAAGAATTGGAAACCACAACTGGTGTTTCTTCCTATGGCTGCCAGGCAGCAATACTATTACTCTTGTGCTCTCTCTGTCTCTCCGCCCTGTTTTTATTACATGTATTATGCATGTAAGCTGTTGCCAATCTCTCTTTGTCCCACACAACACACACAACCCTTTGGTTTTCCCTGTTGTGACGTCTGCCTTCCAGCTCTGAAGCTACTTAGCCTAGGTACCCCAGACGCCAGTCAAACTGAATTCACCACCAACACCTGGTGCTCTCTAATCGCGGCAACAAATTGTTCCGCGCACACAATGGCTCTTCAGAAGCAGTGCAGTTTTTTTCTCTGTTTTCCTCTTCAGGAAACTGCTATGGAAGGTGGGTAAGAGTTCTGGAGTGAGGGGTGAGCACATTTTGGTGGTATCAAACCAGATATTCCTTCCTTCCTTCCTTCCTTCCCCAGGCCCCACCCCTTCTTGTCAGAACCAACCTCATCATTGTTATCAAAGCCCCATCATCTTCATGTGACAGATCTTGTGAAGAAAATTGCGAACAAGATGATCATGAAGAAGAAGATGATCATGACCCATTTTAACCATACCTCCAAGTTTACCTCTTTTTGCTAATCATTTTTATCAATTTTCATCATCTTCATCAAATATCATCATCTTCATGTGAAAAATCTTGTGAAGAAAATTGTGAACAAGATGATGATGATGATTATGATGAAGAAGAAGAAGATCATGACCCATTTTATTCACGCCTCCAATTTTACCTCTTTTGCTTATCATTTTCATCATGTTCATCAGATCCCATCATCTTCATGTGACAAATCTTGTGAAGAAAATTGTGAACAAGAAGAAGAAGATTCATGACCCATTTTACTCCCACCTTGAATTTTACCTCTTTGCTCTTCAAATGGATACCTACTTCACCAAAAATAACCTTTGAGAGAGGGCATGTTTGATTGGGTATGAAAAAAAGTTAGGTCATCTTTCTTGACAATCTTAGGAACAAGAGATTTTTGTGAAGAAATTTTTGTGATTGTTTGTCATCAACCCGTCCATGGTTTTCTGAAAAAAAGTTAAATAAATCTCACACCTCCAATTTTTACCTCTTTGGGTGTTCAAATGGGTACTTGAAATTTTGTAATTTAACTATTTTTCTAAAAAACCCATCAAAGGGGGGGGGGATGACTTTTGAATGGGTATGAAATTTTTTGGAACATCTTTCTTGACAATCTTGTCTAGAAGGAAATTGTGAAGAAACTTTTGTGATCATTTGTGATCAAACTCATCCATGATTTTTTCTTTTTTTAAAAGCCAAATAAATCATCATCATCATGCTCAACCATGGGTGTATTTTGAATGCAAGATTGATTTTTCAAAAACAAAACTTATGGTCTTTGTTTCATTTTCAAAAGTACTTTTGCATTGAGCAAAACGAACAATTCAAAAGCAGGTGTTCTTCAAGCCTTTGTATTGTTTCTAAACTTTGACACACCAATCATAGTCTTTCTCACACAACTCCAACTTATTAGAATTTTTCATAAAGTCGCCAAACACAAGGCTCGTAACCCATATTTGCCCAAAATCTAGTTTGTAATGACCAACATGGCATGAAAAAATTACACTACACCCCAACGAAGCACCAAACTAGATTTTACACCTCAATTTGGCACCAACCATGTCGCAATCTTAGCTTTGGGCTCGCGACCAAGGCAAAGGGAATTACAAGGGTGCGGGCCAAGAAGAAGCCCGGGAGTTAAAGCCAAAAGGAAGCCCGGGAGTTAAGCCAAAAGGAAGCCCGGGAGTTAAGCCAAGAAGAAGCCCGGGAGTCAAGGCAAAAGGAAGCCCGGGAGTCACATCACATACTCCCGGGAGTGCAAGAAAGTGTAAGGGAGTGTGAGAGAATGAACACTCACACTCCCAAGGCAACTCCCACTTTGGGAGATGGAGTCCTAGTGGACTCCCGAAACTTCAGAGAGCGATTGCAAGGGTCAAACCTCAATTTCTTGTGGCGTTCTTTATACTATTGGAAAGCTCTTGGAGCGTAAATGTCTAAAATGGGCTCGCATTGCTCATTTGGACATCTGAAACACAAGTTATGGCCAAAAGAAGGGCCAAAAGTCGAACTGCTAGTTTGACTCCCGACCACAAAAAGTCGGGAATCGACCTCTTCCCGATGTCCGATTTGGGAGTGCGACACGGCGATGAAAAGCTCTCGACGAGAACTACAACTTTGCTTTAGACCGCATCGCGATCCGAGGTCTTCTTGCAAAGTTATGGGGCTTCAAAGTCCCAGAAGTCCCATTTGGCGCGATTTTGGGACTCCCATTCGGGAGTCCCGGGAAAAATAGCCATTTGGATGTGGGTTCCATGGAGAGTCACAGAGTATACTATAAGGGGGAAGGTGGTGACTTCCCCTAAGTCCGGGCCGTGGTGAGTCTTGTGTGTCCGTGTTGCCCGTGGTTCGTCCTAGCACCAAGGGTGCTCCAACTTTGCACTAACCACTTTGTGTGGGTTGTGTGCAGGCCCGTGTGAGTGACTAAAG
>Ga0116231_10010588_pt1 | contig 14740 bp, 11 predicted proteins | sample S1TSphgellanicum_2_FD_89695 | JGI IMG/M metagenome (GOLD analysis project Ga0116231, IMG submission 89695) | Host-associated microbial communities from peat moss isolated from Minnesota, USA - S1T2_Fd - Sphagnum magellanicum MG | ecosystem: Host-associated > Plants > Peat moss > Unclassified...
TGGGGAACCATGTGATGTTGTTTCCTTGTGATTAATTGTGGAATCACATGGGGAACCATGTGATGTTGTTTCCTTGTGATTAATTGTGGAATCACATGGGGAACCATGTGATGTTGTTTCCTTTTGATTATTTGGGGAACCATGTGGTGAATAAGTTTTAGGAAGTTTCTTGATTAATTTCCTTGTGATTTTGTTTCCTCTTGATTATTTGGGGAACCATGTGGTGAATAAGTTTTAGGAAGTTTCTTGATTAATTTCCTTGTGATTTTGTTTCCTTTTGATTATTTGGGGAATCATGTGGTGAATAAGTTTTAGGAAGTTTCTTGATTAATTTCCTTGTGATTTTGTTTCCTCTTGATTATTTGGGGAACCATGTGGTGGATAGGTTTTAGGAAGTTTCTTGTTTAATTTCCTTTTGGTTAATATATAAGGAGGTGTTTATGACCTTGAGAAACACTTTCATTTGTACAAAGTTATGGTATGAATTCAAAGTTTGTGAAAATTGAAGTTTTGATTTTGAAAGACTTTTGGTTTTGAATAGTTTTGATGTTGTTTGTGTGTAATTCATGGTAGGAGAATGGTGAGGCTTGCATAGCCAATAGAAAGGTGGGAAGATAATTTTACAACCAAGAACATGAATTTCATGGTTATGCAGTAATCATACATAGTTTTAGTCTTAAACCCGTTCGTGTTGTACACAACCATGTAACTTAGAAAAGCCTATCCCCCACTCCAAGAATATGCACATCTGGGTCAACATCCATTACCACAACCTCCTCACAAAACAATTGAAATTGAAACTTTTTTTATCATCTACGTACTTTCACAATTTTGACCTGAACTACTCTCCCACCCTACAATCTTGTATTATCTTCAATCATATCCCCTTGCTTAATGAGACATAAAAGTCTAGATGGGGGGCCAACCAAAAATAGTTGCACTTTTTCTGGAACCAAGATTAGTTGTGTGCCATCACTACATCTTGGTTTAAAAACTTGTAGTGATGTAGTAGACCAACTTGGGTGAACATTTTTCCCCCTACAAACCAATTCACCTATTCCCCACTTGGACACTTGTCTTCATCATTTCTTAATTAATTGCTCCATTTTCCTTCCAACCTATAAATTATTCAAGCATATACTAATGCCTCACTTTAAAAACTTTCGAATTTTTCATTAACCTCTTCTATTGAAACAAATTTGCCTTCTACAACAATCCAAATGTCAAATATTGTATTCCATCCAATGGAGTGCAACTTAGCAACCTTCCTTTTTGGGAATCCTTTTGCCTAGGGAGAAATCACCTCAATCCACTAAAAATTTGCTAACAAATTGTCTATTATAGATTTTAGTTCATTGAGTTCCACTTCTTTCACCATAATAGCTTAGGCTGTCCTTATTCTGTTCCACAATATTGAACCAGACATTCTTTGATGTTCCTTCTACATATGCCACTTTAAATTGGGTAACCGTTTGCCTCCTTAACAGGGTTGGAAATTTTTTAAGCGATATCTAAGGAGAGATTTTAGATTGGAATCATTTGGCTCAAAGGCATGCATGAACCATTGCACTAGGAGTGCATTTTTGGCCTCACTAGGGTCCACTAACCCCAATCCATCAAATTTCATTTTTTTCACAACATTGGTCCCATGCCACTTTTCATCTATTATTCTGATTAGTACCAGCCCATAAGTAGTTTTTTAATAGTCTTGTCACCTTGCTAATCCTTTTTTGGTACCTTCTCATGCACCAATGAAATACCACAAGTTAAATAAAAGGATGTTATTCACTACTACTTTTATACCCACCAATGATAACTTAGTAGAAGACTAATTTTTAGCTTGTGCTGAATCTTTTCTAGCAAAAATTGATTCGCATTGATGGATGCCAAGGACAATCCAAAAGATGTCCTTAACATTTTGGAAATTGGCTTTGGCTAAGCCCACTAGCATCTGAATTCTTGGGTCCACTCCAACTTAACCTCTTTCATTTCCAATTAGAAGGCTACAAATTAGTTTATATTCATTCATTTAAAGACTTGAGGCCTTGCTAAATGCATCTAAGAAATGTGCCATCCCCTCATGAGAGGCTCGTACCATAAAACTAGTGTCATTTTCATATTGAAAATTTACTCGTGCTTATTTCAATTAGGGAATTGAATACCTTAAATCCTTCTTTTTTTGAAATCAACATACATGATTGCAATAAGTGCCTCCCCAAAATACGAAATAGGTATGGGGCCAAAGAGCAACCATGTCAAACCCCTCTTTTAATTACAAATGTTTCAAAAGTCTTGCCATTAATGTTAATTCTTGTTGTGGTTCCATTGTATAAAAGTTTTGTCATGTTAACAAAAATATTTCCAAACCTTATCATGAACATACTTTCAAAAAGGAACATCTACTCTACCTTATTTAGAAAAATCTAGCTTAAGAGACATCATGGTTTGTTTAGATTTCTTAGCCCATGAAATAGTTTCATGTGCTAAGAAAGTATTATTCAAAATAAATCGAAACAACAAGATTGTGATTTGGTTTTCACTAATGACCTCCATCAAAATAGGTTGCAACCTCAACTAGAATGTTTTTGTGAATATATTATATGTGACATTTAGCAATGTAATTAGTCTCCAATTAATTAATTTCTTCTTCTCCCCCCTTTTATGCAACATGGTGATTAACCTTCTCACCACCTAAGGTGGGAAATGACGCTTTTGTATAAAACACCTAACCATTTCTGTATATTCGTCTCCAACGACCTGCCCACATGGAAAAATAAAATTACACATGACTTTAGGCCATTAAGTTATTTTTGTTTGGAAATGTTTAACCCCATGTTATAAATTTCATCCCCAATCAAGCATAATTAAGGGGTTTTGGTGCCCAATCATGGGCAAGTTTTAGATAGTTTTATTGTGTCAACAGATATTGATAAACAAGAGTTTGTTTCAAGTATTTTACATACATATATATCAAAAAAAAAAAAAAAAATCTTCTTTTTTTGGGTATCATGTTAAAATATAACAAATGAACATTTATTTTAAGATGTATGCATTGAATTATACATAATTCAAATAATTTGAAATCATTTACAAGGAATTTTTTTGGAATGCAAATATGGTTATAGCAAATTAAACTTATTATTCTTCCTTCAAATCATATTCAATCCATACAATAATTTTTTGATTATATATAAGTTTGTTAAAAAAAAATAATTGATGTTAAAGAAAATTTGAAAATTTGTTATTTAATGAAAATTCTCAAAAAAATTTGAAGGAAAAATATGTTTCCATGACGTTGTTATGAAAAAATCTTTATTAAGACAAGCTTTGAGGTCATCTTTAATTGAATCTTAGATAATATTCAATAATTGACCATTTATTTGAGACTTTAAAAATATGAAAATCTGTCAAAATCACATAGTTTCCAACTTTGTAATTTTATTTTTGGGTTGAATTACAAAGGTGTCCTATATTTTGATTCTAGTGTAGTGAACATATATATAGATATATTTAGGCCAAATTTCAAATAAACATATTAATCTAATTAAATCAGCTTTTGGTCAAGACATAGTTACACATTAAGTATGTAAATACAATGTCACACACCATTGATCAAAGCATGAAATTCCATGATCAATTTTTTATTTTTTATTTTTTTTCATTTGATTAAATGAAGACCTAGAGTAAAACGTTTGCACAATTTATAAAAATTTAATTATTGAAAAAAAATTTGATGTTGAAATTTTAATTATACCTAACAATATTATAATTTTGCGCCTATTTAATAAGGGAAATTTGATTGTCAAATTTTTTTCCAATTAGATATCTAAAATATCTAAAATATATCTAGCCCTTAAATTTCAAGCAATTGATGTTAAAACCCAAATTGGGACCCATAAATTGGTCTTTGGGGAAGGGAGAGGGTCAAAGAGTCATATGTCCAACTTCATAAAATTACAACTTGTACATTAGTGATTTAATCAAAATTATGGATGAAAATGGTGGATTAAAAAAATCAAATGATTCATAGTGCAATTCCATGACCAAACATAATCACAAAATGTTTGAGTCATGGATTGTGGGGTTTGGTGTAGTGAACAGTTGCATTTAGCTTTGCAACATTTCATCTTTACAAACATATGGATACAATTTTGCATCCAATGGTTAAGATCATTACAAAAATTAAAGCTTCCTTTTTTATTAGCAATAATTCATTACAATTGACTATAATCAACTTTTGGTTTTGTTATTTTTGGGCTTGAATTTCAACTTGACGAACAATTTTTAATGTCCAATCTTTTTTAAGAAAATTGTCTCATAACTTTTTCTAACAACAAAATTTGTATTAGATCACCAAAAGTATGCCCACACTTGATGTTTAACATTTGAAACTAACATCATCTCAATATTAACAAAATGCCATGAATCACAATACCACAATTTTTAACATTGTAGGTTACCATGAGTTCCCTTAACATTATTTCAACACACATGATGTTAATTAATAATTATCATTGAATCATTTAATCCATAAGTACAAAGGTTAATTTTTTTTAGGAAAAATAAAAAAAGAGAGAGAAAGAAGCATGTTAAACATTAAGTTAATTTGTTCCAAACATTTAATGTTAGTTAACATTGGTTACTAACATTAATCTAATGTGAATGCTATGTCCTATGCCATTTAAGATTTAATGTTACTTAACATTTCATGTGAATAGGGTTTTTAAAATATAAATTCAATCAAATTATTATTTTTTAAATTTGGAAAAAGAAAACAAAAACCTGCCCTTTGGGATTACTAGGGTAGAAATTGAGGGTTTGTTTATTTTGGAAATACCTCAGCCTTCGGGCATTGCACAACATAAGGCTTGTCGTTCATTCTTCCCATGATATTCAATAAGTACTGGTTGGGTGTGTGATGTAAAACTCATCACTTGTTTTAAGTCGAAATGCTCACCTTTTTATGTTCTATAAAAAAGTTTTTGCAAACACACTATCATTACAATAAAATACATCCTTGTACATAAAATGATTTCATTAAATTTTGAGTGAATTCATTCATTCATTCATCCCAATGAATGGGACTTGATGGAGATAAAATGAATTCATTTATCCATTAAACAAAGATTAGTAAAGTGCACCCACATTTTGTAACAATTCATTAAACATAGACTAGTGAACCGCACCCATATTTTGTAACGATTCATTAAACATAGACTAATGAATTGCACCCACATTTTGTAATAGTGTATGAAAAAACAAGTAAAGCTTTACATAATACATGGCGACATGTTACTAGAACTTGACTAAATAGTTTTTTAAAAAACTGCTTTATAATAATGGCGAATTGAATTTTCCTTTTGTCCAAATTGCTTGTTTCAAAAAAATCTCGAAATTTGGCGAAAATTTTCCCCCAAAAGCAGGGAAACATCATGAGACAGAAATATTTCAAATCTGGCGGGAAGCGTAAAACCGCTGCTCTCGTCATCGTCTTCTTCTTCTTCCTTTCATCCTCATTTCTTAACCGCACTCTTGTGTTCTTCTCCGCCATCGCTGTGCGCTCCTTCCACATCCCGAAGTAACCATATGGCGCCAGGAGCATCATCGCCGACCAAGGCTTTGGGTCAGCGCTCCATCGCGTCCATGTTCTCCAACTCTGAACGCTTTGCCAAGGCTGGAGGAGGAGGTCGTGCCCCGCGTTTGCCTCTTATGGAGTTTCTTGCTCGCAAATTGGACAAGCGATCTGTCTCCAGCATTCCTCATCAGGTTAGGTTTTCTCTTTTTCCTTTCATATGTTCTCTCTGTCTCTGTCTCTGTCTCTATGTGCTTTTGCCAGCTCCGGATTTCCCTTTCCCTTTAAAAAAAAATTTAAATAAAAAATTTACGGTTTTAGCCATGAGAGAATTTGAGAAGGGCACTCCTTCCTCAATTGAAATGCCTTCTCTCCACTGTCAAAAGGCACGATGCACATGTATCGTTGTTGATACCTGACATCCTATACTGCTCCACTGTTTGATTTTGTTGTTTGAGAACAATTCGGCATCGAGCATCATGCCAGGTATTGTCTGTTCGCTTTGTCCAAGGGGGTTTTGGGGCTTTCATTATTTTTAGACTGGTGTTGGAATCCATAGTTTTTCAATCCAGCTACAATGGATACAGGGCTTGTGGTCAATCTAAATTTCCAAACGTTGGAACCCATGGGCTTCCAAGCTGAGTACATATTTACTGCAGCATGCTGATCTGTGATTACTTGTGGTTCCAACTTTATGTTCTCGAGTTGCAGGGAACAATCTGAACGAAGGCCATCTTTCTGGTTCGGGAGGGGAAATATGGTCATGAATTTGTCAACATTCTAGGGTTTAGGGTTTGGGCTAGTGAGTAACTGCTTTACAAGAAGAGAGCATAGGTCCAACAAGTGTGATGCCAGAGTCTTGTTTTGTCCACATGCATGTCATTGTCTTCCTTTTTCAAGGATTGTGTGGACCTAGAAGTTGGAGGTCGCAAACTGTTTACCAATGGTGGTGCCCTGTGATTCCCTGTCAAATCTTGCCCTGTTGAAGAATTGGAAGTAGCATCACTTCTTTTACAGCACATCTGCATTGCACAGACTCATGGTGGTTTGTTTGCAGAAGGGTTGCCACTCTGTACTGGCACAGGATGCTGTACATGGTCACTCCTCTGGAACAGAGTTCAGGCCTTTAATCCATCACACTGAAGCACTGAACGGACAACTCCCTGCTTCAAAGCGGCAGTGTAGAGAATTTGTGCAGAGTGAGATCAGTCAAGCAAGCTTTGCAAGGATTGGTTCTGTGGTTGGTCAAGGAATGAGTGACCAGAAAACAGATCTGGGTTGTGCTGACAGACCCAAGAAAGAGGAGATACATCTGGAGCCAGAGCTGGAAATTTTCAAAGTGGACTCTAGTCCACTCTTGCTTTCTGAAGGTCACCTAGAATCCCAAAGTAATCCAGATCATCAACAGTCACTGAGGCACACAGAAACCTGTGCTCAAAGTGTTCCAGCAAATAGGATGAGGTTGTCCAAGAACTTGATTCAGAGTACAACTGGGGGAGCAATTGGACCTGACTACACATTCTATGAAATTGATGAAGAAAATCTGGAATCTCAAAATAGAGTGGGGTTTTCAGCCCTAGATGATGTTAGTGAACCTCTGGCAAGATGCCCAGTCTGCAGTGATCTGGTCCCTGCACAGGTATGGTACATGCTTTGTTCCCTCTGATGAAGAAGCACTAGTATGAAACTGCAAGTCCAATAAAATTTGATCCTGCTAATTGTGCTGAATGTACATCTCCTAGTTTGCTTCTACTATTGTCATTGGGGTTCTGGCTAAATTGTGTCCTTTGGTGAACTCACTTGTGATGTTGCACCTTTCATTCTCCAAGGCTAATTCTTATCTGAGCTGTCATTGGAGGATGACCAGGGCTAATATCTGTCAGATTACCTTTCTGCTGACTGATCTAGGTTCTGTTTATGATCCACAGGGTTTGCAATCACATGTTGAAGCAGAGCTTGATGCCATGGTAATTCCCTAGTCAACTCCCATTGTGTAACGTTCAACATGTGTGTAACAGTTCCATGTTATTAGTCTGTGTTGTAACAGGGTGATACAACAGGATACACCAGGATAGGAAAGGTGAGAAGGCACCAAAAGTGTTTCATATTACAGGATGTATTCTGGCATGTGTTTTCAGCATGCATCTGTTAGGCCAGAGGATTAGAAGTGCAAAGAGGGTTGCGCATAGAATTGTTGAGGCATTCATTGTTGTCCCTTAAGACTTGATTTGTTGTCAGCTAAAGATTGGGTGTCCCTGCTTATGAAAAATCAAGGTCCCAGGCTTGACATTGACAAGCAAAGGCCTCATGTCTGCATCTTTCTCTGAGTCTCTGCAAGCAGGAACAAAAGTCCATTGTAGGAAGATTTTGGAGAGAAAGAGACATGCAAAAATGAGGCTTTGCTTGCTATTTCTTTTTCTGGTTGTCTTGCAGATATGTAGGCTGCTGTTCTTATGTCCTGATTTGAGAGCTGTTTAAACTCTGCTTTATATTTGGTTATACAGGAGGATGATAACAGAGACCATTCAGTTCATGTGCCGAGTGTGACATGTCAGTTCAGTGATAGAGAAAACAGCAGAGGAGGTGAGTCTGGTTGCTACTCAGCTGGTACATCATAAGCAATGAGAACAGGTAAGAGCTGTGGAGGAAATAGTTTTCATGCAGTTCATGTTGTTTGCTATTTTAGCCATTCTTGGTTTGACAGGATGAAGGGGCGCTATTCTTGCAGAACGTTCTGCTCAATTCAATTTTCAAAGTGGCCACTCCAAATCTAAATCCCAACATTTGCTGGTGCTGGGGGATCACCCAAGACCAGCAAGACATCGACGTTTCCAGTCCAAAAAGGAGAGGCCGGGTGTTGTCTTCAATCATTGTATGTTGTTCCTGTTCAGTCCTTTTCTGACAATATGCCATGAAATATTCCAGGCCTTTATTGGAGAATAGGTTGTTGTGAGGGAAATTTTCAAACTGCAGCACAACCAAAGCAAGTAGCAAAAATGTTAAATCACAGATGGTCTGGTCCAGTCTGAAGGAGCGGATAAATTTTCTTGTTCAGAGATGAATTGATGTAGGGAATGGGAATCTACACCTTGCATTCTTTAAAGTATCTACTGGGGATCTTGCCTATAGGCAAGGCAAACATCTGCCCTTGTGCTTTTCATGTTACAACCTCCATGCCTATGGGATCAGTATGACTGGAATAATGATGGTAGATGATTTAATCAATGACAGCAACTGGGAATGTGTGCAGATGACGATGGAGGAGGCTGGTGGAATGAGGGTAGAGTCGGTGTTGAAAGTGAAGCTGTTGGCTCCATGGGAATCTGGGAGGGTTTGGGGTCCATGAGTTTTGGTTCTTCATTCTGAGGCGTTAGGCTTGCTGCATGTTGATTGGGCTTAGAGTAGCTTGGTTGTCATATGTCCACGAGAGTAGATTCACAGGAGTGTAGCTGTGACAAACACAGTTTCTTCACATGATCTGAAATCTTGTAGTTTTGAATCCATCCTTTCATAATCATTACTCAACACACTCAACAATGATGGTTGAGCAAGACCACAGTGATCAGAATCCCAATGGCAGCCGAGAATGAACATGACCTGTTTTGATGCAATGCTGGGTCATGGTGTTGCAGGTTGTTCCATTGGTTTTGTTACTGTCTTGCAGGGGATCAGATTTGTTGCTTGAATTGACAACCATGAATCTCTCTCTTTCTTCATTTCACAGAACCATACCAGTGTTGAATGGGAGAGGTTTGAAGCAAATACTTATTTTGCATGTAAAAGGACCATGTTGTCTTCTTTCCTCACTGTCAGCCAACTTCTGTTTGTTGTAGGATCCCCTTTGCATATAACTGCCAGTTTCATCTCAATTGACAAACTTCTTTTCTTCACTGCTGTGGTCTTCATCTTTTATGTTTGTCCCTGGCATTTCCTGGTGTTTATCTTTGTGGGCAACATCCACAATACCTCTTGCATTCTCAAGTTTTTTCTCTTCAATTTCTCAACTGCATTTCTTTTATATCTCTACCTTTGTCATTTGTTCTTCATTCTCCAGTTCCTATTACTTTACATTTTTTCCTCTGATTTCTCAATTGTCTCTTAAACTTGGGAGATACTACAGAAGCTGCATCTAGGCTTGTTGTAATCTCAAATAAGAACAAGAATTCTTGTTTGACATACGTACACATCCATTCAAAACATCTGATGGAATATTTGAGAGAATGTCATTTGTTGAAATGGAGTCCAAGTCCTCAAAATTAATTAATCAATCCACAAACATGTGTTGAAGTGGCCGAGATACTATGGTAATCACTATCCAAAATACAACAACTACTATGTATGAGAACTTAATGGTTTGGATTGTTCTTAATTCAGTTTTTGTGGGTAACTCCAATTGAGAGATGGAAATTGCAAACTTAGGAACAGATTTCCATTTGTCTAGACAGAAGACAAATGCCGCAGTTGGCATTTGCCAGTAACAACCTCGTCACCTAAAGGGCTACAATGCCAGTCATATCTAGAGAACAGGTGCCAATCATTTGTTGGAAGTCAGCATGGAAAGAAGGGTGTTCTTAGGAAGGGCTATTAGTCCAGGCCAAAAATAGTGGCAGCCAAGAATTTCCATGCAACCAACGAGAAGTCGAGTCATGGAGTGAAGGGGCCTCGCTTTTTTTCTGGTGCGTTGGGGGGAAGGGAAGCAGGGGGGGAGGTCAAGCAAAAGATTTCCCAAGTTTCTGGGAGCAGGAAGAGGTGGGAGGGAATTGAATTTTAGCTGGGGAGGTGGTGCTCTTTTGTCTATGCAGGTTTGCCTGAGCCCCAATTGGCCAGCTAAGAAGATGCTTTCTGATTTGATCCCATCTGCTTTGGCAAACGTTGATTTGTCATAAATTATAACCTAAAATGGTGTGCCACATGGTGCTTTTGTTTTGGGGAGTTGGGGTCACAGAGGTGCTTCTAATGAAGAGCTTGCCCAATGTTCCCAAAGTATTTGATGATAAACCAATGAAAGTGGCTCCATGGAGCAAAATTTGAAGACTCTTGGTGCACCCTCACTACTACCTAGTTAATACAATCAACCATATGGGTGCACTCTTACCGTTGTGCATGGAAAGAACGTAATATGACCCACCATTAAAACAGATATGATCGGGTAATATTACTTTAGGTTATTAAAAAAGACTAATGAAGCCAGAGCCACACACCACCCACATGCCTTGGGTGAACCAGCACCTAAACTATTACCATGGTAAAAATTGAGAATGTTATGAGGTTGTATCTAACCATGGTATATATCCCATCCAAAGATGAAATCAGGGTCTCTGAGTCCAAATTTAACATTTTGTGGGTTAAATATGAGCACTAGGAGCCTTCACTCAAGAAGAAGGTGATGAGTTGTATTTTCTGGATGATTTGCGCGACTCTTCTATGATGGGATGATGCAGCTGTTGCCTACCTTTCCTCTTTCTTCCTCCTTTCTCTCAAGAAGGTGATGATCTTACTGGAGGTGCTGGTTTATCCTGGCCCCACTCACACCTCCTCCAAGGGAAAAATTCAGCTTCATTGGCAAGCCATGGGTGAACCAGCACCTTATTTTTTCACCTCCATGATGAGTGAGGCCTCTTATTAGTGGCTATATTTAACCCAGGAAATGATAAGAGAGCTTGCTTTATGTTTAGGACAAGATCCATCTATTGTAACCAAAAAGAATGCGATAACCACACAAGGATTATTGGCATAACCCAGTCATCCAAGATTACAGAAATGCAGAACAACAAGGAGCAGTGGCAGTAAACGTGATGATTAAGCATATGTGAATTATCCTGTCAAATCTAAGCTATGGTTAGTAAGGTATCAACACCCTTCAACTTCACTCTCCATGAACCCACAGGTCATTGTGGCAATCTGGCAGTGATTGACATTAATTAGTTGGGGGTGCGTCACAAGTCCAACTTTTTTTTTTTTTGCAATGAGTTATTTTGATTGGCCCATTGCAAAAAAGAGTTGAAACTATGGAGGCTCCCCCAAAATAGAAGAGTCTATTGAAAGATGGAGTGCCTCGCCCTTTGGCCCAGCTATATAGGTGAGAAGGGGAGGACTTTGGGCAAAACGTATGGGATTAAAGCGAGGTGTTATTGAAAACAACCTTGGGAACACTTTGGGAACTTGATGGGAACATAGAAGGAACATGTTGGAAACAAAGGAAAAATGAAATCCCCCCCCCCAACCCAAAACTTAAAAGAAAAAAAATCAAGGCACCTTGAGTGCATGCTTCAGCCTACCCAATGACTGCAATGTTTTTTTTGGTTTCAAACCTGTTCATCACCATTTTTGGCCTGGGCTAATGGTTGGGTCAGTGAATTGGGGACAGAGTTATAGAACCCTACCCCAGACCATAGCACACTGGGTTTCCAATAGATGTACTCCAGAATACACCCCCACACAGTAGCACATAGTAGTAGACACAAACAAACAAACAACTCAACACAAGTAACACAACACACAAGCTGAATCTCGAAACTCTCAGGACCTTAACTCCCACCACAAAAAAATGAAACATATTTTGTACACCAATTCAGGGAGTTGAATAAATAAGAAACAAGGCTCCAATTAGACCATCAACAATATTTTACATGTTCTCAAGACCACCTTCAAGAATCACATTTCTCTTCAGAGTTCCCACATAGTGAATATTTTCTCACAAGATAACCCAACCAACTTTTCTTCTAGAGAATCTTAGAATAGTCTTGACACATCCCAACCTGAATTGTCACCGACCCCTCTCAAAATCCCTAAGATGCTTCATCATCTCCCTTACCACAATCTCTAGCACTACTATTACATTTGTTCCTTTATTTTTGAAGTTAATAGCATAACAGAAAATAAACAAGTCCAGATTTAAAGAAAACCAGTAACAATAAAACATTCATCTCATACTATCATTCTAAACATGCTACCAAACATTACAAGTGAACTCAACAACCAAGGCAAAATCATGAACTCCAAAGGAAGAACAAAAGTGAATCATTTAATTTTGCCAATGAACCATCTCTGCAATGCCATTCATATATTGGTGAAGCTCCTTGCTCCTTAATTTACATCTTCCAAACACATAGCGCAACAGCAACTCTTACTACACAAAATTCTCCAACATGAATTAAGAACATACACATAAAAGCATCAAGCACCGTCAAAATATCAAGTCCTAATAAAAATGTCGCATTTCATAACCTACCAGAAACAAAACCAAAAAATGCAAAACAATTTGTCCACGTATCCTTTTCCCCAACACCATCAATTGTCGAAAGCTTTTTCGTGTTTTGCTTACGACAGTTGATAATATTATATCATCAAGCTAAGGTTTCATCACCCTCAATCCACGTCACATTATTAAGAAAGATAGTTTGTTTGTTTGTCATGTTGAGATTTTTGAAAGCATACTGCCCTAAGAGAGCCCTCCGTGAATGGGGTACACTAAGGTGGTTTCCAAATGTTTTAACCTATGGTGAAAAAGATATTGAATATTGAACAATTATATAATAAAAAATTCAATGAAATCAAAACTAAAAATGTTGAGGAAATAGGGATGCATTCTTAATATTATTGAAAATTCCTTAATGAATAGGATTTTATGGAGGTAATTTCACAATTTTTAGGCATAAATTGTGAGCAATATTAAATTTTGAATAGTTTTGTCATGGAAATTCAACTCGCAAGCATCTCACATGGTGAAGACACCACACCTTGTCAAAGGTCTCCAGGATCCTACCTTCATCTCTGAATGTATCTCATATACATAGTTCAACTTGCTTACCTCAAAAATACAAAACCTTTGTTCAAGATTTTTTTTTAATTTTTTAATTTTAAAAAAAAAGAAGGTTTGAGTTATGGTTTTAGCAAAAGGTTAGTTCTATGGTCAGGTTCCCATGTGGGTTTCATTAAAAGGGTGTCAGGTGAAGTCTAGGTCACAATAACTTGACCTTGGGTTTAGCAAACTGGGAACCTGTCAATACTGGGTTGTACCACCAATGTTGGGTAGGTAACCGCTTTCCCAGATACGAACTGTCCAGTTTTGATTAGTAAGCACCCCAAAATGAGTCTGAATTTTAGAACTGAAACCTAATTTGATTACCTTACCAAATGGGACTTGGAATTAGGGTTTTCAATTCTACCTATTCAAGTGTGGAATTGGAACCATAATTGATTTATTTTTTAAAAAATTGAATTGAAAATTAAAAATGAGACTAGAACTGGCATTAACCGGATGTTACCACCAGTTTGGAGTCAGGTTAATAAAAACCAGGCTGAAACCAAGTCTGATTTTCAGAACCCTGAAACCCAAAATTGGAACCATTTCCTTTTGTAAAGAACCCGACCTGGGACCATATTCGTGGAGTGAGAATGAAAACTGGAACACGAGATAGTTTGTTCTTTTTGAAAACTGGAACACGAGATAGTTTGTTCTTTTTGAAAACTGGAACACGAGATAGTTTGTTCTTTTTGAAAACTGGAACACGAGATAGTTTGTTCTTTTTGAAAACTGGAACATGAGATAGTTTGTTCTTTTTGAAAACTGGAACACGATAAATTTATTTTATTTTATTCTTTTCTAATTTCATTTTATTCTTTTGAGAACTGGAACCCGATAAAGAAAGGCTGAACAACACTGCTTTTTTACGTGGGTATGGAACTGGAACCGGTGCTAAAGGTGCTGCTGTTTCACCCACATGAAACGGAAAAGAAGAAAAGGTGAGTTGTAAACATTGTGTGGCTGCTGGCACAACCCCTTCCATCACGTTTCCAATCTACACCATGATTCTTGGGATTATGGGACCATCCAACCGTCCGTCCGTCTGAAACCTGTTATGGCTCAGTTGTGGCCCTTAACTGAGTTAACAAGATTCCAAATCTATCTTATCAACCCCCCTACCTTCCCCTTCACACTACCTACCTAGGTAAGTGGGTAAATATGATAGGTAAGTCCAAAGAGTATGTAAGTGGTTGCTGTGTAGGTAGGTAGGTAGGTAGGTAAGTAGATAAGGCAGTTGGTGGCTACTATCTTGGGGGGGGGGGGGGGGGGGGGGGGGGGGGGGGGGCGGTCATCGTTGGATTTATTTGGTGGGTGGCGTTTGAGAGGGGAGATCCCCGCCCCCCTCTCTCTTTTTTTAAACA
>Ga0116231_10010590_pt1 | contig 14739 bp, 10 predicted proteins | sample S1TSphgellanicum_2_FD_89695 | JGI IMG/M metagenome (GOLD analysis project Ga0116231, IMG submission 89695) | Host-associated microbial communities from peat moss isolated from Minnesota, USA - S1T2_Fd - Sphagnum magellanicum MG | ecosystem: Host-associated > Plants > Peat moss > Unclassified...
AAAATTAATATTTCAGTTATGAAATGTATATATATTTGAATTTAAGAATTGATCTTTTAATTTAAGAAATATTTATGTGAATTTGAATTTTTTATTTGCATTCTAATTTTTTGTTTAATTAAAAATCATTATTTGAGTCTAAAAATTGTTATTCCAATTCTAAAACATTTCATTTGAATCTTAAAATCAATATTTGAACTCTGAACATTGTTATTCAAATCTGAAAACTGATATTTCAATATTGAAAATTCTTATTTCAATTCTGAAAATTATATTTAAACATTAAAATTGATGTTTCAATTCTAAAAACTGCTACTAGAATTATATATATATATATATAATTTAAAAACATTTGAACATAAAATTGTTATTTTAATTCTAAATTTTTTTATTGGAATTCTTTTTTTAATTATTTGAATTTGAAACAAAAAACTATTTGAATCTGAAAATTAATATTTCAATTCTGAATTTTTACATTTAATTTTTTTTTAAATTTTGATCCTTAAAATTATATTTCAATCATGAAAACTACTGTTTCAATTCTTTAAAGAATTAGTTGATTTTGAAATTTGATATTTGAATCTGAAATTTGCTAATTGAATTTTAAATTATTATCTTTGCTTCTAACAATTAATATTTCAATTTTGAGTTTTTAGATTTAAATTAAAAAACTTATTTGATTTGAGACTTGAAATTGCAATTCCAAATTATTATTTGGGATTCTCAGAATTAATATTTCAATTCAGAAATTTATTAATTGAGTCTAAAAGAGGACATTTCAATTTTGAATATGAAAATTGACATTTCAATTCTGAAAATTTTTATTTAAATTCAAAGATTTATTTCATCTAAAAAATGATATTTGAATTCTGAATTGTTTTTTTAGAATCTAAAATTGATATTTCAATTCTTAAAATTATTGATTGAGTTTTAAAGCATTTTTCTATTAGTGTTATCCATAATGAATCACTTTTATAAATAATTATAAATGATTATATTTATTGCTTATAGGTTACATTAAATAATTATTTTTAAAACATAGATTCTTACATTATATATTTTTATATTATTAAAGTAAAAGAAATTAATTACTGTAATTAATGTTACATTACTTTAAGATCATTGTAATTAATTCAGATAAGAATTGATTATAGTCTATGCATAATTATTTTTTAATTGAACATAATTATTCACAATCTGTAATTTATAACTTTAAATCTGAATTCAAATTTTTAGAAAACTTCTAATGTAATTAAAATAATTATTGTAATGATTGTAATTTCAGGAATTATTATAAAGTAATTAAAATTTTTATTTTTAAATTTTTTAAATAATGACTTATCTATGATAATGTTTTTTACAATAATAATTATAATTATATAGTAATTAATATAACTATTTTAAAAATTATTTAAAAATTCGTGTAGGAATTTTTTTAATAAATTTTTATTATTATTTATAATTTGAAAATATTTTTGAAATATTTAAAATTAGATTAAATAAATAAATTTTACGTTAATTATATTATCTATAATTCGACTATATATAAAAAAGTAATAAAATATTTTAGCTATTTATTTATCTTTGAATTATGTATTAACTTGTGAAAAAGTAGATAGTTAGTTAATTATATATTAATAAATTATTATTTATTTAAGTAGTTGATAATGAATACTTAATATTTGTATTCTATAGTTGATATTTTAAAAATATGTTAAATTTAATCATTATTAATTAAATGGTTATCTAATTATATAGTAAACCATGTATTTGAATTGTTTATAAATCTATAAAATTAAGAACAAAAGGCATAAAGAAAGTTTTGGAATTGCAATTTAATTTGTGAAGAAATTGCAACTTCACAATTTATCCCATATCGTTTGTTCTGCAATCTTATTTTGAACACTATATAAACAAGGGGTGTTGGCATCAAATTTCACATTAAAAAAATTGTGCGCATGGGATGAGCCAATCAAAAGGTTTAACCCAAAAAAAATAAAAAATTATGCATAATTTTAAATTATCAACCTCCCCAACCTATTTATCTACGTAGCTAGGTAGGTACATAATATGACCTACCCACCTAGGTCAACCTATGTACTTACCTACTTAAATACCTACTTATATGAATAGGTATTTAACCTAAGAAGGTAGACCTACCTACCTACCAACCTTTTTACCTAAATAAGTAAGCAAGTAGGTATGTAACTTAGGTTTGTAGGCACCTATTTATGTACCTACCTAGGCACCTACCAACCTAATATTCATATTTTGTATTAAATTCATTTTAAGGTGCCACATGACATATTTACATTAGGCCACGTGTCATAATATAGGATCATCCAAGCATTTGAATTGAACATTTTAAATAATTTCAAAATAATTATTATCATTATATTTTAAATAATTCAATATTAAAACATGTGGCAACACTTCATTTCTCTCAATTGTGACCAAAATAGTTGCATTGTAGTAGCATGTGACAATACGTATATAATGGAATCAAAAGATGAATTTGTATTTGTTGATTTTTTCTTTCATCCAATACCTTTTGTCGTTTGTAACTAATGTTTCATGTGATTTGTCTAAGGTAACTAATGAGATTTGAATTACAAATGTTGCTTGCGACTAAATTTAGTCACAAAGATTAGTCGAAAATACATGTTTTTCTTCTAGTGATTCACTTCATCAAAATCTTTTAATGACCTTTCAAAAATCTGAATGCCCATTCCACACACATTTGTGTTAAACTTTGGATAAAATTCCAATAATATTTTTTTGGTTTAATCCATTTTTGTGCCCTTTGTATGGGGGAAACATCCAAGGCCTAATTGGGTAGGTAACATCACTTACAGGAATAAGGACTTGACCTACCAATTTCACAAAATTGCCCTAACACAAAATGGTTACACAAGTTTGAGTCATGCATGGAACTAACCCACCTAATGTCATAATCCCAAAAAACACATCTAAATGTAACCACCGTTTGTAAAAGGACCAAATAGAACCCCTTTTAATTTTAATAATCTCTAGCATGTACATGAGGTGTTATGATTGGAACATGTGATCCATCTACAACACCTACTACATAAGGTGTAAAGGAGTGAAATTATGACCCCCGATCATTACCATCTTTTAGGAGGTAAGATTGAAAAAACAAAGTCAACACTTTATTACTCAAAAAATAAGCTACCCTCACTTGTTTGCTTTATTGAAACTACTCAAGTAATAAGTAATAGATCACACTATATATATATATATATATATATATATATATATAAGGTTTACTATCTAAAAATATACCTACCATCTTGTCTATAAGTTATTTTAATGACGCCAAAAGAAGAAAATATAGAAGGGCAACATGGGAAATGAGCATAACTAGAGAGTAACTATTTTCCCAAGGTTCTATAATACCTTTAATGCCTTTGGATGTTGTCTTAATGGGTCTAAAGGCTTCCCATAGCTATTGTCCCCACCTCAACAATGCCTATAGACCATTTGGTAACTTTACCTACCGTCTATAACACCCCATAATGCCTCCCCAACGTTGCTTATCATTTGCAACAAGCTACACCCACTCATGGTCATTACCTACCACCTACAATAGTCCCTTTTAACCTGTCGACTATTATTTTCAAGTGCTCCCTTTCTTCCTACTACTTTCCTATGGTAACTAATTGCTTAGTATTCCAAAAGCTACCACTTATTATGCCTTCTCGCTCTTTGTTTTAAAAGAAATGCATAACTACCATGGAAAGGGTTAGCAACACCTTGTATATTCTTAAACTACATTACTTCCCACATCTCTTAGTATAATAAATACATACAAAACACATAGACATTCTTCAACCATTTTTCATTAAATCACACACAAATACAAATGCATTTGTCGACTACTCTTTCCTCCCTAGTGTTACAACACACATTTTTTCAAGAAAGTCCTCCATTCCCACAACCAACTAACTTTCGAATACATTAAAAGTCCTCCAAGTCTTATTCTAATCATTTTTCTCCACAAAGTCACACAAGGCCCATATTGACCTCATGAAAATAAGGCCCTTATCTTAATCCTTTCTTAGATATTTCTTTGGTGATTGGCTAGATTACCCCCAACCACTCATTAGTATGAACCACTTAATCTCATTAACTTCACCTCTTTGGTAAAGCATAATAAATCTATCACTAGTAACTATTAGTTATTAGGATGTTTATGGTACTAATTAATCTAGAGATTTCCACCTTTTAACATAGGGAATCCCATGAAGTGATTGAAAATATTTTGCAATGTTTTTCATCATATTTGTTGATGGCCACTTGATTTATGACTTTTTCATACTCATTTTTATTGTAAAAAAGAATTCAACAAAAATGTTTTGATTAGTCAAGAGCCCTACTACTCCGAAGAGATTTGTAGTCATTTGCACCTTTGTTATAAGTTGCCAATCTCAAAATCCCTATGACAACTCTAGTTTCTAATCAAATTGTAGAATGCATGTTTATATATTTTCTTAGCATCAAAGGGACTACTTGGGAACATATGAAATTGAAAGTCTATTTTGACACCTTCATTCTAACCTTGAATTTTCTAGCATTGAAGGATGTAAACAAATATAACGCACAATATCTTTGCACTTTTACATGAGCCCAAAAAATACAAGATTTAGATTTGTGTTGTTTCAAGGAATTTGCATAAATTTTTTTGATTACACCTGTTTCAAATGAGCTTGAATAACAATCACATGTGCAGTTGTGCACATTTCCAGATAGGCAAACATAGCCACTTGAATGCCTAAAATTGCCAACAAAAGTCATTTCATGTTCATGTTCATGATCTCTTCCATAGTTGAACAACACATTCGGAATCCCCAACATGATTTTTAAAAATAAAATTCAAAAGCATGTCAAAAGAATCATACCCATTCATATGCTTAAAGACATAAAGGAGAAATATAACATTAGAGCACTTCCAAGGATTCAAAGATACACTTGTTACAAAGGGTGCGACAAACAAAAACTTTTACCATGAAAAAAAACTTCTTCTATGCGACTATGGAGATGAAGAGTTTCACAACCACATTGCATACATTGTAAACCACAAGATATCCTTAGATCTCACAGCCTAAAAGAAAAAAAAATCTCTAAACTTCCAACCATGTGTAAGATGGAAAGGAAGGTTGAGAACTAATGCACACCTATTTCATACCAAAACCCTAGCCAATGCCCTTTTCAAGCCTTCCTTTCTTTGCACTTCCAACCATGTGAAAAGCGCCCTTAACTGTGCTAACCATGTGCTAACCAAGGTGGATAGTACAACGAGGAACCAATGAAAAAACAAGAACTATGCATCCAGTCATCATCCATCCAGATTGGTGAACTGGTGGGGATGATGCTTCACTGCGGCCTAGAATCTGAGAAATCGTTTTTGCTTCTTGTGACAAATGTGCTGATCTGCTGCTGCTGCTGCCGAGCTCTGGGTCTGCAATTTGCGTAAGCATTTTTGTTTTGTAGCTCTTCTTCTGTACCAGTAGCTTCGCTCAAGAACCCTCTTGTTACTCGCCCTCCTTACCGCCATTTTGTTTTGTAGGTTTTCAAAACTTGCAAATCAGAGCTCGGCAGAATCCGTCGAGGTTTTCGAAATTCAAGGGTTTTGAATTTGTGAGGGTTTGTTATCATGGATATCTTTTCAAAAATTGGCGACGAATTCGGAACCGTTGTTTGCGTGAAAGTATTATGATTTCTAATTCTTGGAAAGAAACTTGCTCAGAGGAGGTGGAACCTAATTTGCGTCGGGAGTCGATCGACATAACATAGTTGGGGTTTTGCATGATGGTGATGGCGGTATCGTGAAAGTAATTTTGTGTGTGCGTCCATGGAGGTGTTGTCCTGCATCTGGAGCAGCGGCAGCGGCGGCGGCGGCTTGAAAAGCAGCATGCCGTATGTTTTATTGACTCGGCCGCTTTCTTTTCTCAACTCAACGTTCCTCCATTCCTCGCGAGCGTCGTTGCGGCTTGGTGGCGGTTTGACAGAAGTATGCACGGCAGTGGATGGAAGCATCATCGGGCACGCGACAGCGGCCCAGGAGGATGCTGTAAGCAGCAACCGCAGCAATCTCCCCTCAATCTTCCAGTGAATTTTGCAACGAGCTTATTCAAATTGGTGGAGCCACAACAACACATGGTTTTCTTGCATTATGAATCCTCTTGTGGATGAAATATATGGAATGCTTCCTTGATCAGGGCCACATTACCTTTTCTGTGCAGGCCACTGGTGTGGAGCAATCAGCTGGGGCTGAATCCCAAGGACATGATGGAGCCTCTTCTCAGGTTGGAGTAGCACTGTTGACACATACATTGACAACAGTACAGGTTAGTGGTGTTTGAATGCAATTTTTTCGTTTGTCATTTCATTTTTCCAGGTGCATCTGGTATATGCTTACTGACCAGGAGAATGGTCAAATGGAGTTTTTGCAGGTGCCCACCGGCACTGTCGTCAAAAGCTCAGGGTCACACCTGGCCGAGACTATGATGGATGCAGGCAGGGTTCACTGTGATCCTGGAGCTGTTCGTTCCAGTGCAGTTCCTGTGGCCTCAACATCAGGGAGGGTGGACCCAGGTTTTTGGAATGAAAGACGGAAACACCATAGCTGTTCTGTAACTCAATCGCCTGGCATGCTTTTTGTTGTTGATGTGAGCATTATTATCTCCTCCCACATTCTGGACCTTTTGTTGTATCTAGCCATTGCCTGTTAGCACCGGAGGGTTTAGCTGTAGGTATTTTGCATAGCACCCAGCATGGAATCTGCTTGTACTTCCAATAATGGTTCTTGGGGATTTCTCAGAATGATAGGGACAGGTTTCCCTTCATTGAGCTGGAGCAGGGAAAGTTGGAAGAGAACATTGTCATTGGTGAAGGGCACTCAGGTTTGTACTCATTGTAGTTGCTTTCTTCATATTATGAGGACTGCTAATCTTCTATTTTGATATTCTTGCATTTACATGTGTGTGTGGGTTTTAGAAGATTGACTAGAATGAGTTGTCTTTTGCACATGTTACACTCCTCTCTGACAGAAGGGTTTCTGTTGTGGGCAGTGTCTACTTGTTTTGAGCAAGGAGATGTAGGTGATAGCAAGTCTATATGGCTGTCAACCTCACACAAACTGGATGTGAACCACATGCTGGCAACGCACTATGCAGATGATCTGAAAGGAGGTAGGTAATATTGTTAGGTCTGCTATATGGTGTACTCCTTTGTTGGGGGCAAAGAAAGTCATCTCTTCACTGGTACAATAGAGGTGGCAGATGGAAAGCATACATGCTGTGACTGAGTTGCATGCTCATTTATTGACAAGGTTGCACACTTATTTTCCTGCTTCTGTTCAGGAGCTGATTTCACTTTGAATACATCCCACAACTTTGTGCCAGCCTCAAGATTATCAACTTGGTATCCTCCTGACTTTTGAAGCTGAAAATGTTCTTGCAATTGACAAAAATGAATGATACTGTTGTTACTCAACATGTATGTCAACTGTGTGTTTCTCAACTCTTTCTTGGCTTTGCCACAGTTTCCATGCAGAATCATTAGGAGACCCCACACTGGAGGTGGAATTGGAGCAAGATAGAGAGGCTAGGAAGGTTAGTACTTTGTTTGGCCCACCATGCATATTGGTGGTTAAGGTAAAGGGAATGTGTTGTAATCTGCACATTGAGGTCCCTTAAGGACAAAACTCAAATGCTGGTTGATTCCTCCAATTATATGAAGAGATGAAGGCTGAAGCAAAGCTTGCAGAGAACTGTCTCACAAGGAAGGGCAGTTTTGATTGACCTGGCTATAGCAGATGCTCTTCATGGTTGGGGTTTTACTTCTATGCCAGCACAGAATGTGAGGAACTATCTTAGTGTTCTGCATCACACAAACTTATAATCCCACAAATTTTGGCCACTTCAGTAAGTCAATGTTCAATCCATTCTGCTGAAGCATAGTTAGTCTTTAGATTTGTCCATGGGCTTATTGGTAAATGCACGTACTATACCAGGAGGAATAAGTTGGCAGCAGAACTTTTCAGCGAGTGAAGAAAACCAATGTTCACAGATACAGAGAACTTGATGTTTCTTCTAATTTGCTGCTGGAACCCTTGGTTTAATTGCAATTGTCCTTGACAATATAAGGATAGAAAATTGAAGGGTTTGGCTAACATGTTGGCATTGTTTGGATGAAAAAGGTGTTGGAGAGTGTGGTTACCAACCTAAGAACGGGGGATTGTGTACTGCGGCTCCAATCCAAAAAGATATTGAAGCACAATGTTGCACTGACTAACTCATATGTGACAAATTTGAGGCAAGTTGGATCCTCTTGTTTCAGATATCATCTCGGGTCATGGCTGTGCATGCACTTGAAATGGGCTTGATGAAGACACATGTTCTGGAGAGGCATCTTAAATGTATTGACATTTTCAAACCTTCTCCTGAAATGAAACTGAGTAGTCATCCTTATGTTGATGGTGCAGGGGTCAGCATTCTCTAAGGTTGGAGACAACAACACCATTACAGGGCTCTGGAAACATCTCTAGCAGGTCAGCATTCCAGTCACATAGTCTTGTATAGAGTGTGGCTTGCTCTTCACACGGGGCAGATGTGATATAAGCAGATGCTTGTTTGGGACTGGCCTGCAATGAAGTGGCAACACAATGCTTTTAGGAGAGTTTTGAGAGTTCACTGGGGCAGCTGAATGGGGGCTTGAATGTAATATCAGGCCTTACAAAAGGGAGGGTATATGGCATGCTTATATGTACACTAGGTAGGCCTTTTTATGGGTTGTACCGGCCTCATTTGCAAAGGGGACTATTGGTGGCCCAGGATCAGGGCTCAGAGTAAAGCAACTGGTCCAGGTCACTGGGCCTGTCTGGTTTTATTATCAGATTCTCATATGTATAGTAGCACCTTGAGAGATGCTGGGATATTAGTGCAGAAAACTTTCTCCTGTGACTCTCACCTTCTCCTTTGAGCATAGAAGGTTTGGGATGGGTCTCGTTCCATGCTAACCTCAATGAAACCCTCTTCTGTAACAGTTTCAGCACCAACTTTCAAGGAACCCAAGAGCTGTGTGTGAAGGGCTCACAATGGATTGGAGAAAGAAATGTGGTTGGTGCATCTTACGTAACAGATTTAAATCAAGGTAATCATGTAAGGTGAGTAATTGATGCCTTTGAGTCAGAGGTCTGGCACACATGATGTGCATGAAGTCACCATCCCCAATGTAGGCTTTATGTTAGTGCATTTATGGGCAACATGTTTCTCAAAATTTACTTGGGTTTTCACTGTGTAGCTTGGAAGCAAAACATTCTGTGAAGGGAATTGCGGAGATGACTTTAAAGCTCACAAATGACTTACATGGTGCCCTCCAACTTTGTGCAACAAGTTCACACACCAGAGAATGTACTCATTGGGGATGGACATACAGGTCAGCTTTCTCTCGCATTTGCTATGGGTTGACTGTACATGTGGATCTTTTGACTGGGTTCCTGGTTGCTTCTGGAAATGCTACAGAAATGTAGAACCACACATGTTTATACAATTGTTTTGAGTAGACAATATTACTTATCTACACACATTGTTGTGAGCTAATGAAGTCAGTAGGGAATAATGCCAGCTGGTCACTGCTATTCATGAAGGTGATGGTCTGAAACTTTGTGACACTCATGGGGTTATGACACTCATTCTTGTCATGCTTGCTTTGGTTTGGCTGAAGTCGACAAAGTGGCTACCTTCAAATTGTCTCTCTGGAGTTTTCTCTGCAATCTGATTGGTATTTCACAGCTGTATATTCTGACATTTTCTGGGGTGTCGTCCAGGACTTCTCTGTGAAGTTATATATTGGACCATGGTACTGATCAATCCTTCATATTGCACACAGGAATGGTTCAAGTGAAGAGCAATGTTTAGGCCTGGAGTGGAGGCATGAAGTCTCACCTGAAAAGTATTTTGCTGTCCAGGCATCAACAAAAAACTGGAGGTGGAAACTGTGTGCAGATATGCACATGCCATCAGGCACAGCCCCCAAATTTAGGACTTTATCCCTGTAACTTTGTATATCAGTTCAGGTCTGGATCCAATAATTATTTATCCCAGATGCGTTGTCCTGGATCTCACACCATTTGTCATGATAATTTCCATTTGTTGGGGGGCAATGGGGCAACAATCTGTCCTTGCCATTGTGAAGCATTGTAGGCGATGATCATTTGTTGGACAAGCAACAGCAAATGGTGTTGAAGGCAACACCTTCAGTCAGCAGGTGGAAGCTGTTTCAGGGTTGTCGAGGTTTGTAGACAATCCAAAAGCAGACCCAGTCCATTACACAAAGTTCTGAGCTTACCAATGTTTTATTTTTTGGTGAATTTTTGCACCATGGCAATTAAAAAAGATCTGGTGTGAAGTGTAAGAAGGGCTTTTTTGGGAAAAAATGTGTTGAAGTCAACATATTTTGAGGAAAAAAGTCAGAAGTTGCCACATTTAGACAACCAGAAGAAAGTACGATCCAATAAAAATTCTACTTTGGTGGCTGACCTCTAGCTAACTTCAGCTCATTCCTCTTGTTGATGACAATCAGTCCACCACTTTGAGTAGATTGAAAAAACAAAAAAAAAACTGACCCTAACAGTGTCCTGGTTGTGAAAGGATTTTGTTCTATCTTTCACAAAATGAAGATTTGTACTACTTTTCTTACACGTAATGAACTGGGAATCTGTGTTTAGTAAAAGAAGCAAGGAACTACCTACCAATGTCAATAGATTTACCAGTTGTGTTTTCGTTTCCAAATAATACAAAAGACTCCCATTCTAAGGAGGAAGCCAACATCTTGGAGAGTGTGTAAGTTACGTCTTTCATGTTGGGTCTCACTGCCAGATCTGAATTCAAACATGCTTTTGCCAAGGTTGCAGTGTCACAGGCGGTGTCTAGTGGGTATGCATTTTGCAAGAGCGGGTCCATCCAAGCTTGGAGCTTCTCCTTGAAATTGTCACCTTCAAGAACCTCCGCCCGAAATAGAGATGAAAGTAGCCTTTGTTCCCCTGATGCATAATCGATGCCTTCTAATGGTGATGGCAGCTGCCTGCTAACTATTGCCTCCTTGCCTGAAAGAATCTCCAGCAGGACTACACCAAATGCATAGACATCAGCTTTGGCTGTAACCAAACCATGCTCAAGATACTCAGGAGCCATGTAGCCTTGTGTGCCCACAATGTGTCTGGTTAGCATCACTGGTGATCCTACTCCTGGATTGCTGCCATTGTCTGTAGATTTTGCCATTCCAAAGTTTGCAAGTTTTGCTCGAAACTCGCCATCTATAAGTATGTTGCTGCTTTTCACATCTTTGTGCACAAAGCTTGGATTTGCATAATTGTGGATGTAGTCAAGGCCAGATGCAACATCCAATGCGATGTGAATTCTTGTAGTCCAAGGCAAGAATGGAACGCTCTGTGAGAAACTGGCTGTTGTTGGATCTATCGCCTTACCATGCAAGCAATCACTAAGAGATCCATTGTCTGCATACTCAAATACCAGATACAGATCCTCTGTGTTGTTTGTACTGATCCCGATCAATTTCACCTACCAAAAAAAAAAACCAAACCACACAAGTCTTCATTTTCAGATGAGGAGCAACACAATCTTGAAGTTGGTTGATGAAGAACAACAGGATCTTGAAGTGGTGGAGACAAGGATTGTGAAATTCTTCTACAAAGAGTGTGAGAAACAAGTTGAAGATGAGTATGGAGGTACTAAGAGTGTGATGGTGGAGCAAATATCCTTACCAGATTAGCATGGTTGACTTGTGTTAGAATCTTGAGCTCTTGGGTCATATTCCCTTTCGTCAGCTTGATTGCAACCAACTCTCCACGCAGGTTGCCAAGGAACACTGATCCTTGTATCCAGTGGGTATCACTGAAATCCTCAGTTGCTTCTCGAAGTTCTTCATATGAGAAAACTTGGAGCTTGTCAGATCCCACCACATCCAATAGCGCAGCTGATCCCACAGCTCCCACCCCATCTGATCCTGCAGCTCCAGCATATAACACTTTGGTGGGGGTTCCTTCATCATTTGTTAAGATACTCCCAGTTTCCAGATTACTAGATTCTTGTCCATATCCATGTCCAGTTCCCTGCTGCTTTGATCTGTGACAGACAAGGAGCACACAGATGATGCCTGCTGCCACCAGCAATGCCAAGATCAAACCAGCACCGATGCCGATACCAATCCCAACATACAGTTTCTTGTTGGAGGATGATGATGATCCATTCCCAGAGTTGCTGACGTTAGGTGCTGGAGAGGGAGCAGAAGCTGGAGCACTTTGTGAAATGAAGTTGATTGAAGATAGAGGAGGGAGATTGACAAGAGGAACAAGGATAGTGGTAAAAGCTTTTATAGTGCTTTCAGTGCTAGCATTAAGATCATTTGCAGCTGCTAACTGATCAGGAGTGAGATTGAAATAGGATCGCACCACACTGAAAGTCTCAAATGGGAAATTCACAAAAGACAGGATGAGCTTGTCTCCATGCTTATGCTGTCTACTGGAAGGGCATGCACAGTTCAAGGGGACTGAAAAGCTTGTATTAATCTGGAGATCATTGGGTCGAAGAGTGGGATTTGCAGCTTCTATGGCTTGGTAAGTCGTCAAACCCTCATATTCATTTGCTACTATACTGAATGTATCACCAGACTTTATGGTCCTATCAACAAGTGTTTCATAGGTTAGGGAGTTGTTTCTATTCTGGCAGCTGCAATTCACAGGGATGTAAAAGGGTGTGGCATAGGCTACAGGAGCTGCTGTTGAGCTAGTGAGATTGCTCAAACCGGTAGCGTTTGCAATTATACTGGCGCTTGTGTTGAAGAGTGTGCTTACAGAAGTTAGATTCTCGTCGCTGCTATTTGTCCTGTACAAGATGCTGGTGCTGCAAAACTGCTGTAAGCTTGTACATGTGTAGATGTTGCTGCTATTGCTAGAAGCTGCTTGTTGGGCACAAGCTCCGTGCATCATCATCAGGAACAGCAGCAGCAGCTTCAATGGAAACCCAAACAAGACCTGCATCCGGTTTGTAGATTGCAGAGAATCCGCGACAAATCTTCCACGCCCAATTCTACTAGTGGACAACAAACCCATCGATTCTTCATGATGGGTATTCGCAAGATCATCTCTTCTTCTTCTTCTTCTTCTTCGTCTTCTTCTTCCGCTCATCAAATTCTGGACCTCATCTCCATGTCGGAAATCTTCCGGCGGTAACATCGCTGTGTTGTTACTTATTGCTCACCCAAAGAAAACCCCAAAGGTCACTCTAGTTTTCTTCCTGCTTCTAATTCTTGTTTCACTATGCGGACGATTCTTTTTCCTAACATGGAGAGCATCGAGAACTCTTTCTTTCTTTATTTCGTTCTTTCTTGCGCTCCTCAAGAAACAAAAGCATGACGCATCTGGAGAATTTTTTTCAGACTGCACTAAGGTAGAGGTGTGAAAGGAGGATCTTCTGGGCTGCAAAACTTGAGCAAAGGTGCACCACGCTCGTGAATGTCACGACTCCGCCGCGTCAATTCAATTGTTGTATTGTTGAAAAACCCAATCTCTGCAAAGTACAAGAAGGCGTGCATACTGACCATGGAATTTCCTGAACTTAGCCTCGCACCCAGCAAGCAAAGACCGCACCCACCACGCGCGCACGACCAAAGATGCCGACTCCGGACTTTGCGAGTGCGCGCGGAAGCAGCGCCGCAGAAGACGCACAGAAAAAGAGAGAGAGAGAACGAACGAACGAGAACGAACGAGCGCCTCAGGAAGACGCAGAGAGAGAGAGAGAGAGAGAGAAAACGAACGAGCGCCCCAGGAAGACGCAGAGAGAGAGAGAGAGAGAACGAACGAACGAGAACGAACGACTGACGGTGGTTCACGCTGCACGCGCGCTATGCGTTAGTGGAAGCGCGTTGGGGAGAAAAAAAAAGTGGCTAATGGCCACCGAACCTACAACTAATGATCGCCACTTCTTTGCCAAATATTTATTTATTTATTTATTTTCAAAAATGAGGTTCCACAGTTTCAAATCTAAATTTTCAAATTTTCAAAAATTGATGAGAAATTAAGAATTTTGAATTTGATTCAATCCAAGTTACATAGCAATGTTGTTTCATTTTTTTTCAATTCAAATAGAACTTAATTTTCACAAAATCAATTCATTTTTTCCACATCATTATTGTTGAAAAATTCGGCATTTGTAGCGAGTGCACACCACCATGACCACCACGAGAGCCGTAAAACCCAAGTTTTAAAATTTTCAGAATTTCAACATTTGACAAATAACTATGCAAAAGTGTACACTTTGTATTGTGTATTTGTTAAAACAACCCAATAAATAACTTTTTCACAAGTTGGGGAGTTTGATTGTCAACAATTTTGACAAAAATAATAACTAGTTTGAACCCCATGCCTAATGTACAGGTGTGTGAGTGCATTTGACGGTACATATTTACAAAATTACAGTTACAATCTACATTTCCAAAACCTCTTTATACATGCATTCCGCATGTATCCATGGGGACCCCGGCCGCTGAAAATCTTGATTGCACTGCTTGTGACCCGTGAGATAGCAACATACAGCTGACCATGGGAATAGACCGGAGACGGCAAATATACCCCAATGTTGTTCAACTTGTAAGTAAGTAGTAAGTTACTTATTTAGTAGGTATCAATCTGTTGAAAAT
>Ga0116231_10010591_pt1 | contig 14739 bp, 16 predicted proteins | sample S1TSphgellanicum_2_FD_89695 | JGI IMG/M metagenome (GOLD analysis project Ga0116231, IMG submission 89695) | Host-associated microbial communities from peat moss isolated from Minnesota, USA - S1T2_Fd - Sphagnum magellanicum MG | ecosystem: Host-associated > Plants > Peat moss > Unclassified...
TCACAGAATGCATACTCATAATTAACAACCATAGAGGTGAGCAGGTCTTCAGGGCCAGTTTCCAACTGGTCTGACTGAATAATTTAGTTTGAATCACAGTTTCATCAGGGCAGTAAAAACATTAGTGGAGTTGTTTTGTCCAGCATTGACAAAGCCATAAAAACACATATTATGGCAATGGCAATGGATTGTGACTAGTAGTGTCAAACACTGTACTTTGGTAATGATCTTGTACTTTGTTGCTTGTAAAAAAGCACAAGGTGGTCATTGTAGTTTCAGGACATAAGAGAATGAAAGTTAAGGTTTGAGAGATCAGAACTCTTGTAGCAGGTATTGTAACAGTGTACAGGAATGAATAGCAATCAATTACTCTTGACTAGAATCATCAAACCTACTCTTGTACACCTTGAGTCAAGACTCAAACTTTCTGTAGTTTAACTCCAGGTGCTATTACCATGAGTCATTATCAACAAATGGGTTGTTTGCATGTTTAGGAATGCTATGTGGACAGAAGGTAGGAAACACATGCCCTTGGATTCGCACAGGAGAGATCATCTAGATAAGTGAAGGTGGCTTGCAAAGGATTTCATACTCACTATTTCTAACTGCCCATTTACTCCTTGTGTGTGTGTGTGTGAGTGTGTTTTATGGCATTAACTGTGTCCTCCTCCATCTCCCCTTTTTCGTCCACTGTGCCTTCTCTGTGTCTCTGGGGATTTCCTTTCTGGAAAAGCAAGATGCAGCCCTAATGAGCAGGTGGGATAGGCATGACCCTTGCCTCTGAACCCCTCTGCCATTAATCCTTGATTCCAGAATTGTAGATTGGACTACTCAGTTCTCTATAACATATCCATGATGATGATGATGATGCTGATATCATTGGGAAAGATCGCAATGGCATTGAATGCAATGGGGAAATATCAAATCTACGGAAAATTTTCTGTCCTTGGTCTGAGATCTTAGACCAACTAGTTTGCCTAAGGTTCCTTCTCTTACCTCCCAAGCCTTGAGTAATTTTGTGAAAATGATGATGCAGTTTTTGCAGATACAATTGATTGCTTTCCATTGTTCATTGCCCAATCCAAGATTGACAAGATTTGAGTGCTTCATAGGGAGATGAAAATTTTAGACAAAACCAAAGGAGAAAACAAATGCAGTCACTAAAATGTTCACTGTTGATTTTGCTTCATCTACATATGATGCACCCAAATATAATTGATTAGTTAGAGATTCGATCAGAAAGTGGGAAGAATCCGTTCCTTGAAGAATTGAAATTAGATGTTGCATAGTCACTCTTAACATAAGAATACACCAAAAAACAGTAAGTATTTTAGAAAAATCCATAAGAAAACCAGAAGACCCATGTTCCATGAAGAATTGGAAGAGGTGCAGGAACCTATTTCAAGAGAAGCAGTCTTTCTGTTTCAATCAACCTCTCCTTTATTCATAGAATTTCCTTCTTTACATTCAGATTTGTAAATTGCTCTTGCCCATTACATTATTTGAACTCATGTGGGATAGCTTCTGCAATGCAGATACTTTAGATTCTTCGGAGAAATTGGAGTGTGATCAGGAAAGGTGGTCAGAATGGGGTCAAGAGGACCTACAGCAAAGCTGATGGGGCGACGTGATATTGACCCTCGATTCAACAAGGGCAACAAGCTAAGGCCCAAGTATGAGAGCCCCCTGGACCAGCAAGAGAACATGAACCGGGAACCAATCAAAACAGCACCCAAGTCTACCAGATTGCGTCCTCCAATGCAAAATCTGGCATTTGATCCCCGTGTTATTCGTGGGACTCTCTCTCATAAATACAAGGTCATTTGCTCACACCTTGTCTGCAAAGAAATTGTCATATTTTTGTAAAATCATGTCACTCTGGACAAAGGTTTGACATCCACTGTTAAATCTAAAAAACATGGAAAACTGCCAAACATTCTGCAGTATACACTGGAGGTTCACCACACCATACCCACCTGACCATTACTATCAGGCAGGCACAAATGCTCACTGTCTGATTTTTCCATTGATAATTTTAATCTTGAAGATTTTGGCCTGGATTTATAACTGCATTCTTTCACTCAGGCCTCGACCAAAGTGTCAAGTTGGGTGGGGCAGCATCATCTTTGATAGCAAAGCAATGGAAACTTGGACTTCTTCACTTATGGGTTGTTCATCTTGTCATGGAATCAGGGCTTGTTATTAACCTGATCATCATCATGTTACAGTCTTCCAACTGACATTCAACTTTTGAAGCACAAAGCCTGGTTTTGTAGGATGATTCTGGAAGCTGATTACAAACCATTCCACTAACACTTAAAACCATCATCAGGGTGAGTTCTAGAACCTTGTAGTATGAATTGTGTGACAAGTGAGGATGGTGAGTGCAGTATGTTGAGGAGCCACCTTCAAAGCCACATCGACAAAAGCCACCCCGTCCCATGCAGTTTGGTGCCACTCCTGAGCCTATCATTGGTCGACAACACATGGATGTCCAGGTCACAATTCTACAAATTTCAGCAATGTCATTGATACTGATATAAGTTCAGGGTTGGTTGATTTGTAGGTTATTAGCATACTCCCTTTTGAAAGAATGGGGTGTATATTGTGCTTATGATCACAATCTGTCATCAGGTCACAAATCTTCCAGGAGCTGATCCACAAACTTGAGCTTGTTTAGCCTCATCAACTATAGAGAAGGTGTCTGAATGAACCACAATAAATAATGGCATTTGGGTGTGATGCAGACAGACATATACTTGGAGGACCAGTATGGAAAGAAAACTTTCAATGATTTTGACACACAAACAGACCCTTTCTTGGACCGTCCTGCCACACCCTACTTCATCCCCTGGAAATCTGGCCCTGATGCATTCACTCAGGTTACTCCTGGAATTGAAGCTCCACATTTCCTATTTTGCCCACAAACATCCACAACTAACAGAACATAATCTACAAGGCTGAATGTAATTCACATTGCATTAGCAGTAAGAAAAAGAATGTCAGCAGAAAGTACCTAGAAGTGGGTTCTGTTTCTTCTGAGTTATTGCCAGCTTTCCAGTCAGAGAAAGGTGTACACCGAATAGCAACAGTGACTTGTTAACATTCATCATGGATATCCCACTCTTCCAAGAGACCCTTGGCTCCAATCATTTCAGGTTGTCTCCAGTTAGTGGGGTGACCCAAGGACAATGCAAATGGGATATGATATGACCCTGCAGAAGGAAGCCCAACTCCACTTGTAAGATGGAAATGAATAATTGGTCTGCCAGGCTATTTGATTTTGTGCCTTTGTTGATACCACAATAGTTCAACAGAGTTGTGCAGATTTAAGAACAACATTTCCAAGTTTCTGGAGTATCCTCCTGAGGTGGGTGTTTTCACATTGCAGATATTTGATGGAGATCTGTTCGATTTTGAAATGGAAGTGGAGCCCATGCTGGAGGTCCTGGTTGGCCGAGCCTTGGAACAAGGCCTCATGGAGGTTCAGGAAGAGAAGCAGCTTGAACACTTACGATGTCACCAGGTTCTGCAAACTTGCACTGCAATTGATACAATATGCATAGTTGAAAATTGCCAACCCTGCAACAAAACTCCCTATATGGGACATCATCTTGAGAGAACTTGCTGTTAGTTTCTATCTACAAGATCTGGTGATCAAATACAGAGATGTCTGAAAAAGGTTTGTGTTTTGACAGGATCGTTTTGAGCAACTGAGAGTGGCAGAGCTGACAGCAACACAGAGGATGGAAGCAAGTGAGAGACGGGCAATGGAGGAGAAGGATCGTCGTGTAGCCCAAGAGAGAAAGCGCCTGAAAGAAGAGGAAATCCTCCGCCTTAAGGTGTGATCCGTCTCTCAGATGAGCAAGCTCAAATACCCAACAGTTCCATCTACTAGATATTACACCCTGCTGCATCTTACAATCCTGCAGAACATTGTTAAAGTGGAAGACTGAGTACAGAAAGATGGGGCCTGTGCATGAGTTTTGCAGGTAGAGGCACAGGGCATAGCAAGACTGTGCCTAAAGAATATAACAGATGGGGTGTATGCTGCTCTCACCAAAGCAGGCTACTTCTACGACCCTGTTGAGAGAGAGGTTTATTTGATTCCCTGCAACTCTTTTCATCCCCAAACAGACACGGAACACTCTTTGATCATGTCAAATCATGTTGAAATCTGCTCAAACAAAACCTTGAGAAATTGCTCTCTGATAAGGTCTGACATGTGTGCATGACGGGGGGTGGTAATGGCAGCTGGAGACAGTGTTTGTGCCAAAATTGCTGCAGGGGATGCAAACAGAGATTGCAGATATTGTGCAGTCTCGCCATGCTGTGGCCATCATGGTAAGCATCAACCACTCCCAAATATTGCAATTGCATTCCCTCTCTGCTTGAATGAGTACTGGTGTCAACTCCTGTCAAGCACAGCAGAATGTATGGCTCCACAAATCTAAAACCAGCAGCATGAAATGTTAGTTCTCCCACATTTTGTTTAGCTTTCATCACAACACATAAAAGTCCCCAAAATCATTGAGCATCACAAAGCCTCCAAGGTATTCTACCCGGACTAATCAACATCTGCAGTTGTGATCAAGTAGACATGTTTTAAAGTGTTGGCCAACACTTCAAACTTGTTTTTAACCACAATATAATTTAAAACACTTACTTTCTGGTGGTGTTGGCAGGTGGATGAGGTGGTACCTCCACCAGACACTGCAGAAAGGGTGGCAGATGGGGTGGATATGGTGATGGCCCGACTGATGAATGTGTTGGATTCATGGATCACATTTGAGGATAATGTGATGCAGGAGCTGGATGCTGCTGAACATGCCACACACAATGTGATGCATGGCATTGTAGGAGAAGTGGAACTCATAGAGAACACCTCAACCTCAGTCACCTCCTCCATACTTGACAGGGTACACATCTATCCTCTATGTTTGACCTATCAAGTGCCACTTCATACACTATGCACACTGTTTCTCCTGGAGAGAAAGCTCTTTAATCTTGCTGGAGTTACAAGGAATGCAACTTGAAAAGAATCTAGGGTTTGAATGCACAACTGATATTGCCTGTGCACATTGATTTCAATTATGTTGCAGGTTGGCATAAGATCAACAGAGACAGCAAGTGCTTCCCAGGACCTACTAAATTCCTTGATAGGACACCTGCCACAATGAACACATTTCCATCTATGCTAGGGTTTGGTTGGCAAAGTAGCACAATGCAGACTCAAATACAAACACATTGCAGTATAATAAAAAATGGACAACAAAGCAAACAAGTCACTTACAATCCAGTCCTGACTCTGCAATTCACAAAATCAGCTGCAAATATTTCCTGTAGCAAAACCTAAGATCAAAATGCATTACCACAGCAATGGCATTAACATACTCTCCTAATGAATCAAGACCCAGAAGCATGCACCCCACATCTGCCATGTGAGCAAGGAAACCCAAGCAAACTCCTCATGTAAGCCAATCCCAACACTGTCCAATTTTGTAGGATTCCTGGACACAGTTGAAATCACACTAAGCAGAAAGAATCAAGATCAGAGCTGCCGATTTTCAGGAAGATGGTGGTGTTAATAAACACCATGAAAAATAGCTTTGCCAGGAACTCAAGCACTCGTGAACTTGGTGACAGCTTTAGTCCCCTCGGAAACAGCATGCTTAGCTAGCTCACCAGGCAACGTCAATCGTACAGCCGTTTGAACCTCACGCGAGGTTATGGTCGGCTTCTTGTTGTAGCGAGCCAGACGCGCAGCCTCCTGCGCCAGTTTCTCAAAGATATCGTTGATGAAAGAGTTCATGATCCCCATCGCCTTTGATGAAATTCCAGTGTCGGGATGCACCTAAAGCAAGCGCAAAAAACACACAAAAAAATCAGAAAAATAGCACCATCGCCAAGACTTCGTAAAAAATCACAAAATATTCATGGTCAACAACAAGAGATGAAAACAACGGAAAAAGAAGCCAGAACCACACACAACTGCACAGAGTTTCAAAAGCTTCAAGCCCACACACCTGCTTCAACACTTTGTAGATGTAGATCTTGTAAGTCTCCGTGCTCTTCTTCGCCTTCTTCTTCTTGCCACCTTCCTTCAAAGGCTTCTTCTCCACTTTCGCCTTCACTGGCTTCTTCTCAGCCCTGGACTTCCCTCCCTTCTGATGAGCTTCAACTGCCTTAGGCGCCATATTCACAGAAACAGAGAGAAACAAAATCCCAAAGCAAAAACGCAATACAAAACCACACAGAGGAAAACCCAAAACTGAAAAACCGCTATGAAGATATTGAGCTAGCTGAAGACAAATTGCAACTATCGAAGACGAGATTACAGACAAGAATTAGATGGGAAGGTCGACCAGCACGCTCGAGACTTTATAGGGACGAAGGAAGAGAGAAGAGTCCGCGCGCGAGAGAGAGAGAGAGAAAAAAAAATCAATAATTAAAAAATTCGAAAATTGCTTCCACCAGTGATTGCTTCACGTGCTCTTCACGCGGATCGACATCCGACGGACCAGGTTTGATTCGCGGCTTGAGATCGACGATGTGAATGAGGTCTGTTTCCGACGGCTCCGATTATTCCCTCCTAGATTCCGGGATCTCGCGAGACCTCAGAATCGACTCGACAATGTGAATACCGTCCGTCTCCGACGGCTACGATTACTTCCGGAACACCGCGACTTCAGAATGGACGATGTGAATAAGGTCTTTTTTTGACGGCTCCGATTAGTTCTTCACAGATTCCCAACTTCAGATCGACGATGTGAATAAGGTCTGTTTTTTTCGACGGCTCTGATTATTCCTTCTGATTCCGGGATCTTGTGACTTGAGAATCGACGACGTGAATAAGGTCTCCGTCCGATCCGACGGTTCTGATTTCATCCTTGATTCCAGGATCTCGCGACTTCAGATCGACGATGTGAACAAGTTCTGTTTCCAACGGCTACGATTCCGTCCTAGGTTCTGGGAGCCGGGAAAACCGCGGGGATTGGGCCACGGTTACCCGGCGTTATAGCGGGTGGGAATGTGGGGCGGGGGGGGGGGCCGGGTGTTGCAGGAGAATGTGCTCGCGGGAGTTCGGATTCGAAAGAAGGCAAGTCGGGTATGTACTATGTACCACTGTTGTCGAAGTATATTTTCTTCATACCCTCAGGGTAAGTGTATGGATGAAGTTTTGGGGAAGAGTCTGCCTGCCCTCTGGGTAAAAAGGGTACATAAAAAATTATAATTTTAAATAAAATTGTGCTAGTTTAGCCTCTGTGGTCAGCCCAAGTGTGAATTTCTTACCCAATTAATTTCTCCTTCCAGAATGGGTCAGAAATGAGTTTTATTTTTTGTAATTTAATTGAATTTCCAAGAATAGGAATAAAATAACTCAAAATTCAGTAATAGCTCTCACACCTTAGGTCTAAAAATTATGAAATCGCCTCCATAAAATCTTTACTCCCATATGGTAATGGGCTTTCCAACCATACCAAGATAGCACCTCAATTTCCCCTAAAAACCTTTAGTTTTGATTTTATTGGCCTTGCCTACTACCAAGGCAAGGATATTATTGTGTTTAGATTCGTTATAGAGTATAGTACCTAGCTTAATGGATTTTGCCCCCATAGGTAATAAATAATAGGTCTATTTTTATATGAGTATTTTTGAAAGTTCATATTTTGGCTATTGTGTTGAAACTTGAGATTAGTCATAATAGAGTTATAATATATCTTGAAGGATTTTGGTTTCTTTTAGAGAAAATTTTGAAGATTATATTTTTGCATGGTCAAATATTTGAGTTTCCATGATTCTTCTTCTTTTGCGTTAAGATAGGTTTTAATGTAAATGGCCAAGGCCACAATGTGACTCACACACCCATTGTTGAATTTTTCGTGAAAATTTGTTCAATATTCAATAACTTTTTACATTGTAGACCTCAAAACATTATGAAACCACTTTGGTGCAACCTTCATTAATTGAGGGTTTTCTAATGGTACCAAGAGTGTAGTGTGAGCCACCCTAGTTTGGGAGATCTCAATACCTATGACAAACAAAACAAACAAACTACATTACTTAGAGATTGGGTATTTTTGGTTGTATTTTTACCTTCGTGGTATAGGTATGTGATTTCAACTATCTCATAAAGGTAAGGGTAAATGGGGGTTTTCTTACCCTTATTTTACCCTTGCCTCAATTGTGAAACCTAATGTACATTTATGTTACTATTTGAAATTGAACATTTGAAATTTGCAATGATAATTTCTGTTGTCAATATTTTTTTCTTAAAAAAGTTTTTGAAATGCCACATATCTCTATGTAATAACCCTTGTCTCTTTATGATATCACATACAACACATTTTAACCTTCATGCACACCATGATTTTGGAGAAAATAACTCAAATATACCATAACATGTCATGAACAAAAACAAATTAATTTACGTATCAAACATTCATCATTTTGTTAAGTTTACTTTTTGAACAAAAAATAATTTACTTGGGTTTGGAACGGAGTTCCAAACTCTATTCTAATGTCATCTAATAAATTTGCTTTTATTATCTCCAATTTTTTCTACATTTGAGAAATCCACACCCAATCAAAGATCATAGGGTCTTAGGATCATCATGCAAAATGCATGGTTGCATTTTGAAAGATTTATTCTAGAGATCCAACTAATTTTTCACAAGAAGAACAAGGTTACTATGATTATAAGCCTCAAGTCAATAACAATAAAAGGATTTGAAAAGAACCATCAATGATCAAACTTGTTCAAGATGAATTTGGCTACTTGGTATCCTTAAAATTTTGTTTAACCAAGAAAGATATCGTTGGAGACCACATTCTCCTTCCACCATTGAAGATTATTCAATTTGCATCTTGTGGAATGCAATTGTAAATTGAAAAACATATAAGTTTTTGTTTAATATGCAATCAATTAATTCAATAAAAAAAAATGTATAAGTTGATTGTTGTTAATGAATTATCATAACATCAATAAAGCATAAGAGCCCTGAACATAATGTGAAGATAGTCAGTTACTTGGACAATTGTAATATGAGTTTCATCATATCCAACACCAAACACAATATCAATGTCATCAATTTTTATTGAATTTAATTGTCCACCAACGTCAAGCCCACTTTGTACCTATCATTGAACTTACAAATGTCACTTAACATAAGGATTAACAAGAGATCATCATATTCCATGGCAATATTCTTTGTTGTTGTTAATCACATATTTTGTAACAAGTGATAGATCTTTGAATCAAGGGTCTATGTCATGGACGAGACAAAGATTCAAAGAAAGGATTTTGTAAACTTGAACAAACCATGTTCAAAGTGCTCAACATTGTGCATCATATGATTTGGTCCAAGTAAAGGAATGTTCTAAGAACTTGACAATGAACAAAAAAATAAAATACTTTGTTGATGGACAAGGCATGATATAATACTAGGTTTTGATAAATGAAAATGAACTACATATGTCACACGTTGCATTAGTGGGGTTGAATGGTGATGCCCTCAAAACCATTTATTTGTACTATGCCATAAAAATTATCTTAAAAAACTAAAATTGCAATTTAGTGCCAAGCATCAAATATACATTTCATGTTGAAGCTTTTGCTTTAATTGAATTTTTTTTAGTAATTGCAAATTGATTTTTCAATCAACATCCATGTATCTATGTTTAAAGTTGTATTAGATTTTATATTCATTGTTTCTCACCCTCTTCCTCAAGCAAGTGTTGGGTGTTAAGGTTTTCATGGTCAAGGTTATGAATATGTTTCTTATTTCTTCACATTTTTTCTATATATTGTGCCATTGTGCAATAGTGGAAGCCTTGAATTTTAATTCACATTTACAACAATCTTATCCATCTTGTTGAGTTTAAGGTTCATATCCTTACCTTTCAAACATATTTTGGTTGTAACTTTGCTCAAGGTTTAAATGTTTTTCCCATTGTAACACCTTTGGCCACTACTTTAATTCAATTAAAATGTGCATTTTGAGGTGGTTTTCTAATGATGGTGGTTCTAGTGTTTTGAATTGGGATGGCACCACTTCAAAGTTTACAATCTTTTGAATGTTCTATCATGTTATAGGCCACAAGTTAGTTGTTTTGGTACAATATGCCTTGAGAAAAAAACGTATTTCTATTTGTATGCAAATTTAGCAAATTCAAGTTGGGCATCTAATGATACAAATATTGTGCTTACAATTTGTAACATTCTAACAAAATTATGGATTGTATTTTGTTTCCCCAACATTATCATTTTTGATCCACACAACTTGTTCTAGGTCATCATTTTTGTTGAGCTCATTTGAAGGCTTTTCTTCATCTCAATGGAATAGTTTCCTTCACTCACAAGTATCAAGAAACATTATTGTTAAAGTAGAAAACTGAATTAATATGTTATTGTACTAGTAGGATAATTAATAATTACCTAGAATAAGGTTGATTTGTTCATCTATCTTCCTATAAATTAAGGGAACAACTACTACAATAGTGTTTAGGAAAAAAAGTTAAAAGATTTTAAGATCCAACCTGAGGGTAGTTGTCATTTATTTTACTGGTGGTTAGCTACCTAAAGAAGGAGCTTGATTTGGATAAAGGGATGGGAGTTATTTGAGTGAAGGACCCTAGGAGTTTGTGTGTGTGTGTGTGGTTTTGTGGGAGTGTGAAAGAAGATGTTGCAAAACCAATAGAAGAGTTAATCAAGGTACTAGTAATGGATCAAGGTACAACAACCTTGTATTCATGTGTTGTTTTGTTGGAACTAAATTATGAGGGTGATTTTTGGGTGTAAAATTTTGGTTTATCACTAAGTTATAGCTTGTGTATGAAGTTTGAATGTTTTTTTTTCAATGTTGTTGCACTACTATAGTAGTAGAAAATTCAATATTTTATTTGTTTCCTCAAGTTACTTGATTTCAAACTAGTTTAACTATTTTTGTTAATGTCACTATTATAGTTGTATTACTATAGTTGAACTCTAGATTGGCAATCATATAAAAAAAGATTCTTAAATATTTTCTTCCCAATAAAAGCTATTGATATGTCTACAATTTTATTGGGCCTTTGTAAAGGAGGATTTTTCAAGTTTGTAAGCCCAAAGTGTGCCTTTCATAAAGAACTTGACATGTGGTTGATGTAGGTTGAATTTTGCAACATTAGCCCATGTAAAAAAGCAAGCTTGGAAGCCATCTTGCAAGAATAGTGGCCGTTGCAATTAATTACAAAAGCATTCCATGGTTAATGACTTTCTTTTTGAAATATATTTAGAGAATGCATTAAAGCTACAACAAGTTAGAGAAAGGGCCTCCTTTGAAGAAGCTTTTGTAGCCAAGAATATCATGGTGGAAAATTGCAATGGAGATCAAACACACATCATTTAAGCTTTCTTTCCAACATGAAAGGAAATTTTGGCATGAGAAGAATAACTTTTTTATTTACCTTTTGTTTAAGCACTCAACAACAATAACATAAAGAAAATAGGCCAATAACAAAGGGATCATGGCAACAACCAAACGAACCTTAAATTGCCCCTACATGCCAAAAAAATGCTTGTTAATGGCATGGTTTTGGGTATTTTTCAACACGATGGAATTAATTTCACTTTTGCCCAAAGTTTTAAGAATTTTTTTGTAGCATGGGTAGGTCAACCCAAGAAGGGTATACTAGGTGATTCCTATTTATAACACAATTGTGTAGATCATGAGAAAGTTGCCCTTCTTTTTTCCTATTGTCGAAATATAGTTGGAAGTAGTAATAAGAGCATGTCGAAATAGTTGATGATTTGTTAAACATCTTTACAACTATAGTGCAATTGGGGAATTTCAAGTATTAGCTAGGTTTTTAAAAAATTCCTTTCTATTTTTCAATCTTCAACTCAAAGGTCTCTAAAGAGGCATGTTTCTATGAACTTCAAGCCAATAAATGGTTCATTGTGTTGGAAATTTCAGGTAGAGGTAGCATATGTCATGTCATTAATGCAAAGCTTGTCATTGCAATGGGGAGGCAAAGTTATGGATAACACTATTCATTAATCCCATCTAAAATTTAACTCCATCAAATTTCACCCTTTCTATCTACATGACAATTGAATCTAAAAGTATTATTAAAAATACTATTCAACCATGTCATCACATTCAAAATCAGTGATACATCCACAAGTTGTGCAAATATTTATATGATGAATTTCCTTAATCTTCATTAGGATATGTTCCTACATATGAGAGCCCTTGGCATGAATAGTTTCTTCTCAAACTTCCTATGGTTTTTGGGCCATTTATTTCTAAAAACAACATCCAAAATTTGAACCACTTTCTTATTTAACAATGTGTGGATTTGGCCAAAATAGTCATCATACAAAAGGTGTGACCACTAAATGTGGGAAGATTTTAGCCAAATATAAAACATAACTCTTTAATTTGTGTTTTGTATATCTAGCTACTTATTAAAAACATTTTTTGTTTTTGTTTGGGAAATTTCATTTTCTCCTTTGGTAATTTTAAGGCCACTTCTTCGCACCAATGAAGGTCCCTTGACATTTGAACGACTCATTACTCTTATAGGTGTGACTAGAAGTAGATGTTCTTTTATAATAATTGTATTAGTCAAGACAAATGTAAATGAAAAGGTCTTATCGTTGTTGTTAATTTTTGGCACATGTTTTTAGAAAAAAGAACACACATGACTTTTATTTTTATTTGAAGATACCTCTTTTCATGGATGTGTTGACCTCTTGTCATTTGGATGAACAATTTTTTTGGTTATTTGAAATGCTCATCTTGATGATGTCAACCTCTTTTCATTTGTATGGGCAATATAATTTTGACTTGTTTGAAAGGAGCCTAATTTTGATGGTGTGGGTTAAATATTAGTTTTTCTTTTTAACAATTTTTTTTCCTTGAAGCCTTGGTCCCATAGGTTACATGATGAAAATATTTCAAAGAGAGTTCATGCATTGCTACCAATTATTTAATTGAAGATATTTGGTAATTTTATCCAAGAGGGGGAAAATTCAAGGTGTTTCATAAAGTTGAATGAAAGAGACTTTAAATTGCAAAGTCATACACCTCTATACCCAACCTTATTGTATCTCAATTCAAGTTTCATAGAGGAATAACTACAAGTCAAGGGGGATCGCTTTTGGAGGATATATAAAACACTCCACATTAATATGTTTTCTAATGTTAAATTCTAATGTGAATTAGGTAATGGAAATCGGAATATTTTGATCAATTGAAAGAACCACCCACTAGACACCTATTTAACATATCTTACGAAAAAATAATTCAATAATAATAAGATAAACTAAGGAATTTTGAAAAAAAATCATCACAAGTCGATAACTTTTTTTGGTTAAGGTTTTTTAATAATTTTTTTGGAACTATTTTTTTTTTTTCTAATGTATCATATATAGAGTCTTTATAACATGCTCAAAATGAAATTGAATATCAAAAGTACTTTTATCTATAAGTGCACAGGTGGCATAATATTATTATGTATGTGTTTAGCTTCAAGTTGGCAATCTAAATCCATTTGAGAAAATGGCATCTTGATCATTTCTACTAGATGTTTATTGCATCTCAATAGATTGCACCCTATACAAAACATTACAATGCAATGCAAAAAATGATTGACCCTAACTTGCATGAACCCAAACTTGATATGTAAAATTATAATTGATTAAATGTGTATTGTAAATCTTAATCTATACTAGTGGGAACCCGTGACCTTTGGTCACTGTGAGCTGCTTCTAAGCTCAAATTCTCCACATTTTACTTATTGCACAATGTGGGTATGGCTCTAGACTACAACAGTATTAGTGTGGCTGTAAGGATGATGGGCCATGGAATCAATCCAGTGAGGAGAGCCTTCTTCACTAGCAAATGGGTTTTGACATTGTTGGGGAGAAGGAACAAATGTGATGAACCATTTTGCTGAAGAAATGGTAAACCTTTTTTGTTGTTGTTGTGGTGTTTTTCAAACCGATTCCATGTTCTTCCACGGTTTGGTTCTTTGTGCAGCCACCATCCCATTGCTCATGCTACAAAGTTGGAGAGGTAACCATTGCTACAACAAAGCAAATTGAAGGGTTCAATCAGCAGAGGGAGGGAGACAATTATTACTGCAGCAAAATCAAAAGCTTCAATCTGTAGAAAAAAAAGAGAGGCATCCTTATTGCAGCAGATGAAGGGGTTCAATCTGCGGAGGGAGAGAGAAAGATATTCTTGCTGCAGCAAACCAAAAGGTTCAATCTGCAGAGTGAGGGAAACAATTGTTGCTGCAACAAAATCAAATGGTTCAATCTGTAGAGGGAGAGAGACAGACATACTTCCTGAAGCAAACCCAAAAGGTTCAATCTGCAGAGGAAGAAACACACACACACACACCTACATTCTTGCTGCAGCAAAGCAAAGCTTTCAATCTGCAGAGGTTCTTCCTGAATCTCAATTGAATCTACTACACAAACTGAATAATTCTTTTTGCAGCTTCCAACCTTGTTCATAAATTGCACAATTAGAGTCATTTGTGAGAGAGAGACTGATATAATACCATGCAGTGGAACATCTTCGATAGCCTCACGCCACAGGAGAGCAACAAGGGTGCTTAGCTGCAATGTCTCTGTTATAACCTGTAATCCATTCATGCATGCACCCAGGAGCCCTGTAATATTAGAGTACTTCCTCAAATACTCAAATCACACAATTATGTACTTGTGGCCCACTGACTGTCTGA
>Ga0116231_10010593_pt1 | contig 14738 bp, 19 predicted proteins | sample S1TSphgellanicum_2_FD_89695 | JGI IMG/M metagenome (GOLD analysis project Ga0116231, IMG submission 89695) | Host-associated microbial communities from peat moss isolated from Minnesota, USA - S1T2_Fd - Sphagnum magellanicum MG | ecosystem: Host-associated > Plants > Peat moss > Unclassified...
AATGGATGTTTTGTGGAAGACATGAAGAACCAAGGCAAATTGATTGCAAAAGGAAAAAGGAATGGACAAATGTTCACCTTGGATGTGAACATGCCTGAGGTGAATTCCATGTTATTCACACATGGAAAAGGAGCTGGAGACATTGGAATTTGGCACAAGCGGATTGGCCATGTTAATTTCCAACGTCTTAAGCTGATGGAGAAACAGAATCTTGTCGGAGGTCTTTCCAAATTTGGAATAGAAAAGGTGATGTCAGAAGTTTGTGAAGCATGCCAATTGGGGAAGCAAGTTAAACATCCATTCCCAGCACAAACAACTCATGTAAGTTCCAAACCTTTGGAAATGATCCACACAAATGTGTGGACCACGAAGACAAAATCCATTGGAGGATGCAAGTACAACGTGAGTTTCATTGATGACCACACAAGGAAGGTGTGGGTCTACCTCATGAAACACAAAGGTGAAGTGTTTCAACATTTTTTGAATTTCAAAGCAATGGTGGAGAAGGAAAAGGGTGTGAGCATCAAGTGCTTAAGGTCCGATGGAGGGGGAGAGTATTTTTAAATGAATTCAATGAGTACTTGAAGGAACATGGAATTCAAAGGAAGTATTCATGTAGTTATTCCCCATAGCAGAATGGAGTTGTTGAAAGGAAAAACATGCACATTATAGAAATAGCACGTGCCATGTTGAATGAGAAGAATTTGCTAAATTACTTTTGGGTTGAAGCGATAGTAATTACAGTCGATATCATGAATCAAACACCCATAGCTATAGTTCATGCATGACATCTAAAGAAAAATTCATTGGCAAGAAACCAGATGTTTCACACCTCAAAGTGTTTGGTTACATTGCATACATGCATGTTCCTGATGAAAAGAGATGAAAACTAGACCCAAAAGCTTAGAAATGTATCTTCATTGGATATTCCTTAGAATAAAAACGATATAGATTTTTCAATCCTTCCACTTGGAAGTTGCAAGTGAGTAGAGATGTTGTGTTTAATGAAATGGTTAGCTGGTATTGACCACTAAAGGTAGTAGAATATGGAGAGGCTAGAAATGGTGATGTTTCATCAAATGTGGAACAAGAATCACAATTAATTAGTGAACCACAAGAGTCTTCAATTAGTGCATCCAATAGCACTCCATGGAAAGGAATATTAAGATCTTCAAACATTGACATGGTAGTTCTCAAACATCATCTAGAAATCCTCATGTAGATCATGAGTTAAGTGATTCAGAAAAGAGTGTGGTTGAAGAATCAAGAATCCTTTCAGTTACTACTCTTGGAGCTCAGATGGTCAAGAAAGTTTTGAAAACACCTGATAACAATAGTGGAGTATGAAAATCCACACGAGTTAAGTACCCTGTACAGAGACTCACATATGATGGCTTTGTAGTTCATCATTACGCATACATGGTGAGAGTTATATAGGAGGTTGAACCCGCTTGTTTTGAATAAGCAGTTAGAAACCTTAAGTGGGACAATGCCATGGATGAAAAGATGGCGGCTTTGGACGCTAATGCTACTTGGGAATTAGTAGATTTACCAAAGGATAAGAAAGCACTTGGGTGCAAATGGGTGTACAAAATCAAACACAATATAGATGGATCTATGAGCAGATACAAAACAAGATTGGTTGCCAAAGGTTATGCCCAAACTTATGGTATAGGCTATGAGGAGACCTATAGTCAAGTTGCCAAAATGACAACTATAAGAGCAACGTCATAACCCTAGCCTTGGGCTTGCGACCAAGGCAAGGGCTTGTAAGGTTGCAAGTCAAGAGTGAGCCCGGGAGTCACATTTCATGATCCCGAGAATGCAAAAGAGTGTGAGGGAATGAACCGTCACACTCCCAAGTGAACTCCCACTTTGGGAGTTGAAGTCCCAATGGACTCCCGAATCTTCAGAGAGTGATTGCAGGGGCCAAATTACATTGGATTGAAACGTTCCTTATATCATTGGAAAGTTCTTAGAACGTAGATATCTAAAATGGGCTCACATTGCCCATTTGGACATTTGAAACACAAGTTATGGCCAAAAGAAGGGCCGGGAGTCAAATTGCCAGTTCAACTCCCGACCACTAAAAATCGGGAATCACCTCGATTTCCTTGCGTGCAGGTGGCATGCCACATGCTTGGAAAGCTCTCGATGAGAGCTACAACTTTTTTTCAGACTACATTTCAATCCGAGGTCTGTTCGCAAAGTTATGGGCTCCAAAGCCGTGAGACTCCCAACTTTGGCAATTTCGGGACTCGCACTTGGGAGTCTCGGGACAAAAATCCATTTGGATGTGGGCCTCATGGAGAGGCACATAATATACTATAAGGGGGAAGGTGGTGGCTTCCCCCAAGTTTGGGCTGTGATGAGTCTAATGTGTTCGTGTTGCCCGTGGCTTGTACTAGCACTAAGGGTGCTCCAACTATGCATTAACCACTTTGTGTGGGTTGTGTGTAGGCCTGTGTGAGTGAGTGAAGCTTGTCAACTCTTCCTAGTCTCATCCCGGAACTCCAACACGCCCCTCTACCCTTCAAAATGTTGTGAGCCAGGGAGCGTGCCTTAACTCCTCCCTCTTCTGCTATCTTCTACTCGGACTCACATTTGAGTCCTCCAAAAAGTTAGGAGTGCATCAAATAATCATTGTTATGGCAGCAGCAAAAGGATGGTCTTTACATCAAATGGATGTAAAAAATGTTTTTCTTCATAGAGATTTACATGAAAAAGTGTACATGGAGTAACCACCAGGTTATATGGACCAAACACATCCTAATTTGGTTTGTAAGTTGAAGAAAGCTTTGTACGACTTGAAGCAAGCACCTAAAGTTTGGTCAGACAAGATAGGTCAATATCTTGTCACAAGTGGATTTCAAACATCCAATGCAGATTTTTCATTATATGTGAAAGAGACAAATCATGGGATTGTAATCATAATCATCTATGTTGATGACTTGATTATCACAAGAGATAATGATGAAGACATCTTTAATTTGAAGAAGCTTTTGAAGCAAAAGTTTGAGATGAAGGATTTGGGAGAGTTGCATTACTTCCTTGGCATTGAAGTAATCCAGTCCCCTAAAGGGATATGGTTATTGCAAAGGCAATATGTTTTGAACAAATTATCTGAATATGGGATGACAAGTTGTAAACCCATTTCAATTGCATTGGAACAAAATGTGAAGTTAAGTGCAGATGAAGGAGACCTTGTGGAGGATACTACTATGTATAGACGCATAATGGGGAGTTTGATTTACATGACCATCACAAGGCCATATTTGAGTTGTGTAGTTGGAGTGGTGAGTCACTTCATGCAAACACCACGAAAACCACATTTGGATGTAGTGAGGCGCATACTTAGGTACATAAAATATACATTACAGTGTGGAATTTTTTATGAAGCCAAGAGTTAGTTACAAGTACATGGATACACAAATGGTGATTGGGCTGGCAATGTTTTAGATAAAAGGTCAACCAGTGGTTTCACGTTTTCTTTTGGAAGTGGTGCTATTAGTTGGAGTAGTAAGAAACAACCAATAGTTGCACTATCAAGCATGGAGGTAGAATACAGAGGTGTAGTAATTGCTGCATGTGAAGTAGTTTGGTTACAAGAACTACTACCAGATTTGGGACAATTAGTGGATGCTCTTATTGTCATTTATTGTGATAAGATTAGTAGCACACTACTTGCTAACAACCTGGTCTATCATGCTAGGACAAAGTAAATTGAGGTGCACTACCACTTTGTTAGAGAAAAAGTTTTAGCAAAAGAAATTGACCTTATTCATGTCAGTACCGAAAATCAAGTTGTTGACATTTTCACAAAGGCTTTAGGTACAGATAAGCTAAGGAAGTTTTTAAAAATTCTTGGTGTACTAAAAATGGATTTGAGCTTGAAGGGGAGTGTTGAGAATTCAAATTCAATTAGTTAAGTTTCATTAGTTATTAGAGTAGGAAAGTAATTAAGTTATTTTCATAAGGTTGAATTACTTTCTTTACTTATATTAGTTTAGTTATTTGTGGTTTGGTCTTTTAGTTAAATACCTTGGTGTTGATGGTTTGGTTCTCTTTTCTTAATTACACAAGTTTATGTATTTTATGTGACAAGAACCTTGAAGTGTTTTTGATGTTATGTTTATGTTGTGAGCATCATGTTGTAGTTTCCTTTCAATAAAGATTATGTTTGCACTTGAATAAATTTCCTATTTGTTAACATCTTTCACATCTTCATTATCGATTTGATTTTGATTGAAGATTTGACTTTTTTCCTTTCCTTGAAATTATGGCGCCGCACATGGTCACATCTTACGGGTCTCAAGCCACACAAACGAATGAAAAACCGTCTCCGAAATCATATTTAGATCTAACCCTAACGCAACATCCTCGTGATGAAGAACCTAAACCTCGAGAAGTGTGCGCATGTCTTGAAGTTGAACCCCCTTGAGCCTAGTACTATCATATTTCTCCGAACTCTTGCATTTTAGTGATCTTGTTGCAAATCGACCCCACTTTTGGTGACAAACCTAAAACGTCCTATGAAGGTTGTTATAAAACTAAAGATGTTTCTATCTTCACATGGTCTTCAGTTCCCAACGTTGGACATTATCGTTGGTTGCGTGGTCCAATTTGTCAACTGCCTTCTAATAATAAGCGGGTTACTTAGTTCACACAATTCAATGTATCCTAGATTTCCTGCAGTTATGAACTATCACTATGGCATAGCCCAAAATTTAACATGTACTTGTAGCTCCTTGTTGAACTTATTCATAATCTAAATAATTATTTTAATCATTATGAAACTTTTGTTGCCATTGGCACATTATCACATTATCTATTTAATCATTAAGTTGTCTCGAATTAATCTTATGTTCACACGGCTTGAAAATTGTTCTATCTCTATTGAACCTTTTATTAACACCCCTTCAACTACTTCATGAATTTCAAACATCCTTGCTACTCACTAAATACTAGAACGAGACCAATCTTATGTTGAACACTGCAAATTTTGGTGTCTATTTCTACCCCCAACCCTCTAGAAATTTCTCACCCTTAATTATGCAACAAAATTTTTAAAACTATGGTTACTAGTTTTTTGATGAAGAAAAGAACTAACCTAACACTTTATTCACCAATATCACATTTTAGAAAAGAAAACAACCCCTCCACACACCAAGCACATTCATCATTCCTTATGAAATTGTTAAAAGCCCCTAATAACCTTATCACACTGAAATAACCTTGATGCAACTCTTAAAAATTGAGACTACCGCACATGGTTGTGTCGGTATGGTTCATGGGGGGGGGAGAAATGATTCTACACTTCACAATTGGGTTTGGTTAGATAGTAAGGTCATCTATACCCCATGCATCAGCATTAGCCCCATGCAAGTTAGGTTTTTTGACAAAAATCTTAATACACCCATTACCAAGGTCTTGGGATAACCTAGTCATGAATTCACACTCCAAATTGGAATCTAAAAAACATCTAACATTGATCATCATAAATTGCTAATTGTTTGCCATTGTAACTTATGTTCATTTAGATTCAAATATTGACCCTAAAAAATGTGATAATAATTTATTACATAACAAAGATAAAAAATTGCAATATCAAGTGATTCAGAAAACAACTCTAATGAATATGATAATATTGATTATTGGATTGAAGACCTCCAATTAACTAAAGTAGATGAGAATATCCTTCTTGACCCAAACGGATGGCTAAGTGACCAACATCTAGGAAGTGTTATGCAAATATTGTATGTTGAAAAATCACAATCATTAGGATATGAACAACATACATATGCAATCATAGGAAAAAAATGTCTTCAACACATGTTCATAAACAACGATCATTAGATATTAGTAAAAATCCATATGTCAACTCCTAATTTACATTGTACAATATACAATTCACATAATATACCAAGGATAAAAAAATTGCCTAATGACATAATCCAATTATTATGCAAATTTGTAAATGTGGACAACTTGTTATACACATATGCAAATGAAATGCAGCAAATAATCAACTCATCGTGTGGTGTTTTCACAATAGCATATGCAATAGACATTGCATTTGGATTTGATCTTGAAAAATCTCAATATGTTTTGACACAAAGGTGAACATATTTACGAAACTCCATAAACAATAAATACATCTTTCCTTTCCCAAAATATGAATTAATATGACATATATATCCTTAAAAAAAAATTCATTGTCATTAGTAGAGCGAAGTAGCCCAAAGCCCAAGTTTGATGTAGGTGTGCAAGTACGGCACATTGGCAACTAATTGTGAAACACACATTGCAAACATGATAACATGACATTAGAAGCATCATAAAGATTTTTTTACAATAGAAAGAATTCTTCAACACATTTAGTAACACATTATTAACAATTCTGTAATGGCAAATCATGGTAGAATATTAAAAAGTGCAATGAATGGAAATAAAATGGAAAATGCAGAAAGATTGACTAGTCACAAAAATAATTTACTCAACAGGTAAAACCATCATAATGGACTGGATTGTAATTGTGAAAACACATGCCTATAAGATATTGGCCCAGGCCCTTTTTACGTAACTCTAAACAATTACCCCATGCTAATCAGTTTTTCCAGTGGCAAATTTGAACTGTTTTGCACCTGTTTTGAGAAAAACTTGGAAAAACCTGTGTAAGATGTGTTGTTATTCCCTAAAGCACTCCAAGAAAATTTGTAGCGTATGTGGAGAGCACCTTATATCCATCAATTACCCTCCTAGAAATTGGGAGGGATATTATGCCTACTCCTCAAGGATGGGAGGGAAATTATGCCTATTTGTAGGTGTAAGAGTCCTCCCACTATTCAGGAGTAGGCATAAGAACCTTAGGCATAAAATGATGGAGAGGCATATATGATTAAATCAGTTACCTAACATTCATATTTTGAGAAGAAACCGAACAAGTAGATTGGTAGACTTCAAAACACCCCCATCAACTGAATGGGTGCACCCAAATCTACGCATGCGCATCCATTGGCTTGCGGCAATAAAAAAGAAAACTGATTACCGAGCGGGCTTGAGACCACGATCAAATCAGACCGCCGGAGGCGGCTGTGAACCTAACCATTGTTTTAGGTGTAAAAAACCAACGGCTTCTCTATTTTAGGGTTTGGAGCTCTTTAGGGTTTTAGAGTTTGTTCACGCCGTGTGTTTTCCATTGTGTTGGTGTGCCAGTGTCTGTGTTTCAGCAAGGTAGTGCAGGGATTGTTGGTGATTTGCGGCAATGGCGAATTCGGGAGCTCCTGCTACTGAAATTTTGGAGAAGAGAATCGCGCTGTTTGAGCGTATCCAAGCTATGCAACGCGATGAGATCCTTGCCAAAGGCGGGGAACCCATTAAGTACGTTTTTTTATCTCCCCCCTACTGCACTCCCTTCTTCTTTCCCCTTTTTTCTTCTTTGTGCGTTAATCAGGGGAACCTTAGAACTTATATTTAGGTGGGGCGGTCGTTAAGCTTCTAGTGTGGTTGAGGCGCTCAAATCTCTGGACAGTGAAGGCGGTGTTTTACTCAACCTAGTTATGGTTTGGATCACTGTGTCTGGCTGTCCAAATGTGGGATCCGAGGAGCTCCTCCGAGTAAGGTTTGGGTCAGAAGGGTTGCTGTACAAAGGTACGCCTGTTTTGTAGAGACAATAGCACTAGCGTGAATATGTCCTCAGGCATATTTTCCAGGGCGTCGGCCTCAGGCGGCTTCTTCTTCCTTAAATGAGTCTTAGCTCCTGAGCTTCTGCAGTATTCAAGAGTTTAAGGCTTCCTACGCTGGATCCACACTCTTTTGGCTGTGTCCAGCCAGTTCAATTTTCTCTTTAAGAAGTTTAGGGTTTTTCGTTGTCTCTTATGTACTTAGGATTTGTCCGTCCTTTACTGTTTTTGTTCCAGCTCAAGTTCATGAACCGTGTCTTCCTATATTGAATTCTGGGGCGCTTGATGCAGAATCACAATGCCAGATGGTGCTGTGAAAGAAGGGAAGAAGTGGCTGACATCACCCATGGATGTAGCCAAGGAGATTTCTAAGGGGCTTGCAATGAATGCCCTAATTGCAGAGGTTATTGTCTTATCTTAACATCATTGTGGAAAACATTTTCTTCTTCCTCTGATGTTCTGATTTCAAAGGTAGCCAGGTCATATTGATTGTTACAGTGGGTACTGTTTCCATCTTGTCTGTGTTCCTGCAGGTGGATGGTATGCTGTGGGATATGACAAGACCTCTGGAGGGGGACTGCAAGCTCCAGATTTTTCAATTTGATTCTGACAAAGGACGAGATACCTTCTGGCATTCAAGTGCCCATGTTCTTGGCCAGGTTTTTGTCAGCCCCAAGATGTGCCACATTTCAGAGGCTCTGCTGCTTGAGATTTGACACACCATGTATTTGTTCTGGTGGCAATCTGAATTCTCTCTCCAGAAATAATGAGGGGTTCAGTGAAATTTGAAATTTATAGGAAGCTTGACACAGAAGTCCAGCTCCACATGAATCTTCTTCTGCAAGGTCCCTGGAAAGTTTTCCAATTATTTGCAGTGGCTTCTATTTTACGCCCAGAGTGCAGAAAAGATTTGTCTACGTTTGTGTACTGAAACAGCTAATATTAAACTCATCAGAAGCCAAAGAAGTCAAATTTGAAGTCATCATCATGTTTTGAACCCAGTGTGATTTGTTTGACCACTCAGGATCAAATTGTTCATAAGTTGATATGAGGGGATTTCCTATAAGGTTGGTGTTTGACTCACTATGCGGCCATTACCATTGAATGCTTTGGCAGTCACTGGAGATGGCATTCGGATGCAAGCTTTGTATTGGTCCATGCACAACTCGAGGGGAAGTATGTCTTTTCAACTGTGCTTATGTTATGTACTTAGAGGATGAATTGGATTCAAGCTTGTTGAGTTTTATGATTCCTGTTAAGATGATTTCAGCTTTCTCTTGATGCTGCAGGGCTTCTACTATGATGCATTTTATGAGGGACTGACACTCAATGAGAAAGAAGATTTTGAGAAAATCCAAGCACAGGCCAACAAGGCTGTCAAGGTGAGCACAGCCACTACAAATCTTCTTGTGATCCAGAGCTGGTTCTATCTCATGCCCATTTACACACAGTTTCTGTCTTCAAATATTCAACCTGTAAGATGTGTGCTCTCTTTTGTTACAGGCTAAACAACCTTTTGAGCGAATTGAAGTGACTCGTGACCAGGCCCTGGAGATTTTTGCTGAAAACCCATTCAAGGTAATCCTCTGAGTTTTTGTTACTTAGTTTCAGCAGAAGAGACAAGATTAAAGCCTATTGAACAGGAATATTTGGGAAACATCTGCTCCATTCCATATATTTTCAAATGTAAGCTCTGTATGTAATGAAGTTTTGTGACTTGTGCAGGTAGAAATCATAGATGAGTTGCCAAAGGAGAAGACAATTACAGTTTACAGGTGTGGCCCACTAGTGGACTTATGTCGGGGACCTCACATTCCTAACACAAGCCATGTGAAGGCCTTTTCTTGTCTAAAAGTAGGTAAAGTTGCTCCTTAAATATCATAATGCCAAGATCTTTTGAGCTTTTACTGTTCTGTTCTCAGCTTGCCAGATTTATCAGATCTGCAGATGGGATGATGATAGTTGGAGTTGTGGTAAATGTCAGATCATTGGGTGGTGCGTTGCTTTTGTACTGTCTCCAGGCCTCGGCATCTTATTGGAGAGGGAGAGCTGATCGAGAGAGTCTACAGCGAGTTTATGGAATTTCATACCCAGACACCAAAAAGCTTAAGGTATCTTGTTGAACATAAAGGTTACTATTCTGATCTGTAAACTGGTTTGTGGTATGTTCATAAGTTTTTCAGTGTGTTTCTTTCTTCTCCTCTTACATTCTTTTCTCCCCTTGGAGTTTTTTATTCTTCGTTGTTTTTTGTTTCTGTTTCTGTTTCCATTGGTTTTATGTTAGTTGAGTTAGTCATCATCATGACTGAGTCTTCCATTACCTCTGGATTTACAAAAGAAACTCAATATGTTGTTGTATGATATTGGCTGATAACCTGTGCTGGAAACTGAGAAAAATAGTTGGTATGTTATGTTAGTCATTACCATTCACAATCATGTTGATGGCCACTGAATGTGCAAGGTGTTGGCACTATTGTTCATAAAAAATTTCAGTCATTCTGCCTGCTTCTATTGCTGTCTTCTCTTCTCTTCCTCTCACAGTTTCCTGTTATGGACTCTTCAGTTTTAGTCTGAAAGCTCACTGACTTGACTATCAGGTTGTCTCACAATTAGAAAGAGTTAGGCTTGAGTCATAAGCTTTTCGGTGGGTGACTCACTATTGCTTGAGCCACTGCTGAGTTTTTTATGGTGTTCAGGGTTGGACCTTCTCTTTTCCTCTTTGCTGATATGTTGGTTGGAACGAAATCCCTATAACATTAGAATCAGACCATCTCTCAATTCAATCCAGGTTGACTTCAATTGCAAGTATCTTATAGTTCTCAATACTTGTGTAGATATTATGAAGTTAATGGCTCTTTAAAGCAATCATTGTGCTCTTAAATCTCATTTTTAGATTGAAACTTCCCTTATTGAGACCCATTTGTTGTTGCATTGGAGAACTCAACAACATGACCTTCTATTGGTGTTTGCTTCAGGAATACCTACACCGGTTGGAGGAAGCTAAGAAAAGAGATCATAGAAAGCTTGGCCTACAACAAGAGCTCTTCTTCTTCCATGAATTAAGGTTCTTCTCTTTTGTGCATTCTTTGACCTCTTTCTGATTCATGAGTGCATGCTCACATAGTCTCAGATAAAGTCAGTGGCCTTGTCTCTGGTCTCAAGTTTATGTATTATAGGATTCAGTTAGTATGTATGGTTGCTGCTGCTAGCCCACAGCAGGCCTAATCATCATTGGTTTGTCTCAACTTGCTCAGTCCTGGAAGCTGTTTTTTCCTACCACATGGAGCACGGATCTACAACAAGCTACAGGCTTTCATCCGTGGTGAATACAAGAAAAGAGGCTATGAGGAGGTTAGTGGTTAGCCCTTTTTCAGAAGCTCTTTCCCTTATTAACATTTTTGAATATCATGGGGTTGCTGCAATATTTTCTTGATGGGCCTATTCATATTTGATCATTGGTGCAGGTGGTGTCTCCAAACATGTTCAACATGCAGTTGTGGGAAACCTCTGGCCATGCTGCTAATTACAAAGAGAATATGTTCACTTTTGAGGTGCTTCTCTTTCTTCAACTGTGACTTGTGTGCCCACAATATTCACCATATTTGAATGACACCTTGTTGTGTTGTAATTTTTTAAGTGATCACAATACATGACCACTCTAGGTGATATGAAATGGTCTCTGAATCAATCAGTCGATAGCTGTCACCAAACAACAGATGTGTGATGAAACTGTTAGATAAGGGAGTAGAGTTCACATCCTGGATGGTGTCATGTGCCTCATCATATTCTGCAACTAGAAGTTGAGTTCCCCCAATGCAGCAGTCTAATTCTGATGAACATCCCAATTCCCATATGAAGGAGGAGTCCTGTTTCTGGGTTTTGACTCCATTAAGCAAGACACTGGTGTTTGTAAGGCTTTTTAGGATTTGTGATAGTGGCTTGTTATCTTTACTAAATATAAGTTGGTTCCAATTTCAGGTAGAGAAGCAGGAGTTTGGGTTGAAGCCAATGAACTGTCCTGGGCATTGCCTTATCTTTGATCATCGTGTTCGCTCATACAGAGGTCAGTACAAGTAGCAGTTCTCCTTGTGCTCATAGGCCACAACACAGAAGGATAGAACTGGTAGGTTTGGAGTGCAAGTGGGTGAAAAATATCAGACTTCCATTTCCATGGAGTCCAACATGATGAATTCTACTTTCTCAAACCCTGGACCAATTATGTCCAGAGTTGTAATAAGCAGGTCACAAAGGTTAGAGCTTTCTCTTTTCTAGGGGACTCTTTTGGCCATGTACATGATTTAGTTAGGGGTTAAGTGGGGGGTGAGTGGGATTGGGTTCAGAGTTGCCACTGCGAGTAGCAGATTTTGGAGTGCTTCATCGGAATGAGATGAGTGGTGCTCTCTCAGGCCTGACCCGAGTGAGGCGATTCCAGCAGGTGGGTTTGTATCTTAAGCACAAAACAAGGCAATACTGTTCTCTTGAGGTAAAGTGGCATTATATTTGTCATGTCTGTACCAGGGTTCTCTGTGTTTTAGTTTTTTGTTAGGAGACTTACCTCAAAACCTCCTAAGGAACTGTGCTTGTGGATTGTTGCAGGATGATGCACACATATTCTGTATGGAGTCTCAGGTACAGAAGTACTTGTCATTTTGCCTCTGCTAGTACACCACAGTATAGCTGGCTCCAATTTGGATTGGCAGTGGATACATGTGGTTCTGGTCCATTGTATTGTTGGCTGATGTCTTTGCTTGCTAGTAAGATGTAGTGGATGGCCAACAATTAGATTCCCACAACAATGGCTTAGCTAGGCTTTGAATTCAGTTTGATACCTGGAAGTTTTGGTAGTCTTCCTAGAATTCTAGTATCCATAGATCTTGTGTATGAGTCTAAGCTCTGGCCATGTAAAACTCCTAAAAGAGTCTTGATCCCCCAAGAATGCAGCTCCTAGGCTCCTAGGCTGTTCACAGATTCTGGGCCTTATTGTTAGCTGGTATGTGTTCTATCGTTTGACAGGCTACAAGTAATCTGTAGATTGACCTCTACCACTTTCTCTCAACAGAAGGCATCATTTGAGAATTAGACCTGAAATCTGATTGTGAAAACTTTTTGATTCTGTTGCAGGTAGCAGATGAAGTCAAGTCAGTGCTGGAGTTTGTGGAGTATGCTTACAAAATTTTTGACTTCACATTTGAGTTGGAGCTATCCACAGTACTTTCCTATTCTTCTCTTCATCCCTTACAGATATACTATGGGACTGGACCAGGATTGGCTGTTCATTGGTTTCCTCCGTATTAAGCATGACTCAGACTTGATGGATGCTTGCAGAGACCAGAGAAATTTTTGGGTGAAATTGAAACATGGAATCGAGCAGAGCAGTCTTTGGAGGATGCTTTGAATGCATTTGGCAAGCCCTGGCAGGTTTGCCACGTTGTATTCCCAATACAAATCTGTGAACTCTCCTCCATGTTCTAAAATGGAATTGCTGCTTCTTTCAAAGTTGATCTGTGAGTTGATTGTTTTGCAGATAAATGAAGCTGATGGTGCATTCTATGGCCCCAAAATTGACATCACAGTCTTCGATGCATTGAAGAGAAAGTTCCAGTGTGCCACAATACAGGTTGTTTATTGCTTGGTTCTGTTATAGTATCTCAAGTTTATGGAGGTGATCACAGCATGAGTATGCACTGATATATCTGTGATGCTTTGATCATGGCATGTTCAGCTTGACTTCCAGTTACCTGTCCAGTTCAACCTTTCTTTCTCAACTGAGGATGAAGCAAGGAGAGAAAGGCCTGTGATGATCCATCGAGCTGTTCTTGGATCTGTAGAGCGAATGTTTGCTATACTGCTTGAGCATTATGCAGGGAAATGGCCATTCTGGCTAAGCCCACGCCAAGCTATTGTATGCTCAATTTCTGAGAAATTTGCACCAAATGTGCTGGAGGTTAGTAACTTACTCAGCAAGCCACCAGTTGATATTATCTCTATGGGTGGTTGTGTCAATTGAAACTATATGCAGTTTGCAGCCTGAAGGCCATGTGACACTAGAATGTTACTTCATATCTTCTCATGATGACTGGTATTGACCAGCTACCTTCCCATCACCCATTTCCATGAGCTGATGAAGTCTGGAGATGTAAGGTCAATGTACAATCCTGTACATATTGTTGAATGTCTGAACATGCATACTGTTGCTGTTCAAACTGCTTCAGTTTTTTTTCTCTCTATTCTTTTGGATCTGGAATCTCTGCAACCTTATTGTTGGGTCAACTCTCAATTCTACTGAGGTTGACTTTAATTGTAAGCATGGAAAAGTTTTTGGTACATATAAAGATATACTGATGTTTCTATGTGGCTGTGTTTTTCTTCAAAGCTATGTTTCCTACGGTCAATGATCGTTGGGTGTCTAAACTCAAAAAAGCAGATGTTCCTTGTGATAGTAGTTGGATTCTCAATGACTCTACAGGAGTGGTGGAGGTAATAAATAATCTTAATCGTTCGAAATCTGAAATTGATAAAGCTTCCCCACTTCTGTTGCAGTCTTTTGATTTCTCAACTCTATACACTAAAATTGACCTAGTGGATCTAAAAGCCCGCATGAGAGTTCTGATAAATAAAGTGTTTAATCGGATGCTGAAGCTTCATCGTTTTAAGTTTTTGATGGTTCAAAAAACAGCTTTGAAATTTAGGTTTTTTAGCGGAAAATAAAGCAGAGATCAATTTATTTGAAAATCTTCACAGCTTCAAAATTGCGGAGGCTTCAGATTTGATCTCTTGGCTGGATTTCTTATTGGACAATTTGTTTCTTTGTTTTGGTCAGGGTGTTTATAGACAATGCATTGGTATCCCCATGGGTACAAATTGTGCGGTCTATTTGGCTAATTTTTATCTTTTCACCTATGAGTTTGATTTCATTAAGCGTCTCTGGAAGAGTAACACATGTCCTGTTGTGCTTCATAGTTTGTCCTTGGTTTGTAGGTTTGTGGATGATCTTTTTGTTCCTGATTTTCCAGATTTTGAGAACTTCATGTACCTTAACCAAGACTCTTTTGGTAG
>Ga0116231_10010594_pt1 | contig 14736 bp, 22 predicted proteins | sample S1TSphgellanicum_2_FD_89695 | JGI IMG/M metagenome (GOLD analysis project Ga0116231, IMG submission 89695) | Host-associated microbial communities from peat moss isolated from Minnesota, USA - S1T2_Fd - Sphagnum magellanicum MG | ecosystem: Host-associated > Plants > Peat moss > Unclassified...
GATCCACCAAAATAGTTGCAATTTATAGTCGCAAAATGATGCCTTGTATACATTATGTATATACTGGCCCCATCGGATGAAACAATATATACTAAATGTAGGCTTCATCTACCATTTGATGACATCATCCTAATGTAATGTTTTACGACTATTTGTCGTCTGCAACTTGTCTTAGGCGACTATTAGACAGTTAGTTATAAAATGTTTCTTTCGACTAAAAAACAGTCGTAAACACCAGTTGTAAATAAAGGTTTTTCTTCTAGTGTTACTCTCACTAATGTAATAACACTCTTGTTATTAAAATATTGCACTTTCTCCCTCTGATAAATGACAGATATAATGGCAAGACATTTGATAGAGTACGGTAGACCCAAATTCTTTACATTCCATTGATCTACAAAAGAATTTGTAAGTGTAAGTTTACAACTTTGTAATGCCTAAACTACTAATGATTTATTGACTTGCCCTTTCAGTTCTTCTACATACCCATCCGCACACACTCCGAAGACATCTATAATTAGTTATTTGTTAATTACATATATCTTATCCTTATGCCCAAAGTATATATCTATGCCTTTGATCAAGAATGTGTTTAAAAATTCTAACATTTCATCAAGCATCGGTGCTTGCTAATCCATTAAAAATAAAAGAACAAGTCTTGCTTTAGAAGCCTAGTCTTCTTCTTGAGCAATATCCTTCCAATTCTCCATCCATTTAACATGCTTATCATAATTATGTTTTGTCTATGTCCACATGAATTAGTTAGGATTCAGAATCTTAATACCTTTCTCTAGAAGTGTAGGTCTATTTAGGTTTGCACATCTTCTTTTCTTTATAGTTTCCGATTTATGGCTCTCCATCTCCATCGCCCTTCGTTGTGCTTCTACCATCGTCGTCACCTCTGTGGATTGTTGTACTTCCACCTACACCTTTGTGGATGGTTGTACTTCCACCTCAAAATTATTTTCCTCCCATGCGTTTGTTTATGTTGTCTTTGCTTCCATAAAGTGCTACTCCATAGCTTCTTCTTCCTATGATTCTTCAATGAACACAAGATCTATTGATAATTTTTGGTCTTGTTTGCTCTCTTGCATGTTAATTTCTTCTTCTTCTACACAAAAACTTAGCTACAAATGTTTTAGTTCTATATATATCATGAATTATCATTTGCCCAAATTGCATATTCTAATTATACGTTTTTCCTTTTGCACATTTTGAAGATGATAATGAATGTGGCAAAGACCTCATAGCCAATGGCTGAATATTCAACACACCTACTTTCTTTTGCTCTTTCAAACTATTTTTCTACTTTTGTTCTTTTCAACAATTATGCTTCCTCTTCATGCCTTTGTTTGTGTTCACTCCTTTGCACTTTGTTTTCCTTTGCTATTTTTTATAATTTATCAATCGCACTCTTTACATTCACGTTGTTGTGAACTTTAGAACTTTGAAAATGCGCACAACTTCTAGAAATAATTGCAAATTGCTTTTGATAGTTACCTTGTTTTCTTCATTGTTGAATTTCCCACTTGTCACCTTTTTACATGCCCATTGTCTTTTAATTAACGCATGATCCTCAAAATTAATATAGCCCATCACTACAAGTTTATGTGTCCCTTATACAATCACGTGGAAGCATTTCATGTCATCATTATGAATGAACACCACAGATTTCATCTATTGATTATTCCACATCCATAATCTCTTTACATTAGCTATAATGACTATGGATGTGGAATAAGGAGTACTATCAACATATGAGTTGACATAATCAATAGATAAATGAACATAATCAGCAGAAGGTTAGCTATCTGTTGATTGTGTCAACTCATTTATTGATTATGATAATACATATGTTGATAGTACTCATCTTTTTACTAACTGTGCCAACAAATCTAATGATTGTGTAGATACCCCTGATGATTAGGCAAATACTTCTGTTGATTCAGTGAATACTTTTGATAGATCATCTTTAGATCTCTACATCCCAAATCCTTCACTTCTACAGTTATTACTCACGGACTTATTAGTCATCTATAGATCAAAAATCAATATTGTGTTGACCATAAGATTTTCCATCTGTTCTTCATCTTCAGTATTCTGCATATGTGGTATTTGTATTTCATAATCTTCATCTTCTTCTTCCATATCAGAATTCTCCGCATGAACTTTACGTTCACTCTATTCCCAATATACTAGCACATGTTGTTTTTATTTTTGAACTTCAAATTCCATGTATTTATAAGGTTTGGACTTATTCACATCGACCAACATAGGGTTAGGTTTAAACTTCTCAATGGTCGCCAATCACACAATGTCATTTGGCAACACATACTGTATTTTGTATGATCCAAACCATTTCTTAGTAAACTTCCCTAGGTGTGACTTATGCACTTTGGAAAACCACAGAACATAATCACCATAATTGAATTTTTTTTTTAGATTATTTTGTTGATTCCATAATGTACTATTCCATTATTGAATTCCTATAGTTTCTGCAACCTACATTTTAGCTTCTTGCAACTTTTCCAACTTTTTAATTTTGCTAATTAAAATTCTCATTGGAATACTATTTGACACACTCCCAAGTCCCTAGTTAGCCCAAGTTGGGGCTAAGTCAGTCAAGTTGCGGAAATGCGAAAGACTCGAAACACGCTCCCAACTTCCAGCACTAAAGGGGGTGAGAGAGGCGTGTTGAAAGCTCCAAGATTAGACTAGGAAGAGGGACAAGCTACTTAGTTATTCGGTCCTGCATCCAAAACCAACAATCCAGTGGGTTAGTTCACATTCAAAACATTCTACGTATTGGGACAAGCCATGGGCAACCTTGGACTCACTTGACTCACCACGACCCGGACTCGGGGGAAATCATCACCTTCCCCCATATAGTATTCTATGTGATTCTCCACTGCACTTGCATCCGAATGGCACTTTTTCCTAGGACTCCCAAAATGGAGTCTCGAAACTGTCCCAGTTAGGACTCTCGGGACTTTGGGCGTTCATAACTTCTCACTCCAACCTCCGATTGCGACGAGGTCAAAAGAAAAGTTGTAGCTCTCCTTGAGAGCTTTCCAATGGTGTGTTTCGCTCCACCTACACACACCGGAATCGGGTCGATTCTTGACTTTTAATGATCGGGAGTCAAATTGCCAATTTGACTCCCAGCCCTTCTCTCAACCATAACTTGTGCTGCAGATGTCCAAATGGCTCATGCAAGGCCATTTTGGACATCTACACTTCAAGCCCTTTCCAACAGTATAAAACACGCCTTGATGCAAGGTGTTTTGACCCCTACAATCATGTTCTGAGTCTTCGGGAGTCCCAGAGGACTCCCAAGTCCCATTTTCGGGAGTGTGAGTGGCGACTTCACATTTCCCTCAAAGTGGGGTTGCGACACTATTTCTTTCATTTCGACCAACCATTGGAACTATGTACTCTGTGGACATCAATGGATGTAATCCATACACTAATTGATATGGTGTATACCCTATTGTTACTTTATATGGAGTTTTGTATGAAAATAACATTGTATATAAACGTTCATCCCAATATGTTTTATTTTCACTAACTAACTTGGTCAACAATGTCCTAAATACCTTATTAGTAGATTCAACCTACCCATTTTCTTGGAAAATAATAGGTTGTAGAATTCACGTGTTTTAATATAAAATGATCTGTCAAATACTTGATGGCATCATTAATGAAATGAACTCCTTAATATGTTATTATAGTTAAAGGACATCCAAACTTCGTTAATATGCACTCATACAAAATTTTTGCTATGATTACTACAATATTAATTCTCAATGCTTTTGTTTCCATCCACTTGGTAGCATAATATGTGGCTACAAGAATATATGTGTTTCTTATATATCTTCTTGCTAACTTAATTGACCCCACAAAATGAAGTCACCATTTCATAAATGGTTTTTCTAGAAGACTTGTCACCAACTTTGCAAGACTTTGAGTTGCTAATCCTCTTGTTCTTTGACATGCATTGTAAGATCTATAGTAATCATCCACATCTTTGTACATAATTGGCCACCAATAACTAGCATCTAATATATTTCCTTGCGTTATTTCAATTATAAAATGTTTTCCTAATGGTCCTTCATGCAATTCTTTTATCACCATTTGTGCTTTTGTAGTTTGAAACATCATCACAATCTATTATCTTAGCCCATTCTATACAATTTGCCATTCTTCAATGTGAAAGATTATGCTCTCCTAACCAATATCTACTTCTGTTATATCAATAATGTGCCCTCAATTTGTCCTCTCCTAAAAAATTCTTTCACATCCTTCAACCATTTAAGCTATGTGCAAAACAAATTTGCATCTGTAGTTTAATCAAACACACATGCGGTTTCTCTAATATCTGGTAGTCTTGACAATGCATCTACAACTACATGAATTTTGCTTGGCTTATACACTACTATGAAATCATATTCTAGGAACAATAACAACCATTTAGCTATTATCCCTCAAACTTGTGGTTTGTTGACCCAATAGACCAATGCCATATGATATACATAAAAAACAAACTTATTGTTTAGCAAATAATGTTTAAAATTATGCAAAGTAAAAACAATTGTTAAAGCTTCTTTTTCTCTTGTGCTATAATTATGTTCTCTTTTATTCCAAAGCCTAAAATCATTCATTATTGGTTAATCATTTTTCCTTGTTACATTTTGAAACAACATTGCCCCCATAGCTAACAAAGATGCATCTATATGAACATGAAATTCCACCTACCAGTTTAGTGATATCAATATCAGTGTTTCAATATACTTTTGTTTGATCAATTCCCAAGCCTTTTGACATTTTTCTGTCCAAAGAAAAGTCTATGTCTTTTTGGTCAGTTTAGTGATAGGTGCCATAATAGCAACAATTTTTTTGTTAAAACATTTGTAAAATTGTGCCATCCCATTGAATACTTCAATTTGTTGTGGATTCTTGGGTGGTGGCATGTTTACTATTACTTGTATCTTCTATGGATTTGGTAATTTCCGTTCTTTGGAAATAATAAAACCCAATATCATCCCTGAAAATACTATAAATGCACATTTGTCTAAATTTAGACTAATGCCATATTCTCTACACTTTTGAATACATAATCTAAGCTTTTGTAGATGACTTTCCATGTTACTACACACTGTAAAATCATCTTAAAATATCTTCATTAAATTGTTTAAATATTCTTTGAATGTTTTGGTAATAGCTCTCTAATATGTTGGAGGTCCATTTTTCACTCCAAACGACATCACCTTCCATATAAAAGCCCCCTAATTTGTAGCAAATGCAATCTTGTACATGTCTTTTGGAGCTATAGAAATTTGATGATATCTTGAATATCCATCTAAGAAATAATATGTTTCACAACTTGCTAGTGTGTTCAACACGTCATCTATGAAAGGTAATGGGTATGGATCCTTCTTTGTGGCTACATTTAGTTTTCTGAAATCTACATAGATTATCAATTTGCCATTTTTCCTTAGTACTACTATTATGGGTGACAACCATATAACCTCTTCTATAGATTGAATAAATCCAACTGTTAACAACTTATCTATATCTTATTTGACTACTGTAGCATAGTTTGGATTTAATTTGTACCTAACCTAATGTGCCAATGGTATAGTAATGTCTAATTCCATTATTTGTTGTGCCAACTTTGGTGGAGTTCGTTTCAAATCTTTGTATGTCCATGTGAAAACATCTTTGAATTCCTTCAACAGTTGCTCTAGTTCCAACACCTTGCCTATTTCTAATTGTGCATTAATCTTCACCATTTATGGTTTTGCATCAGTTCCCATATTGAACTTCATCAATTGTTAATCTTCAATTAACGTCCATCTAGCAATCTATAATTCATGTGCTTTGATTTTTGTCGGAGCTTCATCCATTGTAACATTCCTTAGTTGATGATTGTAATACGTTTCAGGATACACTTTATCCTCCAGAGCTACTTCTGGCTCATATATGTTTCCAGCTATATTTTTCTTTGTGCTTTGTACTTCAAATTTTTACTTCAAAATAATAGTCTTCACATCTATATCCATGATCTCCACATATGTGGTTTTCACATATTTAATTGTCTTGGGTAAACTGATCGTTCCTATTGAGAACAATTTTGGCTATATAGCAAGGATGATATCTTCTTCTTCATCTATGATGCCATTCTGATAATTGTAGCACAATAACACTTTTGGTCTTTTTCGTTCACCTCCCAAATGTTTAGTGGCTTTAATTATTCTGATTTTCCCATTCCCTTATATGGTAATAATGTTACTCCCCGAATCATGTGCAACTTTAGCATCCCTTAACCATGGTCTCCCCAACATGGAATAATAAAAATTTACCACATTATTTTGAAGTATTGTAATTGTAATTATGTAAAGAATGCCATGAACAGATCTCTGATGAACCCCATTGGTTTTGTGGTTGTTTGATTTGCCATCCTCAGATTATATGGTGCAGGTTTAGGCTTTGGAAGCTCCAACCTCAATTTCAACTATTTTATGATAATATTAATTCCAGAACCTTCATCCAACAACACATCCTCTATTGTATTCTTCCCAATCTATATTTGGATAACTACCATACAATTATCTATTGCTACAACAGTTGTCCCCACCTTTGGTATTGAAAAACCAACTTGTTTATCTATGGTTGTTTTACTTACATTTTGAGTTTTCTTTAATTTTAACTTCTACCAAAGATATTTCTTGAACTTAAGAACTATTTTAAACAATTGTTCCTAGAGCAAAGTATAACTTATTTCTAACATCTACTTACCAATGTCGAGAAAAATCTCTTCTAGTGTGATTAGTTTTTCTTGTGAATTCACTAATTCCTGATATTTATGTGCTTCCATAAGAATTATATTTGGCATACCTAGCCAAGTTGTGTTCCATCCTTCCATGGAAGTGGATGGCCCTTTTGTCTAGGTTTTTTTTAAAAATCTATTGAATTGTTTCCACCATTGACTTTTTCAAACATTCTTTTTTCTTCTAGTCACAACATTTTTCACATTTATTGGCTTTCTATCCTTGAACACCTATTCTGTAATTACTTTACATCTTGTGGTAACATTAACATCCACCACATTCACATCTATAGTGATTCTTTATGTCTTAACAACAAGTTGAACCTTTGTTATTGCCAAAAATTTCCCATGAAACATATTTTGCATCTCAACAAACTCTGGACAATCTATCATTTTATGTCCATTCAAACCACATATGTGGCATGCACATGAAAATTTCTTTTGTGGTTTTTGACTTGGTTGTGTTGCCTTTGTGGTTACCACCATGGTTTACTTTTTCTTTTTTTTACATGTCTCCACATTGTGATTTGTCATCCCACAATTTGTGTAATGTTTGTCAATCTTCCTTGTATTATTTTGTGTTTTCGCTAATGCTACATGTTTGGGACTCTATGGTACTAAAAGGGCACTCCTTGTTTCTGTAATAGTCATGCCTTCTTCACACAACATTTCCGCCTCCTTATGTTGTAGTGTTGACCACTTCATTCCTATAGTTGCAATTCTGAGGTATGATTGCAAACTCGCTTTAAACATAATAGTCAGAAAATTGTATGTGGTTGGTACTTGTAAACCATGAGTGAGCTTTTGAATCCATTCATAATAAACCTCCACCCTTTCATGTTTTTTCAGCTGCATGTATATTTGTTTGTCATTCTTAATCTTGCGATGACATTTGCAAAATGCTTGTGTAAATTCCGAGAAAATAGAAACATGGAATTTTGACATGTAATTATACACCAGTCTGATGTTATGTTTCTTAGCGTACAACTAAACTCATTAATGGTAAACTTTTCAAAAGTTATTTTTACTTTTACTTTTACTATAAAATCGAACTTTTTGACACGAACATCTAGATCAACATCTTTTTTGAAATCAAGATACTTAAGAGCTACCATGTTTGGTTTAACATAATGGCCATTTCTGTGACTACGAATTGGTGGAGTTACAATAGATGGTTCTCGATATCCTCCTCTTAGATTTGTTGCATCTACATTTTTGTACCTTCTAACAACCATTGAATTCATTGATGGTCGATCTACAATCATGTTCACATGAGTAGTTATTATCGAATTGGTAAACACCATTTGAGGTGTCCGAACAACTAGAGTAATTATTGTTGGTAATGCCAAACTTTGACTCAAATTCCTTCTTACTAAGACTCCACTCAATCATTACCCAATTTTGTTGTAGATTTAATTAATACTCCCCTTCTAACAACATCCATGGTGGGCACAACAACCATTTAACCTCATGTGGTTATTGTACCCACATAAAGTGATTGGGTAACTATTATTCTAACAAGTTGTCTCTAAGTTTCAACAACTATTACTTTTGACCTGATTGGTGAAGTTATGTTGATTCGAGGTCGATGATGTTCCATTTTGTGGTTACCCATTGGTATCCTTTGTGGTGTAGAATGTGGATGTGAATACTCCTTTGGTTTTTTCCTCCTGGTTTATTTGTCAACTATGTGATCCCAATTAGCTTCTCAACGTGTGAAGCGACTTTTTGTTCCTCTACTTTCGATTATATGAAATGATTATATTCGAAGGTACATATGTTATTAGTGAAGGAAAAATGCAAAATGTATTTCTAGATATTAAATTGCGTTTGTAGTTAAAAATAAATAGTTTACTTCCTATGCATCATTTATGATTTATAATTGATAGATATATTTTCTAAGTTCAAACATTTTAAATCCTAGAATTTTATGTTAAATTGTCACCCACCTAAATCAAATTCTAAGGATTTGACAATATGTTCAACTTGATATCAGATCTTTAGTCACTTAGAACATTGTTCTTATCACATACATTATCCAAATATAGCTTGCATTAGTTCATTGGAAACTAACTATAGGGCGCACCTGCCTACCAAATTTCAAGCTTTGCACATAAATGAGAAAAAATATATGCTACAAAACTCGAAAGGTTTTATGAAATTTCTCTAAAATTTCAAGCTCCCAAAACTACCCGTACTCACTTTCATTTTTTCAAACGTACTATTATCATCTAATTTATTCTCCCTTTTTCCACATCTACTAAGATTAATCACTTTTCTCCTCCAATAGAAAGTTGTAGGAACAAATTTTCAAAGATTCAAATAAAAAATTATGTCCAAAAAAAAGAGCCCAAATGATTCAAATTCGTGCCTTTAAAGAGAAGGAGAAGGAGGGAGGTGAAGGAAAACCCCAACTTGGTGGCCAATGGAAGGCTCCAATGCTTGGTACCCTTGGAAGGTTCCAATGTTTGGTGGCCTTTAGAAGGTTCCAAGCTTAGTGGCCAATGGAAGGTTCCAAACTTGGTGGTCAACGAAAGGTTCTAAACTTGGTGGTCAACGAAAGGTTCCAAACTTGGTGGTCAACGAAAGGTTCCAAGCTTGGTGGCCTTTGGAAGGAGAAGGAAAAGGAGAAGGAGAAGGAGAAGGAGAAACATGTTTTTTATTAGAAATAACTTGAAAACAAGTAAGAAATGAAACATTCAAGGTTCATGAAATGGAACAATTATATTAACTAACAAGAAATTACAAAGGTTGTATGCTTCAAATGCTACAATCACAAAACTATGGCTCACAACTACTAACAAGGCTTGAAGGTTCTACATGCACTCAAAACCATGAAAGGAGATAATGAAAAACAACTCAAAACCACTCCATTATATATTATCTCCTAACCTTAAAGTAGCCACCACTTAACCCTAACCTAGCTGCTACCAAACCCTAACCTTAGCCACCACTTCACCCTAACCTAGATGCCACCAAACCCTAACCTAATCGCCACCTAACCCTAGCCGCCACCAAACCCTAACCCTAGCCACCACCAAGCCCTAAGTATTTTCCACTTCTAAACGCTAACCTAACTACTACAAGGATGTGAATATTATTCATCCTTTTGATGAATGTTTAGCACATTCATCAACATTGGAAATTAGAAAAAAATAGTATTTATAACATTCCCACTTTATGAAGTTTATAATCCGAACATGTTTATCAACTTATGATGTCATTATTTCGATAATGCCTTGGTAAGGACATCTGCCACCATGTGTTCCATTGGACAATATTCAAATTGAACTTTTCCATTTTCAACTCATTTTTGAACAAAATGATGTTGTACATCAATGTGTTTTATTCATGCGTGGTGAGTGGGATTCTTGGTCAATGATATTACACCTTGATTGTCGCATCAAATCACCATCATTTTCTTCTCTTCCATGTATCTTAAATCCATCATCAATTTTGTTATCCATATGGCTTTTGTTGTGGCTTGTGTGTTCGCCATGTATTCCGCCTCAGTGGTGGACAATGCTATTGTAGGTTGTTGTTTGCTACTCCAAAAAATGGCTCCCCCTTTGATCATGAAAACAAACTCTGTGGTGGACCTCCTATCTTCAAGATCACCACCCCAATCCACATCATAATATCCAAGCACTTCTTTGGATGGTGTTGCACCGAATTGTAATTTCATTTGCAAACATACCTTGCAAATATCAAAAGATTCGTTTGATGGCCATCCAATGCTCCATGTTAGAGTTCGCCATGTGTTGACTCAACACATTTATTGGGTATGCCAAGTTGGGTCATGTGCACAACATGGCATACATCAAGGACCCAACCCCTTGTTGATATGGAAATCCTTTTTATTCATCATTTCCATTCGCATTCCTTTGTAATTTCATTTTGGGTGACACGCTCCCAAGTCCTTAGTTAGCCCCAAGTTGGGGCTAACTCACTCAAGTTGCGAAAATGCGGGGGACTCGGGGCATGCTCCCAGCTTCTAGCACTAAAGGGAGTAAAAGGGGCGTGCTGAAAGTTTCGGGATTAAACTAGGATGAGGGGCAAGCTACTTAATTTCTCGGTCCTGCATCCACAACCAACTAACACGTTGGTTAATACTCATTCGGAAAACTCTTGGTGTTGGGCCAAGCCACGGGCAACCTTGGATTCACTTGACTCACCACGGCCCAGACTTGGGGGAAGCCACCACCTTCCCCCATATAGTATTCTCTGCATCTCACCACCGCACTTACATTCGAATGGCACTTTTTCCTGAGACTCCCAAAGTGGAGTCCCGAAACTATCCCGGTTAGGACTTTCGGGACTTTGGACGTTCATAATTTTTCGCTCCAACCTCCGATTGGGACGAGGTCAAAAGCAAAGTTGTATCTCTCTTTGGGAGCTTTTCAAAGGTGTGTCGCACACCCCCTACGCAAACCCAAATCGGGTCGATTCCCGACTTTTAGTGGACGGGAGTCAAATTGCCAATTTGACTCCCGGCCCCTCTTTCGACCATAACTTGTGCTGAAGATGTCCAAATGGCTCATGCGAGGCCATTTTGAACATCTATACTTCAAGACCTTTCCAATGATATAAAAAAAGCCTTGAAGCAAGGTGTTTTGACCCCTGCAATCACGTTCTGAGTTTTTGGGAGTTTCGGAGGACTCCCAGGTCCCATTTTTCGGGAGTGTGAGTGGCGACCTCACACTTGCCTCAAAGTGGGGTTGCGACATTGGGATCGAATGGAACTCCAATGGGCTTACATTCTTCCATTTGAAAATGCTTCAATATTTCCTTAAGGTATTTGATTTGGTTGATGCGTAAGAATCATTCATCATGATTTTTTTCCACGTCCATCCCCAAAAAGAAATGCAACTCCCCCAGGTCTTTCATTTCAAACTTTTGACTTAGTTCCTCTTTTATTTGCAAAAGTTTGTTTTGATTGTTGCACACCAAAATGAGGTCATCCACATAGACCACAATGAGAAATTTCACATCTCCCACTTATGCAACATACACACTAGGATCGACCTCACTCTTCATAAATTCAATGTTTTTGAAAAACACATCTAACTTTCGATTCCATGCCCTTGGAATCATTTTAAGCCACACAAGGAATTATGAAGCTTACACACAAGATGTTCACCTCCTTGGTGCACAAACCCTTGAGGTTGTTCCATGTAAATTTCGTCTTTAAGCTCGCCATTGAGAAATGCACTTTTCACATTCATTTGATGGATCTCCATGTCTTCCAAGGCCGCCAATGCAAGAATACAATGAATAGATGTAAACTTTGTGACGGGCGCAAAAGTTTCGTTGTAATCCACTCCGTAGGTTTGGGTAAAACCTCTTGCCACTAATCTGGCCTTGTAGCGTTCCACCTCCCCATTTGCGCTTTGTTTGATTCTGAACACCCATTTGCAAGAAACGAATTTCCTACTAGCGGAAAGTGGTACCAAAGTCCATGTGTTATTTGTCATGAGGGAATCATATTCTTCTTGCATTGCACACTTCCACTCCTTGGAATTTTCACATGTCAATGTTTCTTCAACATTTTGGGGCTCTTCCAAAAATGCAACGGTGGCACACTCCACCTCCTTGGTAGCAATCCACTAATCCCAAAGCCATTCCTTTCGTTGCCTTTGAGGTCTTTCCCTTGGCACGTCTTGTGAAGGTTCACTAGATGGGTTATCATTTGAAACAATAAATTCTTCTTCCAATGAAGAACTTGGTGTGGATTCACTTTGCACATCTTCCATTCTTGTTTCATTCAAAGGTGTATCTCAGCTAAAAGTCAATGGTTTTTCTCCTTCAACTTCTTCATGCATAATTACATTTTCTTCTTTCTCGGGATGGAGCACACCACCTATTTCCTTTGACCCTTCAATGAACATGACATCTCTACTTTTGATGATTATTTTCGTTTCTACACATACCAAGCGATACGTTTTGGTGCTTTCATGATATCCTAAAAACACACAAGGCATGGACTTGGACTATAATTCGGTCCTTTTCTCATCAGGGACGTGCGCAAAGGCTTTATAACCAAAAACTCTCAAATGAGACACATCGGGTTTCCACCACTCCATGCTTCTTGAAGGGTCTTGGAATCAAGAACCTTGGTTGGACATCGATTTTTGATGTACATCGTTATATTCTCCTCTTCGCCCCAAAATTCAAATTCCAACACTAGTGTAAGAATCATGCTTCTTATACATTCCATGATGGTTCTATTGGCACGTTCCACAACACCATTTTGTCGCGGGGAATAGAGCGCACTTGTTTGTTGTTGAATTTCACATTTCGCAAGAAATGCGTCAAATTTTTTAAACACAAATTCTCCTCTGTTGTCGAATCGTAGCACTTTGATTTTGTGACCAATTTCGTTCTCCACCAACGCCTTGTATTGCTTGAATTTTTCAAACATTTCTCCTTTGGCCTTAAAAAAATAAACATGAATTTTCCTTGAGAAATCGTCAATGAAAGTGAGAAAGTATCACGCTCCACTATGCGATGTAATCTTCATTGGCCCGCACACATTGGTGTGGACAATCTCTAAAAGTTGTGAAGCCCCCATTGCTTCGTCCTTGGGACATGATGTTCTTTGATGTTTGCCTTTGATGCATCCTTCACAAATGCGATGCAACAACACTTCTTTCAAATTCATGCCATCCACCATGGCATCCAACTCCTTAAGGCTTGCTATGTTGAGATGGCTAAATCTTTCATGCCAAAGCATCGCACCTTTTTCCAAAGAATTTGCAATGTGTGTCATGTCTTTATGCACATTCACATTAAGAAGGTACAATTTCTTGTCCCTTTGTGCCTCTGCCACAACAACTCCTTGAACATCGTTGACCTTACAACCATCCTTGTCAAACTCCACTTTGAAACCTTCAAAAATGAGTTTATTCATGGAAATGAGACTATTCTTCATTTTTGGAACATGAAGAACTTGGGTGATGGTTGTGTGTGTTAATTCGCCTCCCACTTACATTGTGGCTTTGATGTTCCCCTTGCCAATGGCCTCCAAAACGATGTCATTGCCCATGAACATCCTCCTTGGGGAAATGCGTTCATACGTGGTAAACCATTTTTGTTCAAATGTCATGTGTTAGGTTGCACTAGAATCAACAATCCAATCATATGTGGTATGATCATTGGCACTTAATGCCGTAACAAACATTTGTTCGTGATCTTCACAAGCTTGATTGACTTTTTCTTTTTCATCATTTTTTTTCTTTAAATAATTTTTCACAAAATGTCCAGGTTTCTTACAATAGAAACAAAGCTTCTCATTTGACTTGTGAGTTTTGTTCACTAATGCGATAGTTTTGGAACTCTCACATTCTTTTCTTTTGGACACTTCGTGAAGCAACCTTGCTACAATGAATTGAAGGTTTACATCTTTTGTGGACATTGACTCTAAGCTTGTGACTAAGTTACAAAGGATGGAGGAAGGCTCATGAGGAATACCATGTAAACATTTTCATCCGTAATGTTCACTTCAATGGAACGTAGTTGCAAGGGCTTTCACCGTGTTGATGTGCACAAACATGTCATCTCCTTATTGCATTTTGATGGTGAAGAATCTCCTTCGAAAGAACAACTTGTTGCCAATTGTCTCAGCTTCATGCACACCACAAATAGCCTCCCACGCACTTCTCACATTGTCATAATATTAAACGTGTGCAAGTTGGGCATCCGTGAGATGTTCACAAAACAATGCAAAAGCCTTTGTCTCTTTCTCATTATAATTGGCCCTTGCAACTTCTTCACTTGGCAAGGTGGCACTCCCATCAACAAATTTCCAAAACCCATGTTTAGAAAACATCATGCACATTTTGAACTTCCAAAGGTGAAAGTTGTAGTCATCAAACTTCTCCATGATTTTCAAGGACTCCATTTGAAAA